>JAEEGJ010019077.1_pt1 | contig 15192 bp, 14 predicted proteins | sample 8958761 | NCBI WGS metagenome assembly JAEEGJ01 (sample SAMN16246546, study PRJNA631951) | gut metagenome | biome: gut microbiome; feature: rumen; material: RS-attached | host: Bos | place: Iran: Karaj | collected 2018-10 | reverse complement strand
GCTGCATCAGGTCGTCGGCATCAACCACAGTACCTTCACGGCTCTTCATCTTACCGTTGGGCAACTCCACCATACCGTAGGAGAAGTGTACCAGTTCCTTGCCCCACTTGAATCCGAGGCGGTCGAGCAGGATGGAGAGCACCTGGAAATGGTAGTTCTGCTCGTTGCCTACCACGTAGATCATCTTGTCGATGGGGTAGTCCTGGAATCGCATCTCAGCCGTTCCGATGTCTTGTGTCATATAAACAGAGGTGCCGTCGCTGCGCAACAGCAGTTTCTTGTCGAGGCCCTCGTTGGTCAGGTCTGCCCAGACAGAGTTGTCCTCGTGGCGCTCGAAGAGTCCTTTCTCAAGACCTTCTTCCACCTTTGCCTTACCTTTCAGATAGGTTTGGCTCTCGTAGTAAATCTTGTCGAACGATACGCCCAGTTTCTTGTAGGTCTCGTCGAAGCCGGCATACACCCATGCGTTCATCTTTTCCCACAGGGCGCGCACCTCGGGATCGTTCTGTTCCCATTTCACCAGCATCTCGTGGGCTTCCTTGATGAGGGGAGCCTCTTGCTTGGCTTTCTCCTCGTCCATACCCTGAGCAACCAGTTCCTTGACTTCCTCACGATAGTGTTTGTCGAAAGCCACATAGTAGTCGCCGATCAGGTGGTCGCCTTTCTTGCCGCTGCTCTCCGGAGTCTCGCCATTTCCATACTTCAGCCAAGCCAGCATCGACTTGCAGATGTGGATACCGCGGTCGTTCACAATGTTGGTTTTCACCACCTTGTTACCGTTGGCCTGCATGATCTGTGCCAGCGACCAGCCGAGCAGGTTGTTGCGTACATGGCCCAGATGGAGCGGTTTGTTGGTGTTAGGCGATGAATACTCGATCATCACCAGCGGACTGTCTTCGCCGGCAGCTTTCATGCCATAGCGCTCGTTGGCATCGATGTCTGCCAGCAGTTGCAGCCAGGCAGCCGGTGCAATAACTATATTGAGGAATCCTTTCACTACATTGAAGCGCTCCACGGCCTCGCAGTTTCCCACCAGATAGGCGCCCAGCTCCTGAGCGGTCTGCTCCGGACTCTTGCGGGCCATCTTGACAAATGGGAACACCACGAGCGTGAGGTTGCCCTCAAACTCGCTGCGCGTTTTCTGTACTTGTACCATCTTGTCGGGTACTTCCTGTCCGTAAAGTGACTTCACAGCCTGCTTCACGGCATCAGCTATCATATTTTCAATCTTCATACCGGTATGTATTTTTTCTTTGGGGTGCAAAGGTAGACATTATTTCCCACATTTGCAAATTATTCGGTAACGTTTCAAACTGCGACGTGCGAACTGCTGCCGTTGCGGCATCGGCAACCGCCCGTCATCCTGTTCCTGACGGAGAACCGGCGGCACCTCCCGTCTTTCTCCGCTTCGTTCCTCGTCTTAGTCTCTCAGCTGTTGTCTGATGGCTGTCATTTTCTGCCGTCGTCCGATGGAGAACAGATTGCCATTCGCGTCCACGTAGTCGAACACCTGGTAGGCTTTCTCCAGCAACATCTGCCGTAAGGGCGCTTGTTTATAGCTGCCTTCGGCATAAAGCAGCTCCGCCACCATCTCCAGCCGTTGCATGCGCTCGTCGTCGTCCCATTCGTTCCGGGCATAGTCGAGCAGTTCGTCAAGCGACAAGTTGCGCAAGTCGTAGGTGCCCACGTACTGGCGGTAGAGCTCGCGCAGGTCATCGTCGCGCTGTTCCTCAGCCTCTTTCTTCTCTAAAAACTTGGCCAGGGCGGCCATGAACTCCTGAATGATGCGCAGGAAATAATCGCGTTGTAGCATAGTCTATATGTTTTGTTCTAAGGGGTGTATGTCTTTTACTGTGTGAACGGGCCTGCTGATAGTGTCCATGCCCGCATGATGGTACACGGGCAGGAATTCGGCAGCACTACCGTATCCTTCCATAGCGCCCGCCACCATCGCCGCCCGCGCCCTGACGGGATACATGAGGGTCATCTTGCGCGCCTTTCCCGTCTTGCGGGGATTGTCGTAATAGACGAGTTCCATGCGCTGTTCGGCGGGTTTCCCGTTTTCGTCGATGCTCTTTCCGGTGAAGTCCAGGATGCACGCCTCGTTTGAGCAGAACACCTCCTCAATGGCTGTTATCCTCAGGTCTTTGGCATTCTTCGCATAGCGCAGCGCCGTCTGCTGCAGTTCTTTGTGCGCCAGGGCACGTATGTCGTCGGCCGTCTTGCTCTTACAAGCGGCAGCCGTCAGCAGCCACAGACCTGCAGCCAGTCCGCAGAGGACACATAGAAGCAGTTTTCTCATTCTCATCTTTCCCGCTAAGAGGTTTACAATAAGTCTAATATCTCGCTGAAATGCCCGATGACAGTCAGGTTCTCGTGGTCGTATTCCTCGGTCACCTCGTGCGCCCATACGGCATGGAAAGGAATGTGCACGGCACGTCCTCCCAGTTTGATGACGGGCTCGATGTCGCTTTTGAACGAGTTGCCCACCATCAGCAGCTCATGGATGGTGATGCCGAACGTCTCGCAAAGTTCACGGTACTGGCGGGTGGTCTTGTTAGAGACAACCTCCACGCGGTCGAAGAAATCCCACAGTCCCGACCTTAGCAGCTTGCCTTCCTGGTCCATAATCTCGCCCTTGGTGAATACCACGAGGCGGTATTGTCCTTTTTCCTTCAGCTTCTCCAGCGTCTCGCGCACACCCGGCAGGGGCGTGCCCGGCAGGTTAAGCAGGCTGATGCCCAGTTCTTGTATGCGCATCAGCTCGCGGGCGGTGATCTCTCCGTCGCTGATGTTGACGGCATTCTCGAGCAACGACAGCGTGAAAGCCTTCGAACCGTAGCCCGTTACGGGCATGTTCTTACCCTCCGTCTCGAACAAACGACGGCTCACCGTGGCCTCGTCGGCCCATGGCGAGAGCATCTGACAGTACTGCCGCTCCACCTCATCGAAGTGAGTCTGACAGTCCCAGAGTGTGTCGTCGGCATCGAAAGCCACCACTTTTATATCATGAAGTTTACCCATTGCTCTCTTTTTTTCTGGCAAAGGTACGATTAAGCGAGCAAAACGCAAAAGGAAAACTTGTTTTTCTTTTCGTTTTCGAGCGCAAGTACCTTATTCAAAGGTACAATTAAGCGGGCAAAGCACAAAAGGAAAACTTGTTTTTCTTTTCGTTTTCGAGCGCCAGTACCTTCATTGAAAGAAAGAGAGAACGGGTAAACCTGCTAACGAGAGAGATTTTCTTTGTTCTAATGAAGGGGGCGTTTGGATGGCCGCCCCCTGAGAGGGTTCTATTTCTTTTTCTTGGTATTGATTTTAATCACGGGCTTGCTTTTTTCGCTTTTGTCGATATACATCGATTCCACTTTGTCGGGGTCGATGAGGTCCAGCAGTTCATAGCCTACGACAGTCACACCGTCGAGCTCGAAGGTCACGTCGTCGCCCTTGTCGATGGCGGCTGCAATTTCTGTCTTGCCATTGGCCTTTTGCAGCACGAAGCTGACGGGCAGGACATATCCCACGCTCACAGCTTTTCCGTGGTGTCGGCCGGGAATCCATTTCGGCATGGCGTTGATGACGCGCAGCGCCTCGGCATCCAGCAGCGGAGAAATGCTTCTCACAATGTGGCTGTTGGTGATGCTGCCGTCTTTTTCTACGGTGAATTTCACCACCACATTGCCTTGTTGTCCCTTCCGGCGTGCCTCTTCAGGATACTTCACGTTTTGGGCTATGTATTGCATGCGTGCCCCCACACCGCCCGGAAACTCGGGCATCTGGTCCACCACGTCGTAGCTCTTGTCGTTGTCGGTGCCGTTGTATGTCAGTGTTGCCTCATACTTTACAGGCTTGTCCGAGCCGTCTTTCTTCAGCACAATGGCTGTGGTCCGGCTTTCAGCGATGGCTTTTGAGGTCGTAAACGTGGTAGTCGCCATGCCCACATAGGCCACCTCGATGGTTGCTCCGTCGGGCACTTCGATGGTGTATTGGCCGTCCACATCGGTCACCGTGCCCTGTTTGGTGCCCTTCACCCTGACAATGGCGCCCACCACCGGCTTTTTCTCCTCGTCAATCACCAGTCCCTTCAGCACGAACGGTTCGTGGCCTTTCTGGTTGGGATGGTCCTCAATCTCCACCAGGATGACTCCGTCTTTGCCCTTTTCGCCATACTTGGTCAGCGCCTCTTTGTTTTTCAGCACCGTGATGCTTTTGATAATGTTCGGACTGATGGACACAAACTTGTCGTAAGGCATCTCCGTGCCATTGACAATGACCAAAGGATGCGTCTCGGAATTCAGGTCGACAATCACCTCTTTCTTCTTCTCTTTGTCGTCGGTTTGTGGCGTAGCTGCCGGCGTGGCAGCGACTGCCTGTTCGTCAATGGCTTCTGATGAGTTGTCGGCATTCACATAGGTAATATCGGTCACACTACGCGCGTTCGCGGCCAGCACGATGCCGACGACGGGCAGCAGGGCCAGCAGTTTCAGATAGTTTTTCGGTTTGGATTGCTTATGTAACATCATGTTGATTCTGTTTTTGAGGGTACTGTGACTGATGCCGTTGGCAATGGAGTACCCGCCAATGCCCGCGGCCTTGGTAATAAGTAGATATTGATATTGATGAGCATCGATGCCTTGAGAGAGCACCGCCCGGTCGGCCTCGTACTCGTGAATGGCGCGCAGGTCGGCGCGTAGCATCCACATGGCGGGGTTGAACCATTGCAGGGCGGTGAGCAGGTCGGCGAACAGCACGTCCCACGAATGTCTGAGGCGTATGTGTGCCCGCTCATGAGCGAGTATAGCGGCATCTTGTTCTTCGTAGTCGCTACGATTCATGACTATATAGTGCATCCAGCTGAATGGCGGCAGCGTTGTGTTACCGGTCACACAAACGGTGGTGCCGTCTTCCTTCGGATGCTTCTCGCTGCGGTGGATGAGCAGAATGACTCTCACTATCGACATGAGGGTGTGGCCCAGCGTCACGGCCATGCCTGCGAAGAACACCACGGGCAGCGCTATCTGCCACCACGGTGTGTGCTCTTCCGCCGCCTCCACCATGGCTGTTGCCACGCCCGTTTCTATCTCGGGCATGGGCATCACCACCGTCCGATGCAGCGTGATGACGCACAACGGCAGCACAAACGAGGCCAATGCCGTCGTCAGCAGCATCACGCGGTTGAGCCGGTGGAATGTCTCGCGACTGAGCAGCAGCCGGTAGAACATGTAGAACACGGCTATCAGCGCCGCCACCTTCAGGTCGTAGATGAGAAAGTCAGTCATTCTCTATTTGCTTGATGAGTTGTTTCAGTTCGTCTACAGAGATTTTCTCTTCCTTCACAAACGAGGATACGGCACTCAGGTACGAGTTGTCGAAGTAGTTGCGGATGACACCTGCCAGCGAACTGCGCCCGTACTCCTTCTCGCTGACGAGCGGATAATACTGATAGGTGTTGCCAAACTGACGGTGGCCCAGAAAACCGTTCTTCTCCAACAGACGCACCATGGTCGATAGCGTATTGAAGTGCGGACGGGGCTCGGCATAGTGCTCAAGCAACTCGCGCACGAACATCGGTCCGTGCTGCCAGTAGAGATCCATAATCTCTTTTTCCTTATTTGTCAGTCGTTTCATAGTTCTGAAAGTTCTTATTGTTTTCTTGTCTTCGTAATCGTCGATGCGGGTCAATTCAATATCTGGAGACAAAGTAACTAAAAAAAATAGTTATATACAACTAAAAGTTTTAGTTATTAAAGAAAATTAATTAGTTAATACTTTTAATTAAGCTTTGTTTGCAGTTTATGGCTAAAAAGATGCTTGTTATGGCATGAACAGGCTCGTAAAGCTACACCGTCGATGATATCGTCGGCCTCATGAGCGATTTGGGTAAACGCATGAATCACGCTGAAGGCTGGCGGGAGAAATGCATCAATAGGCTGAGTCCGGTCGTCAATAGTTTACCTTCTGTCGTCAGCAGGTTGCGATTGGGCATCAAAAGAAGTACCATCAGGCATTAATCAGGGTACAGGAATTGCCTGATGAGGGTACAGTCAGGCATCTATCAAGGTCCTATCACTCCAGTGATAGCTTTCTCTCACTCCAGTGATAGGACTCTCTCACTCCAGTGATAGGATCCTCTCACTGTAGTGATAGTTTTTAAAATATGTTAAACGGCTGCTAATGAATAGCGCTCAAGCTGATTTCTATTGTGAGCACTTTCACCATACAAAGGTACAAAAAAATTCAAAAACAACCAAGGGGAATCACATCTTTTTTTCTCGCAAACCGCCCTGTCGCCACTTGCTTTTGGAGCGAGGGCTGCTTTTGTTGTTCTTTTCCGACGCTTGCAGGGGAAAGCAAAAACATAGGCTTTTCCCTATCACGCATAGGGATTTTCCTCCTCAGATGTCAAGAGAGATGCGTACTTTTGCAGTAGGATAATTGTAACAAAACAGAAATAGGTATGAGAAAAACACTCTTGACAAGCCGGTTCGTCCGGCTGATTTTATTGGTTATGGCCGTTCTTGGTAGTCACCCCACCGCCTCTGCCCGCCGGGTGGGCGTCTATTGTTATATGTCGGGGACTGGGAGCGAGGTCTGTCGCGACAGGAAAGTAGAGGTACGACTAGTGTTGTCGCCCACGGGCCATGCCTTAGTAGAGGTGGAGAATCTGACGGATGATGTGGTCTTCGTCGACCGCGGCCGCTCTTTTGCCTGGGTAAACGGACTGTCGGCAACGATGTTCCTGCCGTCGTCGCATACCGAGACCCACACGCAAGGCTACGGAACGGTGGAGCATGACATCCATCATGTGACATGGATCAGTGGCGAGTCGCACTCCGACAGCCAGACGGTTTACGACCGTCGCATACTACCGGTGGCGCCGCACGGCACGGCTGTAGTATATGAATGGCGCCGGTTGCCACAGCTGATGCGCAAGGACATGATACGCGTGGGCAGCGACGGCTCGCTGTTCAGCAGCAAGTGCCGTGGTGCTTTCCTCACGCCCTCGACGGCGGCAGGCGCAGCGACGGACACGGACAGCGGCAAGAAATTTAAGAAAGGTGACCGCAGGGCGTATGCGGCGGAGGCTTCTCCGCTGACGCTGGCGGCTGATGTGCAGTATAGTCTCAGCGAGGATGGCAGCCAGCCGGTACGCGCCTATGTGACCGACTATGTGTCGTCGGTCGTTGTGGGAGGCTCTGAGGGTGTCGGCAAGAATGGCATTTTGCGCACGTTCATGCCGCATGCCCTGGGTGGAAAACAATGTTTCGGATTCCGAAGCGGCAAGTCGTCGGGACTGATTGTTGGTGAGATAGCGTCGCTGGCGTTCGTGGTGGCTATCCCGCTGGCTATAGGAAGTCAGAGCTTCGACGAGCCCGACTGGGTGAGCAAGCACTCGTGGTAATCAGGGGAATCAGTCGGAAACGGTGGTTTCCGGCATACTGTCCAGTCCGTCACGGCTCAGGCTTCGCACGTAACCGTACAGCTTGCGGTAGAAAGGATGGCGCGTCAGGGTGGCAGGGTCGCCCAGAATAATGAGTTTCATGCGGGCGCGGGTGATGGCGACATTCATGCGGCGGAGGTCGCGGAGGAAGCCTATCTGCCCCTCATCGTTGGAGCGGACGAGCGAGACGACGATAATGTCGCGCTCCTGTCCTTGGAAACCGTCGACGGTATTCACGCTGATGCAACGGCGGTAGGGCTTGAAAAACTCCCGTTTCCGCAGCTGCTGGCGCAGGTATTGCACCTGTGCCCGGTAGGGGGAGATGACTCCCACGTCGATATGCTCGTCCAGGATACGCTCTTTTCCGATTTTCTCGAAATACTGTTGCAGGGTGTCGAGTGTCAGCAGGGCCTCTGTCTTGTTGATGCGTCCGAAGTTCTCGCCCACAAACTGCTCGGCAGAAGGCGTGCCCTGGTCGTCGTCGGTGGCGCGTTTCCACTCGATGGGTATGTCGTAGTCGAGGATTCCCCGGTGCCTCACCGATGGCGCGCTCTCCACCTCGCCGTGGTAGAACCAGTCGCTCGAGAAGCGCATGATCTGGTCGTTCATGCGGTATTGTATCTTCAGCAGGTTGACCTCGTTGGGGTGGTTCTCCACGATGCGCTCCATGAGGGTCTTGCCCAGTCCTGCCTTCAGGGCGGCAATACTCTTCACGGTGGGCGGCAGCTGGCAGTGGTCGCCGGCAAACACCACGCGCGACACCTTGCGGATGGGTATCCAACTGGCTGCCTCCAAGGCCTGGGCGGCCTCATCTATAAATAAGGTGTTGTATTTCTGTCCCTGCAACAGGCGGTTGGCGGCACCCGTGAGCGTACTGGCGATGACGCGTGCCTCGCCGAACAGCTCGTTGTTGATGCGTACCTCCAGTTCGGTGGCACGGCTTTTCAGGCGTTCCACCTTCTGATGGAACGACGAGTCGCCGCGCCGGCGATGCTCACGCAGGTCGCGTATGGCCTTGCGGATGCTCCACAGTTGCGGATAGTCGGGATGCGCCTCGAAGCGCCGCTCGTAGGTGAAGCTCAGCATCTTGTCGTTCACGCGCGTGGGATTGCCGATACGTAATACGGGAATGCCGCGGTCGACGAGCTTCTCCGAAATCCAGTCGACAGCCATATTGCTCTGCGCGCACACCAGCACCTGGCTCTCGCGCATGAGCGTCTCGTTGATGGCCTCGACCAGGGTGGTGGTCTTTCCGGTGCCGGGAGGACCGTGAACGATGGCGACATCCTTGGCGCGCAACACCTCGTTGACTGCCCGTTCCTGAGTCGGATTCAGATAAGGGAACGACAGAGGAGCAAAGGTATAGTGACGGAACGGCTGGTGGGAGTAGAACAAGTCGCGCAGTTCGGCAAGCCTGTTGCCGCGCGCCTTGATGACACGGTCGAGCGCCTCGAACATGAGTTTGTAGCTGGTCTCGTCGAAAAACAGCTGGACACCCAGGTTTTCGGCGTTCTGCAATTCCAATAAGTGGTTGTTGTCGGGAACAATGACCACCATCCGGTCGCCGTCGACATAGCTTACCGTAGCGGTGAAATTGAAGTATTTAATGGGGTTGTCGGTGGCCTTTTGGGGGTTGCTTTTGCCCGTCTTTCCCGTTCTTTCCGGAGTGTCGGGAATGTTCTGCCGGCAGGTAAAAAATCTCACGGGACGGCCAAACTCGAAATTATGGTCAATGTCGTCGTCGGCCTGGCGGAACACCTCCAGCGCCAGTTGGTTGAGGGAGTTATAATAGCTTTTGCCCGTCTTCAGCGGCCACCACGCATCACCTCGTTTTACTTTGCGGACCAGGCCGATGGTCTCAGTCTGTTTGCGAAAAGCCTCCTTCTCGGTCTCATACTCCAACTGGAGCAGCAACCGCTGTTCGGTGAGCGACTGGATGGGCGATGATGCGGGCATGGCTGATGGGTTTATCCGGCGTTCACCAGCTGCTGAATGTCGTCGATCGTACCGTCGAAGGGACCGCTATGCTCTAGTTTTAGGGTACACATGGCGGCGGCGAACTTGCCGCTCTCCAGGTAGTTCATGCCCTGGGCACGGCAATAGAGGTAGCCCGTAGAGTAGGTGTCGCCGCAACCCGTGGCGTCGACAGCCTGCCGCGGAGCATAGGCGGGTATCTCGTAATACTGTCCGTCGGCATAGATGAGCGAGCCGTAGCTGCCCAGCGTGATGACCACCTCGCGCACGCCCCAGTCGGCAATCTGCCGCGCCACGTCGCGCGGATTGGTCAGTCCGGTCACCACCTCCATCTCGTGCTCGTTGAGCTTCAGGATGTCGGTATGCTTCAATACGGCCAGCTTGTCGCGCCAGTCTACCGCATACACATCCTCGCCGCGCACCTCGCGCAGATAACCCTGCACATCGATGCTCACGCGTCCGCGCCCGGAAAGATACTCCACCACCTCGGGAGCAAAGTCGTCGGCGAGCAAGGTGCCCAGATGGAACACCCGTGCCTCCAGTCCTTCCAGCTGACCGACGGTGAAGGGGTCGGATTTGGCGCGCACCTTCTGCGTGCGGTTGTTCTGGTTGTGGCCGTATTTATTCTCGAAGAACACGGTCTCGCGGCTCTTGTGGCAGACCACATCAATGCCTGCCCGGCGCATGTCGTCGACGGCTTTCATGTCTTTATCAGCCATCGAGGTAACCAGTTGGAAACTTACCTTCTGCGGCAGTTGGTTGATACCATAGGCAAAATAAAACGATGTTCCACCATTCTGCTCAAACTCATGGTCGGGAGTAATAATCTTGTCGAGCGTAATATGCCCGATGCAGCAAATATCTTTCATGCGGGCAAAGATACATATTTATTTTGATAAATGAGGATGCTTCCGCAAAAAAGTTGTATCTTTGCATGTATGATGAAACGTCTACATACTGTACTCCTGCTCATAGCATTCTGTCTGATGTCTGCTTGCAACGACATCAGTAGCGAGCAATCCATGCTTGATACTGCTGAAAGCCTGCTCGACACTCATGCCGACTCTGCTCGCAGCCTTTTAGATAGCATCCGTCCACAGGTAGAACAAAAGAATGTCCGTCGGCTTACCATGCGCTACCGTCTGCTCATGGCCAGTGCTTTGAACAAAACCTATGGTCAGTTGCCCTCCGACACCGCTTTCAGCGAGGTTGTACGCTACTATGACCACCACGGCAACAGCAACGAACGCATGCGAGTTCACTATCTGCTGGGTTGTATCTACCGCGACATGGGAGAGGCACCGCAGGCTATCCAGTGCTATCAGGATGCTACCGAATATGCTGATACTCTACGTGCTAATTGCGATTATAATACCCTGTTCCGTATTTATGCACAGATGGCAGATGTCTATGCAAAGCAGTTTCTTACAGAGGAAGCACTGATTGCTCAGCAAAAAACCATGCATTATGCTAAAAAAGCGCATGATATATACCATTATATTCATGCTTATGAGCTTACTTTGAACTCATATAACATAATGGATGATACGGCAATGATCGTTCATGTAACAAATGAAAGTCACCGGCTTTTTATGGCGAATGGCATGCCACAGCACGCAGCGAATGTGTATCCATCTCTTATACGTTTATATTTGGATCATTCTGAATATGAGAAAGCAAAGCCTTTAATGGATGTATTTGAAAAGGAATCGGGGCTTTTTGATGAGGACGGTAATATCATTAATCCACGTCGGACAAATTATTACAATAGTAAAGGACTCTACTATATGGGTATACATCGTGTTGACTCTGCTGAGTATTTCTTCCGTAAATTACTCTCTTGTTCGGTCAACGATTACGCCTCATACAAAGGGTTGTTGGCTGTTTATCAAGCAAAACACAACCAAGATTCCATCGTGAAATATGCAAATCTGTGTGAAAGGGGACTGGAGAATATGCTTGAAAACATTCAGATGGAGGCAACGAAACAGGTTACTGCTATGTATAATTACAACCGTGTGCAAAACCAAGTCAATAAAAAAGAGCAAGAGGTAAGAAGAATAAAAATAATTATTGGTGTGTCACTCTTGCTAACATGCTTGATAGCAGTCTATGTGTATGTACATATCCGGAAAAACAGGAAGAGGTCGTTGGCTCAAATCAATCAACTTAATACGAACTATTTGGAGGCCATGAACGAAGTAGATAGAGCAAAAGCAGACATGGCAGCCATACAGGCAGATTATACCTTATTTGTATGTAATAAGGAAAAGGACATTGCCGAGTTGGAACAAAAGGTTGCACAATATCAATCTCAGATAGACAGTTTGAATTCCTCGGAACGTGAAGAGGCGCTACTCTCTTCCATTCCGGTTGAGGCATTTAGGAAATTCACTTATCCTCAGCAGCCGTTACCTCACAAATCAGACTGGTTGCAACTCACAAGAATTGTCAAACAGAGTTTGCCCACTTTCTATGCAAAAGTTTCTCAAGAAAATCTGCTTTCTCCATTGCAGTTGCGTACAAGTTTACTTACACGCCTAAAGTTTACCAACAGTGAGATTTCTATCCTGCTTAACATTACGCCGCAGCAGGTAACAAACACTAAGACTGCTATCAACGAAAAACTGTTTGGCCAGAAAACGGCAACAACTCTTATGGCAAATCTTAAAAGTCTGTAGGTGGTTTCGTTTTCCTAAAGCGTTTGATAATCAATAATATAGGTCAAAGAAAAACTCTTGGATAGTGTAAAGAGGATGTAAAAAGAATTTGCTTTTTGTTTTGCAAGAATTCTTTTTCTTTCTAGTTTTGCCGCCAGAACCAATAGATTTGACACTATGAAAAGATTATTAAAAACTCTTTGTTTGCTTATGTTAGCAGCACTGCCCTTCAACGCAACAGCCCAGCAGTTTGAAGGTCAACCCGTTACCATGAAGATTAAGGTTAATACTCCGAAAGATGAACATGAAGAGTCTCCCAGGATGCCTGCGGCTCCGATTCTTGTCTATCAGGACGGCCACGTGTTTACGTTTAATCCAGCCTTTAACGGCTGTATAGTCAAATTGGCTAGTAATGATACTGTGGTTTTTGTAACGGCAGTAGATGCAACAGGAATTATCTCATTACCTGAAACATTTATCGGATATTATGAGTTACAATTATTTCTAGGCACAGCCACTTACAGTGCAATTATAGAATTACCAAATAATAGTGAAAACTAATTTCTCTACTACTCATGGGCAAATATATCTTTTTAAGCTTGCTATTTGTCGTACCCTCACTCTGCTTCTCTCAGGGCAGAGTGGGGTACGCTTATGATGCAGCAGGAAATCGCATTAGCCGTACCATCATAATGAATATGCTGACCGCCAAGAAACAGCCGCAAGGCATACAGAAGGGCAGAGTCTATAACGACATGCTTGCCAAGAATGAACACAGAGTCCCCTGCTCTTGACACATGGTGCAGATATGGTGCATTATTTAATTTGGAACAAAGTAAAAGTCTAAAACAAGTTTTATACATTAATTTATTTTAAACAAATTAAAAATGAAAAAGTTTATTTTAGCTGCAATTCTACCATGTTTATTTGAGGCTTGCAGCAATGATGTCATTATTGGAGATAGTGATGAACTCATTAATAAGAGCGAATTATCACTCGATACAAATGACAGTATTTTAAGTTTTGCTAGCAAAGCAGACTTTGATCAAGTTGTAAGTGCATTAAAAAAGATGGATTCCAACACGCAGCAAGAGTGGATGAATAAGAATTATGGAAATTTCCACTCTCTGTCCGATGAATTTGAAGAGGCTTTACTGGAGGCAGAAAAACTCGACGAGTCAGAGGAGGCATTTAAAGCGTATTATAGAAAATATGAAGAAACTTTGTTTTTCCCTTTATTCCGTGATGACGTAGGTCCTTACTTGCCTGTAATTGATAAGTATGTGGCAAAACTTCTTAATAAAAAGGGAAAAGTTATAATATCAGGAGAGGAAGTAGATTTAAAAGACATTCATAATTACTATCAACTGCAAGTACTTGATCGGGCTATGTATTCTTTAAAAGACACTCAGACTAAAACTGGAAGGAAAAGGGTTGCAGGCACTGCAGCAGGTATTGAGTATGATTCAGATTGGTATCATGAAAATGGCAAAAAGATTCGGTTGAAATGTCAAAGAAGATATACTGGGGAATATGAGGATGGACAACTTGGGGTATACCATCAATATGGTTTACATATAGAAATCTCTTTTAGGAAAAAGACATGGTTGGGTTGGACAAATTATGTTAGCTTTGTAGGCATAGATGCTCGTTTTAATCTTGCAGATGGGCAACTTGTTACGCTTTTAGATTCTCATACAAACGATTCATCTCATGATTATTATATTGACCTACCCAAGGTATACAAAAGGCCTTTCTCAATGACTGATAACTATTCATATATAGCTCCAGGAATCGATGCAGATGTTAAGTTGGATTATCGCGGGATAGGACATACTTTGCAATATAATTTTACTCTGGATCCTTTTTATGAAGAATAACGATTAAAGATTCTCCATAGGTTATTTCTAAGCCTATGGAGTATTTTATATTATAATGAAATATTCGATGAAAAAAACAGAATTACTTTTTCTTTTAGCGTTGATGTCAGTTTTTGTATGCTCATGTTCTGAATCTGAGGAGGAACAGAGCGAGTTTGCAAACTGGAAAGAGAACAATGAGGAATACTTTCATGCTATTTATGAGAAAGCAACGGCTGCACAGAAAGCTGCTGACGGGCAATGGAAGACACTCTTAAAGTGGTCGCTTGACAATTCTTCTCTACCGGAAGATTATGTCGTAGTGAAAGTGATAAGCGAAAGTGGACAAACTGTAAGTCCTCTCTATACTGATTCAGTTTGTTTGCATGTGAAAGGCTCTTTGATGCCAACAGCGTATCATGCAAATGGCTATGTGTTTCTGAATACCTATTTTGGAGAAAAGGAAGAGCAAGAGGTCGGCACTCCATTATTTATTCAGGTCAAGGGAGATGTGAGAGGATGGATTCCTTTAACATCCGTTAGTGCAAGAGCCGATGCTTATCCCCTTGTGGTTGATGGGCTTGCAACGGCATTGCAACACATGCATGTGGGTGACCGATGGTTGGTTTACATTCCATATCAGCTGGGGTTTGGTTTGCGCAATGTGCCAGAATGGGGCGTACCTGCCTATAGTACACTGGTCTTAGATGTTACGTTGTTGAGAATTATTAAACCAGCTGCCCCTCATAGGCTCGTAAAGAAATCTATATAAGCCTGCTATTTGTTGTACCCTCACTCTGTCTCGCTCAGAGCAGAGTAGGGTACGCTTATGATGCAGTTGGAAATAGTATGCCAAGGTTCGCGGCTACGATTTCAATTACGATCCACTCTCTCGCCTCACCAAGGCTGGCTATTATGAGAACAGCTCGCTGAACAACCACTACACCACGGAGTATTCCTACGACCTTATGGGCAACATGCTCACTCTCCGTCGCAACGGACTGCAGGACGGTAATACCTACGGGCTTATTGACCAGCTTTCCTATACCTACAACGGCAACCAGCTGCAGAAGGTCACCGACGCTGTGGAGGACCCCACATGGCAGGGCGCATTCAACTTCATGGACGGTGCAGGCCAGCAGACGGAGTATGAATACGACGAAAATGGTAATCTGACGAAAGATTTGAACAAGAATATTTCGCGTATTACGTATAATTTGCTAAATTTGCCCAAAGAAATCATGTTTATGGACGGTTCTTA
>JAEEGJ010019070.1_pt1 | contig 15194 bp, 9 predicted proteins | sample 8958761 | NCBI WGS metagenome assembly JAEEGJ01 (sample SAMN16246546, study PRJNA631951) | gut metagenome | biome: gut microbiome; feature: rumen; material: RS-attached | host: Bos | place: Iran: Karaj | collected 2018-10 | reverse complement strand
CCCTCATGTACACCAAGGAGCTGGGCAGCGCTTCGGAGCTTCTGGACTATTTCTACTCCGAGCGTGACCGTGCAGCCCGTACAAAGCAGCGTGCCAACGACCTGTTCAAGCTGCTTATGAACCTTACAGACCGTACTTCAAGACGTATCGCTGCGCAGCGGGACGAGCTGGCAGCCTGCGCCGACAAGGAGCACGCAAAGCTGTGCGGAGACCTTATCTCGGCTAATATGTACCGTATCCAAAAGGGCGACAGCTCGGTTACCGTAGAGAACTTCTACGACGAAAGCTGTCCGCAGGTGACTATTTCTCTGGACGTGAGAAAGACTCCTGCACAGAATGCGCAGCATTACTACAGCGAGTACAAGAAATCCGTTACCGCAGAGGAAAAGCTTGCAGAGCAGATAAGCAAAGGCGAGGAGGAACTGCAATACCTTGAAAGCGTCTTCGACGCGCTGACAAGAGCTTCTTCCGAGAACGACATAATACAGCTCCGACTGGAGCTGAAGGAGCAGGGCTATGTCCGCTATGCAGGCGGCAAGGCTAAGCCTCCCAAGGCACTGCCGCCTGTGGAATACAAGTCAAGCGACGGTTTTTCCATACTGGTGGGCAGAAACAACAAGCAAAACGACCAGCTGAGTCTGAAATTTGCCGAAAAAACAGATATATGGCTCCATACTCAGCTCATCACAGGCTCTCACGTACTGATACTCACAGACGGCGAGACGCCGCCCGAAAGAACTATAGAAGAGGCGGCAGTCATAGCGGCTGTGAACAGCAAGGGCAGGGATTCGGGACTTGTGCCCGTTGACCATTGTCTTGCAAGATACGTCAAGAAGCCTGCTGGCGCAAAGCCGGGAAAGGTCATATTCACAAACTACAAGACCATATTTGTCAAGCCCGATACAGAGCTTGAACAGAGATTGAAGGTGTGATATGAACAAACGGCTCGACGCGGAATTTTTTCACAGGGACGTGCTGGAGGCGGCACCTGACCTTGTGGGAAAGATACTTGTCCATAAGCTTCCCGACGGCACCGAGCTCCGCGAGCGTATCGCAGAGACAGAAGCCTACAGAGGCGAGGAGGACAAGGGCTGCCACGCTGCAAAGGGCAGAACAAAACGCACAGAGCTCCTCTACGGAGAGAGCGGCGTTATTTACGTGTACCTGTGTTACGGTATGCACTGGCTGATGAACGTCATTACAGGCGAAAATGACCAGCCGCAGGGATTACTTATTCGGGCAGGAAAAAAATATAACGGACCTGCCAAACTAACAAAAAATATGAAAGTCGACGGAAGCTTCAACGGTGTTTCACTCAGAGATAATGAGGAGATATGGTTTGAGGACGACGGATACCGCCCGAAGATAAGGACTGCTCCGCGTGTAGGCATAGATTACGCAGGAGAGTACTGGAAAGATATAGAGTGGCGGTTTATAGACGACGGGGAGTTGATACTGTGAACATACGCTGTATAGGCTGTAATTCTATTTATGACAGCAGCTCTGTATTTCGCAGAGCCGCGGCTAATGAGTATATGCTCATGCTTATGCACAGCCGCTGTAGGTTTGACATCAACGGGCTTACTATGAGAACGCCCGCAGACACACTTATCGTGCTGGACGGAAGATATCCTGTGGTGTACTCCGCCGAAGAGAGCCCTCTCGTTTGCGATTGGGTATGCTTCGACGCTGAGGACGAGCAGGAATTCATGGATTCGCTGGAACTTATGTATAACCGCCCTCTTAACGCTGTGGACACGGAGTTTGTTTCCCAGCTTATAAGAAATGTAGCCAATGAGTTCTATTCGCTTGAGTCGCGCAGACTCAAAATGCTGGACAGCCTCATGAGGATACTTCTTGTAAAGGTGGGAGAGACCACGGTGCGCAGAGAGGCGCCTGTGCAGACTGCCGAGCCCCATTACGGGCTGCTGGTGGAGCTGCGAGAGAAGATATACCGCAATCCGCAGATGAAATGGAATGTGGACGCAATGGCGGCATATGTGAATATGTCCCGTTCATATTTCCAGCATCTCTACCGCGAGACCTTCGGCGTTTCATGTATCGCCGATGTGATAAGCGGCAAGATAGAAAAAGCAAAAGAGATACTCAGTGAGACAGGCTGCACCGTTTCTCAGGTGGCTGCAATGTGCGGCTATGACAACGAGGAACACTTCATGCGCCAGTTCAAAAAGGTAGTGGGGATAACCCCGACTAAATACAGAAAACAGGCATAATCGGCTAATATTTCCCATTTATTGCTTACACTGTTCAATTATTGCTCAATTTGCGCTTTTTCAAGCTTGTTTATTAATACTAAATTCATAAAGTTTAAGATGTGATAGACAAGTGAACGGTTTTTCAGATATTTTCCACATACGGTTTTGTGCAATTTTTCAAGGCTTATTTTGCTTGTATTTCTGAAAAATCGCGAAATATAGCCGAATATAGAGGTTATAATATTTAATTTAGCAACAAATCAAAAAATGGTGATTTTTTGGAAAAATTAAGACTATTTTAAGAAAAGACTCCTATAATATAATCAAAAGATACGAAAGGAGTGTGAGCTCCGAGCAGTTAGGTACTGCTGCGGAGGCGATTATGGCTATTAATACATTCGCTCGCAAAGAGATAAAGTTTCTCCTTAATATGGATCAGTATCACGGGCTTATGGAGGTCATATCCGAGTATATGAACCCAGATAAGTTCTGTATTGGCGGCAAGGAATACGGCATCTACAATATTTACTACGATACACCCGACGATTACCTCATCAGAGAATCACTCTCCAAGCCTTACTATAAAGAAAAGATAAGGCTGCGCAGTTATTATTCACCTGCTGCGCCCGACGATACGGTATTTCTTGAGATAAAAAAGAAAATAGGCGGTATCGTTACCAAGAGAAGAGTTTCAATGACGCTGGAGGAATCCGATGCGTATTTCCGTGACCGCTCAAAGCCTGAATTTACCAAGTATATCACAGAGCAGGTATTCAGAGAGCTCGATGTGTTCCTTGACAACTATCCAATAGTTCCCAAGCAGTACATCAGCTACCAGAGAGAAGCATTCTTCGGTAAGGACGATCACGATTTCCGCCTTACATTCGACAGAAAGATCACCGAGCGCCGCTATGACCTCGGATTAAACTACGAAAGCTACGGCAACTACATAATAGGTGCAGACCAGAGACTTATGGAAGTCAAGGTATCAAATGCGATCCCTGATTGGCTTGTAAAGAAGCTTTCGGAGCTTCAGATCTACAAGACAAGTTTCTCAAAGTACGGCAGGGCATACCAGAATTTTGTAAAGAGTCAGCTTGAGGACGCTCAGCAGACCGACGGTCGCAGACGTATTTACATTTCGGGTATTTCTATGATAAAAAATAATGTTTTGATGAACAGGAGCGTTTGATTTTTATGTTTGAACACGGTTTTTTTGGAAATGTACTTTCAAAGTACTATGAGTCTGATTCGATAATCAACAGCAGCGATTCGGCTCTTGGCACTATCAAGCCCGGAGAATTCTTCCTCTGCGTTGGTGCGGCACTCTTGATAGGATTCCTTATCAGTCTTATCTACATCGTTACTCACAGAAAGGAAGGCTACTCTCAGAGCTATGTTCTCACAATGATCATGCTTCCTACTATAGTATCGCTTATCCTTCTTCTTATCAACACCACAGCAGGAGCTCTCAGCCTTGCAGGTGCATTCACACTTGTCAGGTTCCGAAGCGTTGCGGGCGATCCGAAGGACATAGCCTACATATTCTTTGCAATGGCAGCAGGTGTTGCCTGCGGTATCGGCTACCTCGGATTTGCTATCGTATTCTTTGTTATCCTCGGCATTGTAATGTTTATCCTCAGTGAGACAGACTTCGGCGGCTGCAAGAAGAGACACATGACTCTCAAGATAGCTATCCCCGAGAACCTCGATTATCAGGGCGTTTTCGAGCCTGTACTTGCAAGATATACTACTTTCCACAAGCTCAGAAGAGTTAAGACAACTAACTTCGGTACTCTCTTTGAGCTCATCTACAGCGTCGATGTTCTCGACAACATCGACCAGAAGAAATTCGTTGACGAGCTCCGCGCACTCAACGGCAATATGACTATCAATCTTGTCTTCTTCAAGTATGACGACAAGATCTATGAAAACTAATAAACAGACTAAATACTATAGAAAACCCTCTCCTACGTTTGCCAGACTTAATAACCTTTATTGAGTCTGGCAAATTTTATATCAGGGGGCTTCTAAAGGGGAAAAGGAGAAATTATTATGAAGTATTCAAGACTTTTGGCAGCAGCGGCAGCAGTAACAATGTTATTCAGCGGCTATTCCTGCGGAAAGGACGACAATAAAGCATCGTCTGACGTCAACGACAGCACTGTTTCAAACAGCGCAGAGACTACCGAAATGAAGAGCTCAAAGGACTCGAAATCATCTAAAACAGACAAAAAAGACGGCGAAAAGACAACTACCGACAAAAAAGACGGCGAAAAGACAACTACCGAAAAGAAAGACGAGAAATCAGACAAGAAGACTACCACAACAAAGGCAGGGGAGAAGAAGTCCGATACGACTACAACTGTCAAGAAAGACAGCTCCGACAAGGGCGGAAACAACTCAGGCGGCGGTTCTTCAAATAATAACGATAATAATAACGATAATAATAACTCCTCACAGGGCGGCTCCAATAACGAGGGAGGCGGCTCAGGCGAGGAGGTAAAGGAATATACCGCGGAGATAACTCTCGGTGGAACTCCAAAGGTAACAGGCAGCAACGTCAAGGTAGACGGCGGTGTTGTGACTATCACAGCAGGAGGGGACTATCTCTTTACAGGCAATATGGATAACGGACAGATACGTGTTAATACGGGCGCTTCCGAGGACAAGGTAACAGTAGTCCTCAACGGCGTCAATATCTCAAATCCAAGCGCTCCTGCTATATTCATAGAGGAGGCTAAGCGCTGCACCATAAAGCCAAAGGAGGGCTCTGTAAACTACGTCAGCAGTGACGTGACTAAGAAAGGCGTACAGGATACAGGAGCTATCTTCTCTAACGATACCGTAAGGCTCAAGGGCAACGGCGAGCTTAACGTTACAGCTACAGCTTCTCACGGTATCAACGCAGACGACGATGTTGTCATCGAAAGCGGTACATATAATATTGACTCCAGAAAGTCAGGTATTATCGCAAACGATGATATTACTATAAATGAGGGCAGACTTAATATAAAGGGCGGTACGAACGGTCTCAAATCCAAGGGCACTATCAATATAAACGGCGGCTACAGCGTTGTTTCGGGCGGTACCAAGGAGGAGAAGAGCTCTATCTACGCAGGCAGCACCTTCAGCTACACAGGCGGCTATCTCTATTCCGCAGGCAACAAGGTCTCTGTGCCAACATACAGCGAGACTCCGTACATCGTGGCTGATCTGGGCGAAACAGTTGGTGCAGGCGGCTCTGTTGAGTTTTTCCTTAACGGAAACAGCATGATAACCATGAATCCTCATAACGATTTCCGCTGCGTGATGATGCTTGCTCCCGAGGTGAGCGGCGGCAGCAGTTTTGCTGTATCAGTAAACGGAAACAGAAGTCAGGATTTCAGCGTTTCCAATGAAGCAAATCAGTTTTCATTAAAATAAAAAATGATACTTGATATGCTTGCTTTGTGTAAAGCAGTTAATGAGTGTCAAAGCTAAAATGGAAAAGTCAAAAATAAACTAAAAGTTAATAAGTAATATCCTAAAACATATTCACAAAAAATTAACTGTGAAAAATACAAAAATTCAAGCAAAAGTACACTAAAGTATATTTTAGTGTACTTTTCTTTATTGTAAAGAACGCAGATTTGCAATATAATAATATCAGCAAATGAAGATTATTGGTATTCAATATCAAGTACCCTCCCCTCTCATGTGCTTGATATTGTGTATTAGTTCACTTGCACGCCATAGAAATAGTTTTGTCAAGTAATAAAACTAACCCCTTTCATTTGTAATTTTTTCATGTTTTCTATTCTCAATAACTTTTTTTAACTTATTAATCTATGGCTCGACCTACAGTGCTAAGCGATGAAAATCGTTTGGGTCGAATTCTCCGCTCCTTGTGAGCGGACTTTTTTTGCTCTGTGAAATTTGCGTGAAAGATTATATAATCTGCTTGACAAATTCTATAATCCGTGATATTATATATATAACAACAGAAGGGAAGTGATGTACCCGTGAAAAAAAGCGTTTACAGTCTCGTTCTTATGGACGACGTTATAAAAGCCGTAGACCAGCAGGCGTACAGGCTGGGGACGAGCCGCTCCAATCTCATAAATCAGATACTTGCCGAGCATTTATCCTGCGTGACTCCCGAAATGCGAATGAGGGAGATATTCGGTCAGGTAGCTGAGCTGGTCAGCAGCAGCTTCTGCGTGCAGGAGCAGCGCTCACCGTCGCTGATGACGGTTCGGACGGCTCTTGAATACAAATACCGACCTACCATTAATTATAAGGTTGAGCTTGAACGTGCTCCTGCGGAGTATCTCGGTACTCTGCGAGTGAGTATCAGGACTCAGAGCGCGGCGCTGATAGATATGTTCCACAGCTTCTTTGCCTACAGGGCAAAGCTGGAAAACGCCTATCTGTCAAGGCTTGGCGTGGACAGCTACAGCTGTGAGATAGGTGAGGGCAGCTTCGCAAGAAAGCTTATAAATACCCGTACCCTTGGTCCCGAGGAGGCAGGTGCCGCAATAGGCGAGTACATCAAGGACCTTGACCGCGCGGTAAAGACTTACTTTGCCGCACCCAAGGAGTTCGGTGAAAGCGCTCCCGTACTGGAGAAGAATTACCGCTCTATGCTTGAAAAGTACATTATTTAGTAAAGCGGATAAGAGCTTATATAAGTATTGAAAGGAGAATAATTATGAATGCTGAAAAATTAACTCAGAAGTCCATTGACGCCGTTAGAAAGGCTCAGAGCATAGCCGTTATGAAGTCCAATTCCGTCATTGAGCCCATACATCTCCTTGCAGGACTTGTTCGGCAGGAGAACGGTCTTATCCCTCAGCTTCTGAAAAAAATGAATATAGACGAGGATATTTTTGACGGTGAGATTGAGAAGAAGATAGATACTCTCCCAAAGGTCACGGGAAGCGGCAGAAGCAGTAATCTCGGTATCTCTGCGGAGTGTGACCGTGTTCTCACAGCCGCCGAGAGTATCGCTTCAAATATGAAAGACGAGTACGTTTCTGTGGAGCATCTGATGCTTTCACTTATTGACAGCAAGGACAGGGACGTTTCACAGCTCCTCGCTACATTCAATATCACTAAGGACTCGTTTCTCAGCGCTCTTATGTCCGTCAGAGGAAATACCAGAGTCACCAATGAGAACCCCGAGGACACCTACGACGTCCTCACAAAATACGGTCAGGAGCTTGTCGGGCTCGCCCGCAGAAACAAGCTGGATCCCGTTATCGGACGTGACAGCGAGATACGAAACGTTATCCGCATACTGTCAAGAAAAACGAAAAACAACCCTGTGCTCATCGGTGAGCCTGGCGTCGGAAAAACTGCCATTGCAGAGGGACTTGCCCTGCGTATCGTGGCAGGAGACGTTCCCGACAGCCTTAAAGACCGCAAGGTCTTCTCACTTGATATGGGAGCTCTCGTCGCAGGAGCAAAGTACCGCGGCGAGTTCGAGGAGCGTCTGAAGGCTGTCCTCAATGAGATAAAGAACAGCAACGGTCAGATACTTCTGTTTATTGATGAGCTTCACACTATCGTAGGCGCAGGCAAGACCGACGGCGCTATGGACGCAGGCAACCTGCTGAAGCCTATGCTGGCAAGGGGCGAGCTCCACTGTATCGGCGCTACAACACTCAACGAGTACCGTCAGTACATCGAGAAAGATCCTGCACTCGAAAGACGTTTCCAGCCTGTTATGGTTGACGAGCCAAGCGTTGAGGACACTATTTCTATCCTCCGTGGCCTGAAAGAGCGCTACGAGGTATTCCACGGCGTTAAGATAAGCGATAACGCTCTTATTTCTGCGGCTGTGCTGTCCAACAGATACATCACCGACAGATTTCTCCCCGACAAGGCTATCGACCTTATTGACGAAGCCTGCGCAACTATACGTACCGAAATGGACTCCATGCCTACTGAGCTGGACGTTATCTCCCGTAAGATAGTTCAGCTTGAAATTGAAGAAGCCGCCCTCAAAAAGGAAAGCGACAATATCTCACAGGAGCACCTTGAAGAGATACAGAAAGAGCTTGCTGAGCTTCGTGAGAAGTTCAAGGGCATGAAGGCAAAGTGGGAGAACGAAAAGAACGATATTTCCGCTGTTCAGAAGCTCCGTGAGGAGATAGAGCGCACAGGCGGCGAGATAGAAAAGGCAGAGCGAGAGTACGACCTTAACAAGGCGGCAGAGCTGAAATACGGCAAGCTCCCACAGCTTCAGAAAGAGCTGGAGGAGCTTGAAAAGCAGGCTGAGCATGATGTTGAAAACGGCAGACTGCTCCGTGACAAGGTAACTGAGGACGAAATTGCAAAGATAGTATGCCGCTGGACAGGTATCCCTGTTTCAAAGCTCATGGAGGGCGAAAAGGAGAAGATACTGGGACTGGAGGGACTGCTCCACAAGAGAGTCATCGGACAGGACGAAGCGGTCACAAAGGTCAGCGAAGCTATACTCCGTTCAAGGGCTGGCATACAGGCTCCCGACAGACCTATCGGCTCGTTCCTCTTCCTCGGACCTACAGGTGTGGGCAAGACCGAGCTTGCAAAGGCACTTTCCGAGATACTTTTTGACGACGAGAGAAATATTATTCGTATCGACATGAGCGAATACATGGAGAAATTCAGCGTAAGCCGTCTCATCGGAGCGCCTCCAGGATACGTTGGCTATGACGAGGGCGGTCAGCTCACAGAAGCAGTCCGCAGAAAGCCTTATTCGGTAGTTCTCTTTGACGAGATAGAAAAGGCTCACCCCGATGTGTTCAATATACTGCTGCAAGTTCTTGATGACGGACGTATCACCGATTCACAGGGCAGAACAGTGGATTTCAAGAACACTATAATCATACTTACTTCTAATCTGGGTTCGCCGTATATCCTTGATGGTATCGGCGAAAACGGTGAGATAACCGATGAAGCCCGCGCACAGGTAGAGGGACTGCTGAAAACGCAGTTCAGACCTGAGTTCCTCAACCGTCTTGATGAGATAATCTTCTACAAGCCGCTGGCTAAGACTGAGATAATCAAGATAGTTGACCTTATGCTGGCTGACCTGCAAAAGCGTCTTGACGACAAGCATATCCGCATAAATGTCAGCGAAGCGGCTAAGAACTACATCGTTGAATGCGGCTACGATCCGAACTTCGGCGCAAGACCGCTGAGAAGATTTATCCAGCGCAACGTTGAGACTCTGGCGGCAAAGCGTATCATAGGCGGTAATCTGGCGGCAGGTGACGTCATTGATATCGACCTCGACGCAAACGGCAAGCTTGCTGCAACATGATAAAAAAAGCTCCCGAGAGTAATTCGCTTTCGGGAGCTTTTTTGTAGGGAACGCCGCCCTCGGCGTTCCGCTGATATATCTGTAGGGGACGGCGTCCTCGACGTCCCGATGTAGGGGCGGATATTATCCGCCAGTTAAGGGACGCCTTCACTTGCAAGGCGTCCCTCTTTCAAAAACAGTCCACTGGACTGTTTTTGAAATTCACCCTTGCGAAGCGCCTTCGTAACTGCGGGGCTTTGCCCCACACCCCACCAGAGGCGCTGCCTCTGGACTCTGCCAAAGGAACACAGTCCCTTTGGAATCCCGTTCATGGGCTCGGGGAGGTATTTCTGTTTATGAGTTCTTTACAAGAAGCTTTCTCAGTGCAACGAGGTCGAAAATGTCAATATTTCCGTCGCCTTTTACGTCGCCCATATCAGGTGTTGTGAGCTTTCCTGCGCCGATGATGTACTTCTGGAGCATTACAAGGTCTGCCATCTTTACTTCGCCGTCGCCGTTTACGTCGCCCATGACCTCAGCGCCCTTTGTGCCGTATACTGCAAGCTCCGCGATATTGCACAGGAACACATCGTCCTTGCTCAGCGGACTTGTGGGAGCTCCCGTAGGCACCTCATAGCGCACATAACGGGCTTTCAGGTTCTCGAACTCTTCGGTATAGTTCATTCTGTAAGCAGGCTTGTTTTCCACGGTATAAACCTTTGTCCAGCTCTGTCCGTCATTTGACACGCTTATGAATCCGTCTATCATGCGGTACTCATAGCCCTCACGGGGGCAGAAGCCGATATTGCCGATACTGTAAACGCTGCCCAGGTCGAGCTGTACATAGCCGCCTTCAAGACCGTCGAAGTATGTGCTGAGGTCGCCGTCGTAAGCCTTTTCGTAGCTTACAGAAGCCGTATCCTTCCATGATTTGCTGCCCTCAGCGGCAACAGGTGTGAGTTTGTCGTACTTTGGCTTTGTGCTCTGTGAAGCTTTTGTTCCGTAGAGAGCTATCTCCGCGATGTTGGCGCAGTATGCGCTGTCTGGATTGTCGCTGTTCTGCGGAGCTCCTGTCGGCACTTCATACCTTATGTAACGAGCCTGCGTATCCCCTGAAAGTGCAGTCGCATAATGCATACCCGAAGATGGTTTGCTTTTCACGGTATAAAGTGTGGTCCAGTTTGTGCCGTCCGCAGAAGCCTTGAACATTCCGTCTGTCATGCGGTATTCGTAGCCGCCTCTCGGAGCGTAGCCTATAGCGGTAATGTCATAAAGCTCGCCTAAGTCTACTTGTAACCAGCCGTCAGCGACACCGTCAAAGTAGGTGCCTGTGCTGCCGTCGAAAGCCTTGGCATAGCCTGTTGAAGCGTCGCTCTTCCATGAGTCGGAGCCGCTTATCATGCCTGATGTGATGTCGATTTTATCGGTGAGAGTTGTTCCGCCCTTGACTCCGTCGATTATGAAAGTTGTAACGGAATTGCCTGCAAGGGAAGTCTTGAGGGCTCCGCCGCTGATGTCTATAGTACCTGCGTCAGCCCAGTTTTCGGAGCTGCTTGTGCGTATCACCTTTGCGCTTGTACCGCACTGGCTGAACTGTGAAAGGTCATAGACCATATCCGACTTGCCCGATGAGGTATTATATGATACGATGACAAGCTGTCCGTTTTTCGCGTCAAAGGCAGCCAGTGTATTGCCCGAGGATTTCAGCATTGTCATACCGGGACGGATATATCTTGTGTACTGTCCGAAGCAGTAGTACTTCTTGGAGAGAACTATCTCGTTCTTGTCGTGGTCTGCAACGGCTGTGCCCCAGAAGCCCTTGGTCATATCAACCATGCCCGAGTCCTTTTTGCCGTTGTAGCCCGTTGAGCTAACGTGCTTGTCGATTACCTGCCAGAGTATCCACGCTGACGAATTAAGACCGTTGCAGTCAGTGGTGATACGCTCCGAAAGCCAGAGTCCCGGAGCCATAGCACCTGCATTCTGACCTGCTGTGCCGTTGCCGTCCACTTCGCTCATCCAGAGATTCCTGCCTGCGTTAATGGCAGTATTTTTCAGCTGTGTACGCTGACTTCCGCCGTATGTATGTGTGTCGATACGTCCGATAAGAGCCTTTGTGGTATCGGACATCTTGTTCCAAGAGCTTATCTGAGTGTCGATGATAGACTCGTCGTTGGCGCTGATGATTATATCGTTGAGGTTGCGTTTTTTGAGGGATTTTGCAAGCTCCTGATATATCTTGTCCATGGAAGCGCCCTGGTCGAAGTGACAGCCTTCCTGCTTAGCGCTGTAGGCGCCCCAGTAGTTGGTGTAGGGCTCGTTCATGGGAGTTATGCTCTGAACGTGAATGCCCCAGTCGTTTTCGTAGTGGGCAGTTACTTCCGCGAGGTACTCCGCAAAATCTGTATATTTATCGTCGCGGAGATTATTCTTTCCCGAGTCCTTATTTCCCGAACTGCAGCCGCTCTGCGTCATGTAGTAGGGCGGAGAGTTTGAGAACATCTCCACTATCATGTCGTCGCCTGCGGCTTCGATACATTTGCGGAGCACGTTCCGCTGATTGGCGTCAGCGTTCCAGTCGTAGGTGACTACGCCGTTGTTGTACTTGGTATAGCCAGGCATATTGGAGTCTGTACGTGTGATGTGGTCATGAGTAGGATCGTCGCCTCCGCCTATATTGAAGCGAGCGATATTAAGGCGCAGACCGTTGTCGCCGTAGAAGGTGTCGGCGGCTTTCTGCGCGAGGGTGTCCGAATAGCCCACACGGTTCGCCCACCAGCACAGCGAAGTGCCCCAGCCCTCGAACTTTCCGCCGTTAATGTCATATATGTCATATGGCGAAAGGTTCACGGTAGTTGCTGCATTCGCCTTAAATGCAGGCAGCGCCGAGGACATCGATGTCATGACTGCCATTGCCGCGGCAGCCGAGCATAGCTTGCGTATGATTTTCATTTCCCGATTCTCCTTTATAATAGATTTCCGTACGCGGATAAAATTCTAATTATATTATAGCGCAACATTTGGAAAAAGTAAATAAAAAAATCGCAATTTTTGAAAAATATATGATATAATTTTTGTAATATAGCATAAATGATGTATATTATGCACAAAATGTTGTATCGATAATGAGAATGTATACTTACGGGAAAGATTTTTCGCGCATATTGCTATTTTTTGCATTGTATGGTATAATCTTACTTGCGATGTTACGCCGTGCAGAGGCGGAGCGGAGCTCCGCCTGACGGTTTCGCACATTATAAAAAATGAACACTTTATTATTCGGCAGCGAAACCGTCGGACGCAGGCGTCCCTGCACGGCTTCAATGCTGCTATACTGCAATAAATACAAGCTTTGAGAAAGGAAAACTATGAGCGCTTACGTTGAGTTTAAGAATGTAAAAAAGACATACAAGTCGGGCGAGGTAGAGGTCCACGCCCTTAACGACGTAAACTTTGAGATAAATAAAGGGGAGTTCTGCGTTATAGTGGGAGCTTCGGGTGCAGGAAAGACAACTATCCTCAATATACTGGGCGGAATGGACACACTGACCTCAGGCAGCGTATTCCTTGACGGTACGGAGATATCAGCACTGAGCAAGAAGAAGCTCACCGCCTACAGGCGTTATGACGTGGGCTTTGTGTTCCAGTTCTACAATCTTGTCCAGAACCTGACTGCGCTTGAAAACGTGGAGCTTGCAGCTCAGATATGCCGCGAGCCCCTTGACGCCGCAAAGGTCCTTGAACAGGTGGGACTTTCCGAGCGTACCAAGAATTTCCCTGCACAGCTTTCGGGCGGCGAGCAGCAGCGAGTTGCAATAGCGCGAGCTCTCGCCAAGAATCCAAAGCTCCTGCTCTGCGATGAACCAACAGGCGCTCTGGACTACGCTACAGGCAAGCAGGTACTGAAGCTTTTGCAGGACACCTGCCGCAAAAACGGCATGACAGTTGTGGTCATCACCCACAATCAGGCACTTACGCCAATGGCAGACCGCATAATCACAGTAAGCAGCGGAACTATCTCAGGCGTTAAAATGAACGACAATATCGTAGATATTGCCGATATCGAGTGGTGACGCTATGGGTTCGGCAGTAAGAAAGAACGCTCTCCGCGAGATAAGGGGAACGTTTGGCAGATTCTTCGCAATAATGGCTATAATAGCTCTTGGAGTAGGCTTCTTTACGGGAGTAAGGATAGTTACTCCTGCTATGGTGAATACAGTAAACGAATTCCTTGATGAGAATCAGTTTTATGATTACAGGCTTCTCTCGTCCATTGGCTGGGAGGAAGAGGACGTTGAGGACTTCAAAAGCCGTCCCGAGGTGCGCTGTGCCGAGGGCTCGTATACTCTTGATATACTCACGGCAGGCTCACGGGAGTACGTTCTCAGAGCTCATTCCCTCACCGATAATATCAACGGCATACGCCTTAAAGAGGGCAGACTTCCGCAGAACGAGAATGAGTGCGTTATCGAGAACGGCAAATTCAAGATCGGCGGGACTATCACTCTTTCCGAGGATAACTCCGACAGCGTGAAAAACGCGCTGAAAAGCGACAAATTCACCATTGTCGGCTATGCTGATTCCTCCATGTACATCAATTTCGAGCGCGGAACGACTTCTGTCGGAAACGGCGAGATATCCGCATTTGTCTATCTTCCTAAAGAAGCTTTCGACCTTGACGTTTATACAGAGGTCTATGTGCGTTTTGCTCAGGATCTCGAGATATATTCCGACGAGTATGAGACATTTATGGACGGCAGGGACAAGCAGTGGGAGGATTACTGCCGTGAACGTGCTGATCTGCGCTTCGACAGGCTCTACAGCGAAGCCGAGGATAAGCTCAGGGACGGCAGGGCAGAGCTTGAAAAGAACCGCGCAGACGGTCAGGAAAAGCTTGACAAGGCAAAGTCCGACCTTGACAGCGGCAAGGCTCAGCTTGATGAGCAGCTTGCACAGCTTGAGCAGATAAAGGACATAGCCCCCGACCAGTATTCCGCCGGCATGGAGCAGTATAATGCCGCCTATGCCGATTACGAAAAGGGGCTTGCGGACTATGAGAGCTCCAAGGCTGACTTTGACAAGCAGATAGCCGACGCAGAAGCGGAGCTGAAAAAGGGCGAAAGCGACCTGAGCTCACTGAAAAAGCCCGATATTTACGTCCTTGACAGAAATACCAACATCGGCTATGCCTGCTTTGAGAGCGATTCCGAGATAGTCGCGCAGGTCGCCCGTGTTTTCCCGATATTCTTCATTCTGGTGGCAGCTCTGGTCTGCATGACCATAATGAGCCGCATGGTTGAGGAGCAGCGCACTCAGATAGGCGTTTTCAAGGCGCTGGGCTACTCCGAGGGCACTGTTATGGGCAAGTTCATATTCTATGCAGGACTTGCGGCTATAATTGGCTGTGTGCTGGGCTACAGCCTTGGCACCTACATCTTCCCGAAGATAATCTGGAAGACCTACACCCTCATGTACATTCAGCTGCCTATCGGCTATCTGTTCGATAAACAGCTTGCTCTCATAGCTCTGGCAGTATCGCTGATATGCTCGGTGGGCGTAACATGGTTCAGCTGCCGAGTGGAGCTCTCCGAGACAGCGGCAAGCCTTATGAGACCAAAAGCACCAAAGGCAGGCAAGCGCGTACTTCTTGAATACGTGACACCTGTGTGGAAAAGGCTTAAATTCCTGCAAAAAGTCTCAATACGAAA
>JAEEGJ010019069.1_pt1 | contig 15194 bp, 10 predicted proteins | sample 8958761 | NCBI WGS metagenome assembly JAEEGJ01 (sample SAMN16246546, study PRJNA631951) | gut metagenome | biome: gut microbiome; feature: rumen; material: RS-attached | host: Bos | place: Iran: Karaj | collected 2018-10 | reverse complement strand
CTGGAGCTCCAGGTCCACGACTTCCTTGTCGCGGACGGGATCCACGGAGCCGTCCACGTGGACGACGTTGCCGTCGTCGAAGCAACGCAGCACGTGCAGGATGGCGTCGCACTCGCGGATGTTGGCGAGGAACTGGTTGCCGAGGCCCTCGCCGCGGCTGGCGCCGCGCACCAGGCCGGCGATGTCGACGATGTCGACCGTGGCCGGGATCGTACGCTGGGGCTTACAGATGTCAGAAAGCACCTCCAGACGCTTGTCCGGGACGTTGGTGGACCCGAGGTTGGGTTCGATCGTACAGAACGGGAAATTGGCGCTTTGTGCGCCGCCCGAGCTGACGCAGTTGAAAAGGGTGGATTTGCCGACATTCGGCAGTCCGACTATACCGCACTTGAGGGACATGTTCAATCAATGTTTAATGCTGCAAATTTACGCATTTTTCGCCATATTCGCAGAATGAAACGGACTATGATACTTCTTCTTCTGATGGCCGCGCTGTCTGCCGGCGCATCTGCACGGGACAGGGATTCGCTCCTTGTCATTTTCTGGAATTTGGAAAACTTTTTCGACTACCGCTCCGACAACAAACCGCAGTACTGGACCAAGGCGCGCTTCCGCGCCAAGTGCGACGGCATCGCCAAGACGCTGCTGCGCATCGCCGACCGCTACGGACGCCTGCCGGACGCCGTCGGCTTCGCCGAAGTCGAGAACGCCTTCGTGCTGCGCCGCCTGGTGGAAGACACGGCGCTGCGCAAGCTGGACTACGGGATCGTGCATTTCGATTCCCCCGACCCGCGCGGCATCGACTGCGCGCTGCTCTGCCGGCGTTCCACGCTGCCGCTGCGCGCCGGCGCAGCCCGGCACATCTGCGACAGCGCTGGCGCCGTGATCCCGACGCGCGACATCCTGCTCGCGCAGTTCGACAGCCTCGCCATCCTGGTCAACCACCACCCCTCGCAGCTGGGCGGCAAGGCAGACCGGCGCGAGCGGGCGCGGGCACGGATGCACGCGCTCGTGGATTCGCTCCGCGCCACGCCTCCGGGCCGCGTGCTGGCGGTCGGGGATTTCAACGAGGACCTGTGGAACGACGGCGGCGGGACGCTGAAATACAACGGCCGCTGGGAGAAGATCGACGGGCATTTCGCCGAAGGCTTCTCCGCCGTGCGCGAAGAGATCTTCGCCGACCCGACGCTGCTGCAGCCCGATGCCGCTTTCGGCGGCACCAAGCCGCGCCGCACCTTCGTCGGCCCGCGCTACACGGGCGGCATCAGCGACCACCTGCCTATTGTCATTGTTGTGAAATATTGATATTTTTGTGAATACGACTACAAATCAGAATCGCATAATTATGGACATGCAGACCAAAATCCACGAGAAATTCCTGGCTACCTACGGCGAAGGAGGCATCCTGTACGCCGCCGCCGGCCGGATCAACCTCATCGGCGAACACACAGACTACAACGGCGGCTACGTCTTCCCGGGTGCCATCGACAAGGGCATCGTGGCCGAGATCAAGCCCAACGGAAGCGACCGCGTCCACCTCCATTCCATGGACTACGACGCCACGACCTCCTTCGGTCTCAACGAAGAGGACAAGCCCGAAGAGCCGTGGGCGCGCTACGTCTTCGGCGTCTGCCGCGAGACGGCCAAGCGCGGCGGCCACGTCGAGGGCTTCGACGCCGTCTTCGCCGGCGACGTGCCCCTCGGCGCCGGCCTCTCTTCCTCCGCCGCCCTCGAGAGCTGCTTCGCCTTCGCGCTCAACGACCTGTTCCAGAACGGCATCGACAAGTTCGAGCTCGCCCGGATCGGCCAGAGCACGGAGCACAACTACTGCGGCGTGATGTGCGGCATCATGGACCAGTTCGCCTCCTGCTTCGGCAAGGCCGGCAGCCTGATCCGCCTGGACTGCAAGACCATGGAATACAAATATTTCCCCTTCGACCCGAAGGGCTACCGGCTCGTCCTGGTGGACTCCTGCGTCAAGCACGAGCTCGCCTCCTCCGCCTACAACTTCCGCCGGCAGAGCTGCGAGCGCGCCGCCGCCGCGATCAAGAAGAACCACCCCGAGATCGACTTCCTGAGCGACTGCAAGCGCGTGTGGCTGGACGAAGTGCGCGACGAGATCTCCAGCGAGGACTTCATCCGCGCCGAATACGTCATCGGCGAGGTCCAGCGCGTGCTGGACGTCTGCGACGCCCTGGAGCGCGGCGACTACGAGACCGTCGGCGAGATGATGTACCAGACCCACTTCGGCCTGAGCAAGCTCTACGAAGTGAGCTGCGAGGAGCTCGACTTCCTCAACCGCCTGGCCCGCCGCCTCGGCGTCACGGGCTCGCGCGTGATGGGCGGCGGCTTCGGCGGCTGCACCATCAACCTCGTCAAGGACGAGCTCTACCTCCCGTTCGTCGCGGCCGCGAAAGCCGAATTTACGCTCAAATTCGGGCACGCGCCCAAGATCTACGACGTCGTGATCTCCGACGGCGCCAGACGCCTCTAAAACGGCTCGAAATAGCACAAAGAAAGGCCCGGACGCTTGGTCCGGGCCTTTCTCTTTTATGTAGTAGTGGTTGTCTGCTAGAAGAATCTCTCGCGGTTGTCCTTGACCTCGTCATACTCCTGCATGACGTTGAGGATCATCTGGGACATGTACTGGGCCTTCTGGGCGGCCAGGTTCTTGGCGTCGGCCTCGCTGTAGAAGGTACCGACCTCCTTGTTGGCGACACGGACCACGTAGGTGCCCATGATGCCGGACACAGGACCGAAGACCTCACCCTGCTTGGCGGCGGAGATGGCGCCGATCAGCGCAGGCTCCACGTTGGTGGAAGCGAGGGACACGGCGTCGCGGTGCTCGATGGAGACACCCAGGCGCTCGGCGACCTCCTCGAGGGTGGCGGCGCCGGCGATCTTCTCGGCGACCTCGGCAGAAGCGGCCTTCTGCTGCTTCTCAGCATAGAGGCGCTCGTAGATCTGCTGGGCGACCTTCTGGACGGAGGCGTAGCCTTCCTTGTTGATTTCCTTGACGGCGGCGACGAAGAAGTACTTGTTGTCCACCGTGATGATGGCGGAAGCCTTGCCGGCCTTGTTGTCGAAGGCCCAGCGGGTCACTTCCTTGGCGTTGTCGATGGCGCCGTAGTTGGACGTGGCCTCGGTGACCGTCAGCGCGTGGGAATAGACCTTCGTGGAGTCGACGGCCTTCTTGTAGCCCTCATAGGAGCCACCGGCGAGGGTGGCGAAGGTGTTGGCCTGGGAATAGAAGTCGTTGAACGTCTCCTTGCTGGCAATGGCGGTCTTCTCGAGGATGGCGACCTGCTTCTTGACGACCGGCTTGGTCTTGCGGCTCACGACCACGACGTGGGAGCCGTACTGGGTGTTGAGCACATAGGGCTCACCGACCTTGGCGTCGAAGACACCCTCGAAGCCCGGGATCATGAAGGTCTGCGTCATCCAGCCGATGCCACCCAGCTCGCCGTCGGCCGTGGAGGCCTGGTCGCGGGAATAGGCAGCGGCGAGGTTGGCGAAGTTGCCACCCTTCTTGATGACGTTGACAAGGCTGTCGGCCGTGCTCTGGGCGTTGTCGCCCTGCAGGAGGATATGCTTGACGAAAGCGGAATCCGGCATCATCTTGGTGGCCATCTCGCGGGCCGCGAAGAAACTGTTGCCGGCGGTCACGATCTGGGACACCTTGGCGCCGTCGAAGATCTGCTTGTCGATCTCGGCGTTGACCGTGCTGAGTTCGCCGGCCTTGTACCAGTAGTTGTCCAGGTTGCGCTCGGAATTCTTGAGCAGGAAGGTGCGCATGTTGTCGGTGGTGGCGAACTCGTCGTAGGCCGAGTTGATGGCGTCGCTGGCAGCGGCGATATCGGCTGCGGACGGGACGACCTCATAGACGACATACTCGATCTCGCGGTTGGCGCGCTGCTTGAAGAAGTCCTTGTGCGCCTTGTAGAAGTCGCGGACCTCCTTGTCGGAGACGGTGATGGAGCTGTCGCGGCCCACCGGGTAGTACACCATGCAGTAGTCGACGTCGGCGGTGGTGTTGCCTTCGGCGACGGCCTGGGCAAGCTGCAGGGCGTTGTCGCTGCCGCTGGCGGTGAACAGGGCGCCGTACTTGGCGTAGAACTGCTGGTTGTATGCGGTGTTCTGGAGGTAGTTCCAGTAGATGCGGTAGCGGCCGGACTCGTCAGCGGAGACGTTGTCGACGAATTCCTTCAGGAGCTCCGGGGAGAACGTGCCGTTCTGGTCCATGAAAGCCTGGCTCAGGGCCGGGGAGACGATCTCGCCGGACATGAGGGCCTTCATCTCGTCCACACCGACGGAGAGACCGGCTTCCTTGGCGTTCTTGACAAACATGTATTTGTCGAGAAGCTCCTGCCAGGCAGCGTTGCGGGCCTGCTTCTGCGTGTCCTCGCTGCGGTTGGCGCCGAGGAGTTCGCTGATCGTGGTGTAACGGTCGACGTCGGACTGGAAATCCGTGTAGGAAATGCGCTTGCCGGCGATCTGTCCGACGTCATACTTGGAAGACATCGAATTGAGCGCCGACTCCAGCGTGCCGGGGTCGATGATAAAAGAAAGGAGAGCCAGCGCGATGATGACAGAGATCACGACGCCGAGCTTAACGCGTATTTTTTCAAGTACCGCCATAATGGTTATTTATTTTTTAAATTTTCCGATAAGGGGCTGCGAAGATAATTATTTTTTTGGAAACGGCCCAATAAAATTCACAGAATCAATGATAACGGCCGTACTGTCCTGTACCACGACGCCATATCCGTCAAAGGGGCGATACAGGATGGAGTTGCGCACGTGGTCGTCGGAGCGCATTCCGAATCCCTGCAGGAAGCCCTGACGGGAATAAATCTTGACGTAGCAGTCGGTATACAGCTCCCTTTTGACCTGGTCCCAGTAGATGGTGTCCGTCTCCATCGTCTGCTGCTCCAGCACGTTGTGCATGATGACGTTGCCGAACGCTTCCCAGATCTCGTCCTTCTTCCGGTCCTTGGGCACGATGTGGCGGGCGTCGTCCGCCACGATGACGGATTCGAGCCGGCCGTCTTCGGTGTAGCCGAAGACCGAGAGCCCTTCCGGGAACGTGTCGAACGAGGCCGTGTCGGTGTCGAAATGCTCCATCAGCGGAGATTCGAGCCGCATCGCCACGCGGCCGTTCTGGGTCTGGACGGCGAACATGTCGAACGTGCGCTGGGTGGGCGTGCGGCCGGGATCGAGGTGGTCCGCCTCGCCGATCTGCCCCCGGCAGGAAACGACAATGCTGGCAACCACCAGAGTGATTGCCAGCATGATGTCGCTGTTTCGCTTCGCGCCCAAATTATCTGGTACGCACCGTCGTCGTGGCGCGCATGCTGCCGCAGACGACCGTATAGGACTGACCCTTGGTGATGTCGTACATGAAGGCCTCGGCGGTCTCCGGGAAGTAGACGCTGTACTGGCTGATGAAGCGGTTGGCCTCGTCGGTGAGGGAAGGATCCGCAGCCTTGGCCTTGTTCATGTAGTCGCAGGCCACCCAGTAGGGAGCGCGGCGGGAGATCTCGTCGCTGCCGCAGCGGACGGCGGCCCAGATGTTGCCGAGCAGGAAGTTGGCCTTGCCGGCCAGCTTCTCGTCCTCGGCAGCCTTGGTGGCGAACTCGTAGGCGCGGGTGTTCTCACCGTTCTTGAAGCAGAACGCGGCGAGCTGGTAGGTCCAGTCGGACTTGCGCTCGGCGTCGAGGTCCTCGAAGGCGAGGGCACTCTCCATGTAGGAGATGGCTTCCTTGATGTTGCCGCGGGCACCGTGCAGACGGTACAGGTAATAGGCGGAGTTGGCGGACGGCTCCAGCTTGTTCATCGTGGCGACGGCCTGCAGGAAGAGGTCGTTGCCGTCGCAGTCCTCCGTCATGCTCATCGTCTTGACGATGCTCTGGGCGAGCTGGAGGTTGTCCGGATCGGCGGCCAGGCGCGGGGTGTAGAGCTCGATGAGGCTCTCGCAGCTCGCGACCTTGCTGGAAGCGAAGACGCTGCCCATGTCGGTCTTGACATTGGCCATCTGCTCCTTGTCGGCGTCGGTGGCGGGATTGATCTTCTCGAGAATGTCGCTGTTGCGCTGATAGAGGTTGATCACCGTCTCGGCGTCGACCTTGCCGTCCTGGAAGAGGTCGATGGCGGCCTGCAGGTCGAAGAGGAGGATGGTCGGACGGACCTGCTCCTGGTTCTTGGCGATGATGCCCTCGAAGCCGTCATAAAGCTTCTGGGCGTCGTCCTTGACAAGATTGTGGAGATCCTGGCCCTTATTGTTGAGCGCGGTGACGGCGTTCTTCGGATAATACTCGGCGCGGATGTCATAGACCGTCATCAGGGAGTCCACCAGCGCGGCGCGATAAGCGGCGTTGCCGGCGTTCTTGTTGATCAGACGGCGGAGAAGGGTGGCACCGTCCACCAGCATCTTCTGGCTGGCCGTGGGCGGGCAGAACTTATAGGCATTGCGCCAGCTGGGAAGCGCCTCGTCGTATTGCTTGGCCTTGAAATATTCCGTGTAGAATGAAAGGTTGGTAACACACTTGACGCTGTCCGGACCTGAACCATATTTACCCTGGGCAAACACTTTGTCGCCCAAGACAATGCCGGATACTAACAGAAAGACAAGAATTAATTTTTTCATATTGATCGATACAGTTTTATTTATTAATCATATTGGTATTTGCGGAACCAGATGTCGAAGAGGTTGAATCCGATCGAGAAGTTGATGTAACGCTCGCGGACCATCTCCCCGCTCAGGGATCCCCGCTGGCCCATGTCCACGCCGAGCGTGAGGCCGTTGTAGCCGTTGACGATCGGCAGGGTGACGCCCAGGGTGATGCCCGTGGCCGTGACCGGCTGATTGTTCAGCTGGAAGTATTCTTTCTTATGGTACGCGCCCACGCGATAGGCGACGTGATTCAGGTAGTAGCGGATGTCGTTGCGGTTCGGGACGATCTCGAAGCCGGCGCGGAAGGTCTCGGCCGTGGAGGCGGAGAAGATCTTGCTGGCCGTGAATCCGCGGGCGCCGTCCAGGCCGCAGTTGCTCCAGTCGGAGCGGGAATAGTCGAAGGAGGCGGACCAGCGGCCCCGCTCCTCGAAGGTGACGCCGAGGGCGATCTCGCCGGCGAGCTGCACCTTGCTGTCAACGCCGAGGTTGTCCATCTTATAGTAGAGGGTGTCGGCCGCGGCGGAACCGCCGGCGAAACGGAAGGTCTCCATCGTGCCGCGCAGGGTGGCGGCGGTGCTGTAGGTGGCGCCGACCGTCAGGGCGTGCTTCGTGCCGAGCGGCTGCTGGAACTGGAGGCCGAACTTGAAGTTGTTGCCGGTGATCTGGCCCGTGGTGCCGTTGCGGATGCTGTTGTAGGACGCATCCTTGAACTCCGTGTAGAAATTCTTCTCGACCTTGCCGAAATAGGTGTTCCACTGGACACCGAGGGACAGGCGCTTGAAGAAGGTCACGCCGGCGGCGGCGAAGGCTTTGTAGATGCTGCCCTTGCCGGTGGCGGAGTAGTTGATGTTGCCGGTATAGCCGATCAGGTCGGGATCGGTGTATTCGAAGCTGTAGCCGAATCCGGTGTCGCTGTAAGGCATGATGCCCACCATCATGGCGGAGCTGCGCCAGATCGGGAAGGACATCACCAGGTTGTTGATGTTGAACGTGTTGCTGGCAGACTTGATGCCGCCCTGGTTGAAGACCTTGTTGTCGTTGTACAGGGAGAAGTCGGCCATGAAAGCCAGGCTGTCGCGCGCCGTGACGGCGGCGGGGTTCAGCAGGTTGATGTAGCGGTTGTTGCGCAGGGCCACGCCCACGCCGCCCATCGTCTTGTTGTAGGCGGAGCCGGGCTGGCTCAGGTCGCCGACTCCGTAAATGGAGTACGGGGTATAGGTACCCGCGGCCTGGCCGAATGCGCTAAACGTTGCGCAGACAGCCACCAGCGCGGTCAGGAACCATCTATTTAAGATTCTCTTTGACATAGTCGTCAGTTATCAATGCAAGGCCCATCAAAACCAGGTTGGAAACCACAAATATCGAGTTTTTCATCTTCTTGGCAAAATAATTTGCATCGCCTCCCGTGAAAACCACGATGTTGTCCGGCCGGAGCCTTGTGTAACCTTCAATTTCAAACATTATGCCCGAAATGACGCCGGACGCGATCGAAGCCTGCAGCGAGTGCCCCTCCGGGTCCGTCTCTTCGGGCGTATTTACCAGCGGAAGCGACTTGGAATAGCGTTCCAGCGCCTTGAACCGGGTCCGGCATCCCAGGGAAACATTTCCGCCGAGATACGCGCCTTCGCGGCTCAGGAAATCCACGGTGAGCGTCGTGCCGAAGTCGAAGACGGTGACCGGCTTGTCCTTGAAAAGGAAACCGGCGGCCACCAGCCCTGCGGCCCGGTCATAGGATAGATACTCGGGATAATTGCGGCTCGTAAGCAGCTCGGTGTGGGCGCCATCCAGGATCAGCAGTTCGCCGCAGCGGGCACGCAGCAGGGCCTCCTCCCCGGCGGAAATCCCGAATGCGGACGCTACCGTCAGCACCTCGGGCCTCTCCTTGTCCAGCAGCGAGAGGAGATAGTCCATCATCCGCTCACCCTGATACCGAAAAGTCTTGCCCAGCGTCGTGCCCTCGGCCCAGGCGGCCTTGAGGGCGGTGTTTCCTGCTTCTACCAGTAAATGTGGCATGGTCCGCAAATATACGAATTTTATCGTAATTTGCTCAAAACCGTGCGGGCTTCCTTCAAGGAAGGAACGTTGCGGACCACGATCTTGAGCTTGTTTTCCGTCTGCTTGAGCTCGTAGCGCGGCATGTCGGCCGTCTTCTGGAGGATCGTGGCAAACGTATCAGACTTGTAGTAGGGCGACATCGGGTTGGCGATGAAGAAGGCGATCAGCAGGCCGTTCTTGACGATGACCTTCTCGAAGCCGAGCGCGGCGCCGAGGTTGCGGATCTTGACGACCTCGAAGAGGTTCTCAAGCTCCGCAGGCAGCGCGCCGAAGCGGTCGGCGAGCATGCTCGCATAGCGGTCGATCTCCTTGTCGGAAGACATCGCGTCGATGGTCCGGTAGATGCGGATCTTCTCGGCCGTGACGTCGATGTAGTCGTCGGAGATGTGGGCCGGTTGGTCGGTCTCTATCGTGCAGTCCGTCACGAACTTGCTGCGGTCGTTGCGGGCCACGATGCCCGTCTCCACGCCCAGCTCCTCCATCGCCTCGGCGAGGATCTTCTGGTAGGTCTCGAAGCCCATGTCCATGATGAAGCCGCTCTGCTCGGCGCCCAGCAGGTTGCCGGCGCCGCGGATGTCCAGGTCCTGCATCGCGATGTTGAAGCCGCTGCCCAGGTCGGAGAACTCCTCGATGGCCTTGAGGCGGCGCCGTGCGTCGTCGGTGATGCTCACCAGCGGCGGCACGATCAGGTAGCAGAACGCCTTCTTGTTGGAGCGGCCCACGCGGCCGCGCAGCTGGTGCAGGTCGCTCAGGCCGAAGTTCTGCGCCTGGTTGATCAGGATCGTGTTGGCGTTCGGGATGTCCAGGCCGTTCTCGATCAGGGTGGTGCAGAGCATCATGTCGTAGTCGCCGCGCATGAAGTCCAGCATCTTGCCTTCCAGCTCCTTGGCCTCCATCTGGCCGTGCGCCACGCAGATCTTCATGTCCGGGATCAGGCGGTGCAGGATGTCGTGGATGGCCGGCAGCTCCTCGACCTTGTTGTGCAGGAAGAAGACCTGTCCGCCGCGGTTCAGCTCGTAGTTGATGATGCTACGGATCTCCTTCTCGTCGAAGAGGATGATCTCCGTCTGCACCGGGATGCGGTTGGGCGGCGGGGTGTTGATGATGCTCAGGTCGCGGGCGCCCAGCAGCGAGAACTGCAGGGTACGCGGGATCGGGGTAGCCGTGAGCGTGAGCGTGTCCACGGACGCCTTCAGCGTGCGGAGCTTCTCCTTGGCGGCCACGCCGAACTTCTGCTCCTCGTCGATGATCAGCAGGCCGAGGTCCTTGAAGGCGAATTCCTTGCTCAGGATCTTGTGCGTGCCGATCAGGATGTCGATCTGTCCTTCGGCGAGGCGCCGCTTGATGTCGGCGATCTCCTTGGCCGTGCGCAGGCGGCTGACGTAGTCGATGTTGCAGGGGAGGTTCTGCAGGCGGTTCCTGAACGTGTTGAAATGCTGCAGCGCGAGGATGGTGGTCGGCACGAGCACGGCCACCTGCTTGCTGTCGCAAACGGCCTTGAAGGCCGCCCGGACGGCGATTTCCGTCTTGCCGAAACCCACGTCGCCGCAGATCAGGCGGTCCATCGGACAGGAGTCCTCCATGTCCCGCTTGACGGCCGCGGTGGCCGTTTCCTGGTCGGGCGTGTCTTCGTACATGAAGGACGATTCCAGCTCCTCCTGCAGGTAGGTGTCGGCCGAGAAGGCGAAGCCCTTCGAGGCACGCCTCTTCGCGTACAGCTGGATGAGGTCCTTGGCGATGTCCTTGACCTTGGACTTGGCGTTGTATTTCAGGGTGACCCACGACTTGGAGCCCAGCTTGTTGATGCGCGGGGGCTCCCCGTCGCGGGAGCGGAAACGGGAGATCTTGTGCAGGGCGTGCACGGACACGAACACCACGTCGCCGTCCTTGTAGGTGATCTTGACGACTTCGCGCATGCGGCCGAAGTCGTCGCGCATCCGGACCAGGCCGCCGAACACGCCCACGCCGTGGTCGATATGGACGACGTAGTCGCCGATGTTGAACGAATTCAAGTCATTGACCGTCAGCTGCTCGCTCTTCTCCACCGTGCGCCGCAGGCTGACGCGGTGGAAGCGGTCGAAGATCTCGTGGTCGGAGTAGCAGCAGACCTTGTCCTGGGCGTCGATGAAGCCGTTGTGGATGTTCTTGCCGGACACGAATTCGGGCAGCAGGCCGCCGTTCTGCGACAGGATGGAGCGGACGCGCTCCAGCTGCTGCTCCTTCTCGCCGTAGATCAGGACGCGGTAGCCGTTCTCCAGATGCGTGCGGATGTCCTCCGTCAGGAGTTCGAAATTCTTGTTGAAGGTCGGCTGCGGGGAGATCTGGAAATAGACGAAATCGTCGCCCGCATACGACAGGGGCGCGTCGATATACACGCGCCGGAACCGCTCGAGGGCCGGGAAGAAAGCTTCCCGGAAATACATGTCCGAAGAGTCCAGCCACAGCAGGCTGTCCTTCGGGAAGAGGTCGGAAAGGGGCTGTCCCTGCACTTCGCCGCCGCCCACCACGTTGGAAATGATCTCGGCGGCGGAGACCTTGTCCCGGGAGAGCTGCGTGTTGCAGTCGAAGGAGTGGATGGTCTCTATCTCATTGCCCCAGAAGGAGATGCGGAAAGGATAATTCTCCGAGAAGGAGAAGATGTCCACGATGGATCCGCGGATGGCATACTGCCCGGGCGCGGAGACGAAGTCCACTTTCTCGAAGCCGTTGGCGGAGAGCGTCTTGATGATGTCGGAATGGGAAATCTCCTGCCCCTCCCGGATGCGGAAAACGGCATCCTTGATGGCCTGCGTGGTCGGTACTTCTTCCGCCAGCGCCTCCGGATAGGTAACGATGACCAGCAGGTCGCTTCCCGCCTCCAGCAGCTTGCCGATCGCGGCGGTGCGCTGGACGCCGAGCGACGACTTGTAGTTGCTCCGCTCCACGCTGCGGCCCGATTCGGGCAGGAAGAAGACCCGGTCGCCCTCTATCAGGGGATACAGGTCCGCCGCGCAGTATTCGGCCGCCTCCCTGTTGGGCAGCACGACCACGTGCACGCCCTTGTCCGCCACCTGCGACAGGACGAACCAGCGGGCGGACAAAAAGAGGCCGCGGCAGAATACTTCCCTTGCGGTTTTTATTCTGTCGCGCAGGCACTCCGAAGATTTTGAACTTATCAACATGCTCTGCCGAAAAGCGGTTGAAAAGTATGTTGAAAACGTGTTCACCGGACCTTTCCGGCGGTGGAAAAAAACGGCCGCCCGGTTTTCAACAGCGGAAAAAACAGCGTTTCAACAGACTTTTTAACAAGCTTCTATTCTATTAAATATTTGATAAATAATGGGTTAGTTCAATTATCAACATTTCAACAGCCCATTATAAAACATCAAATTATCAAAATAAAAGAGTTATATTTGTATTCTGATTGTCAAGGCCCCTATGCAGGAATTCGACCCTCATAACGCAAACGACTGCAAAGATAAGGATTTGGACGGAATTATCCGGCCCCAGGAGCTGGAAGATTTCACCGGACAGGGTGAGATCGTGTCCAGGCTCCGCGTCTATATCCAGGCAGCCAAGATGCGCGGCGAGTCGCTGGACCACACGCTTTTCCACGGCCCTCCGGGCCTGGGCAAGACGACGCTGGCGCACATCATCGCCAACGAGATGGGGGTCAACATGAAGATCACTTCCGGTCCGGTCCTGGACCGTCCCGGCGACCTGGCCGGCCTGCTCACTTCCCTGGAGGAGGGCGACGTGCTCTTCATCGACGAGATCCACCGGCTGGCTCCGGAAGTGGAGGAGTATCTCTACTCCGCGATGGAGGACTACGTCATCGACATCATGATCGACAAGGGGCCGGGCGCCCGGTCGGTGCGCATTTCCCTCAATCCCTTCACGCTCGTGGGCGCCACGACCCGCGCGGGCCTGCTGACGGCGCCGCTCCGGGCCCGTTTCGGCATCACCGAAGGGCTGGAATACTACGACACGGACGACCTGGTGCGCATCGTCAAGCGCAGCGCCGGCATCCTCAAGGTGGAGATCGAGCCGGAAGCGGCGCAGGAGATCGCGCTCCGCAGCCGCGGCACGCCGCGTATCGCCAACTCGCTGCTGCGCCGCGTGCGCGACTTCGCGCAGGTGATGGGCGACGGCCACATCGACCTCAAGATCGCCCGCTACGCCCTGGACAAGCTCAACATCGACAAGCGCGGCCTGGACGCGATCGACAACAAGATCCTCCGGACCATCATCACCACCTTCAAGGGCGGCCCGGTCGGCGCCAACACGCTGGCCACGGCCATCGGCGAGGACCAGGGCACATTCGAAGAAGTCTACGAGCCTTTCCTGATCAAGGAAGGCTTCATCGTACGCACCCAGCGTGGCCGCGTGGCCACGGAGCTCTCCTACAAGCACATGGGCTTGGATCCCTACGACAGCAACGCCGCCGGCTCGCTGTTCTGATGCAATGAAATAACAATAAATACAAACACCTAACAATGTCAGACAAGTTAAATTCCAAAATTCCTGCAGGACCCCTTGAGAGCAAATGGACCCGGCGCAAGTCGGAAATCCGTCTCGTGAGTCCCAACAACAAGAGAAAGCTTGAGATCATCGTGGTCGGTACCGGTCTCGGCGGCGCGTCTGCAGCCGCCTCCCTGGGCGAACTCGGCTACAACGTCAAGATTTTCTGCATCAGCGACAGTCCGCGCCGCGCGCACTCCATCGCTGCGCAGGGCGGTATCAACGCTGCCAAGAACTATCAGAATGACAACGACTCTGTCTATCGTCTGTTCTACGACACCATCAAGGGTGGTGATTACCGCGCCCGCGAGGCCAACGTCTACCGTCTGGCCGAGGTGAGCGCCGCCATCATCGACCAGTGCGTCGCGCAGGGCATTCCTTTCGCCCGTGAATACGGCGGATACCTCGCCAACCGCTCCTTCGGCGGCGTGCAGGTGAGCCGTACGTTCTACGCCCGCGGCCAAACCGGCCAGCAGCTCCTCCTGGGTGCGTATGCTTCCCTGAACAAGGAGATTGCCAACGGCAGCGTCAAGTCCTACCCGCGTCATGAGATGCTCGACCTGGTGATCGTCAACGGCCAGGCCAAGGGCATCATCGCCCGCAACCTCGTCACCGGCCAGCTGGAGCGCTTCGGCGCCCACGCCGTCGTGATCGCGACGGGCGGTTACGGCAATACCTATTTCCTCTCCACCAACGCCATGAACAGCAATGGCTCCGCCGCGATGCAGTGCTACCGCAAGGGCGCCTTCTTCGGCAACCCGTGCTTCGCGCAGATCCACCCGACCTGTATCCCGGTCCACGGCGACCAGCAGTGCAAGCTCACCCTGATGAGCGAGTCCCTGCGTAACGACGGCCGTATCTGGGTGCCCAAGAAGCTGGAGGATGTGGAGAAGCTCCGCAAGCATGAGATCAAGGCCTCCCAGATCCCTGAGGAGGACCGCGACTACTATCTCGAGCGCCGCTACCCGGCCTTCGGCAACCTCGTCCCGCGCGACGTGGCTTCCCGTGCCGCCAAGGAGCGCTGCGACGCCGGCTTCGGCGTCAACGAGACCGGCAAGGCCGTCTATCTTGACTTCGCGGACGCCATCAAGCGCCTCGGCCACCAGCGCGTCGCCGAGCGTTACGGCAACCTCTTCGACATGTACGAGAAGATCACCGCGAGCTCCCCTTGGGAGGAGCCGATGATGATCTATCCCGCCATCCACTACACGATGGGCGGCATCTGGGTCGACTACGACCTGCAGACCACCATCCCGGGCCTCTACGCCATCGGCGAGGCCAACTTCTCCGACCACGGCGGCAACCGCCTCGGCGCTTCCGCGCTGATGCAGGGCCTCGCGGACGGCTACTTCGTGTTGCCGGTCACGATCGGCGACTACCTCTCCTACAAGTTTGCCGAGCCCAAGACGGATGTCACCTCCAAGGAGTTCGACGACGCCGAGAAGGCCGTCCAGGCCCGTATCGACCGCCTCTTCTCCATCAAGGGCAAGCAGACCGTAGATTCCATCCACAAGCGCCTGGGCAACATTATGTGGGACTACGTGGGCATGGCCCGCGACGAGGCCGGCCTCAAGAAGGCCATCGCCGACATCAAGGCCCTCAAGAAGGAGTTCTACGAGGATGTCAACGTCCCCGGCAGCCAGTTTGAATTCAACCAGGAGCTCGAGAAGGCCCTCCGCCTGGAGGATTTCTTCGACATCGGCGAACTGATGGCGCGCGACGCGCTCAACCGCTCCGAGTCCTGCGGCGGCCACTTCCGTGTGGAGAGCCAGACCGAGGAGGGCGAGGCTAAGCGCGACGATGCCAACTTCATGTACGTCTCCGCCTGGGAGTACAAGGGCGAGGACCAGGAGCCCGAACTCCACAAGGAGCCGCTCAAGTATGAGTTTATCGAGGTGAAAACGAGAAATTACAAAGACTAAGCGAGATGGAATTCAATCTGAAAATATGGCGTCAGAAGAACGCC
>JAEEGJ010019064.1_pt1 | contig 15197 bp, 13 predicted proteins | sample 8958761 | NCBI WGS metagenome assembly JAEEGJ01 (sample SAMN16246546, study PRJNA631951) | gut metagenome | biome: gut microbiome; feature: rumen; material: RS-attached | host: Bos | place: Iran: Karaj | collected 2018-10 | reverse complement strand
AACTCCCCCGCAGGTCCCATCACACAAGGGCCGGCCCATACAAAGATGCGAAGCATGACGCACATCCTCATCCAGACCGAATGCCGGTACTTCCAACTTTTTACGTTTTTTATGCCGATTATCGGTTTCTTGCCCGATCATCGTAAGAAAAAACCAAGGCTAAGAATTAATTCTTACGACTCGCGGTGGCTGGAAGACAAAAAATACAGGGGATCCCGAAGGTCCCCTGCAAGGAGGCGCACCGCAGTGCCCTCTAACTTCCTTGAAGCTGTTGCAAAGTTAATTACTTTTTTGGGATTCTCAATAGTAATCTCTCAATATTGCCCGCGGCGTCGCTGCCGCAGGCTCCATGACAGCTTTCAGCGGCTCGCGTAGGCGGGAAGGCGCTTGACGTCGAACTCCTCCTTTTACGGGACCGGCAAGCTGGGACTGTAACGTCCTCAAATAATGTCGAGAAAGTAGTCAGTATTCTTAACAATAGCGAAGATGAAAAACGGAGTCTCGATTGAGGCTCCGTTAACTGTCTTATCCATATTGTGCTTACTATCGATAGAAAGCCCAAGCTCGTTCGTCTTGCTTGAACTCTTTCTTCTTTTCGTAGTAAATATAACCTTTCTTGTGGGTCTTCTCAACGAATTCGCCCACATTTTCCCTCGGTTTGCTTAAGGGCACTTCGCACTCTTTTACGTCATTGTCATGCCAATAGACACTCATCCCCCCATCAATGACATTTACACCCATAAACAACGCATTGTAGAAATAAGTGGATCGCTCGTCAACTGTTTGAGTAAAAAGCAAACCTGGAATTGCCTTTACTTCCTCTACCCGGAATGCGCGAATGAGCACGGATGCACGGTATTCCGGATTCTCTGGATGACGGTTATCTTCGAAGGTTATATCAACGCCGGAAACATGCGTATGGAGGCTGGCTAGTGGGAAAGACGGCAGCGGATTCGGTTTCTTTTGAGGATTATCAGGATTTCGGTGATACACGATGTAATCTTTGACCACACCCCTTTCTTCATGATAATAGAATTCGACCATGTGCAAATAAACACGTCTAATCACATTGTCATTGCCGTCCAAGACGACGAAATGACCGCCATAAAGCAATTTAGCTGCAATCTGCTTAAAAGGGAGAATTAGAGAATCCTCGCGTTCAGTTTTACCTTCTCCATGTGCTCCATCAAAATCTGTGAGGTACTTGTTGAGACTCTCGGAGATGTCAATTGTATTGTTAGCCATATTGGGTGTGTTTTAAGCTTCTTCCAGTGTTATTGGCGCCGGGTCGACCTGGATGTTCCAGGTAACGCAATGCAGGGCCCCGCCGGCGTGGATGATGTCTTCACAGGGGCCGATGAATTCTATCTGCTTGTCCGGGAAGAGATCGATGAAAAGGGATTGTACATCACGGGATTCTGCAATTGGCAGCCACGGTACAAAGATACAATCTTTTACCTGCAAATAGTTCAAGAAGGCCCAGGAAAACTTGCTGATACGAGGGCCTTGGTAATGCAGTTCTTCTACTTGGAAGTGCGGCGTGAGTGCATCCAGCAGTCGCTTCCGAAGATATGGATCAGTGTCGATGTAGTTGTTTAGGAGAACACGCTCCCCTCCTATGTATCGGACCATACCATCAGCATGGCCAAATATCTCATAACGATCCCAAGGGATGATGACCAGTTCGGCAAAGAAAAGGTTTTCAAGGGCATTGACAAGCGCTTCCCGACTGTAATGAGGATTCTCTTTGAAGATCTTGTCTGTCATAATAACTTTGTCTCCACAAGGGACGACATTGCCGCCGTCCATGACGATATCCGTGGTGATGCAGTTCAGGCCAAGCTCCTTGCAGATTGCCTTGTATTGCGGGATATATCCCGAGTAACCCTGAAGGTAATCCGGATTATACCGATACAAGAGAAAGAGATCCTTCTCCAATTGAATAGGCATATAATCCCGTGCCCAGATATACTTTGAACTCTCTGTCCTCGGCAGCCACTCAAATTCAATCCCTTTACCATGCAGGGCCTGGACAAGCTCCATCGAAACCGGCTGGTAATAACTGAAGCCTTTCGCCAGATAGACTTTATTGGTTTGATTGTCTTGAATCATTTTACTTTGTCTTTGTATGTTTTTTCCATCCATGCTCTGCAGCAATTCTATCCAACTCATCAGCTCTGTCCTTGTCAACCTTGGTTCCGATGCCCTTCCTATAGAAACCAGCTAGGTTGTGCTCGGCGCAGGCTCCAGCCCCGTTTTCCACCGCCTTGGATACCCATTCAAACGCCTTCTCTTCGCAAAGAGGAACGCCATATCCATTTTCATAGCATAACCCAAGTTCATTCATTGCCATTTCGCCGCCTAAATCTGCACCCATCAATGCCAGGAGCACGCCCCGTTCAAGATTATGATACTTGCCCTCACGGAAGAGATAAATGTTAGCCAGATTACCCATAGCGTCCACATTCCCTCTTTTTGCCGCTTTCTCATACCAGTATACTGCCCAACGGAGGCTTTTCCGCAAACCGAGCCCCTGATCATAAGCAAAACCGATATTGTTCATTGCCCCAGAAGATCCCTGTTCAACCAGATTCCAAAGTACAGTCAGATGTGACGGATAATCTCGCTCCCCAAACCATCCAACAGACAAACCGTATGCGAGCGCATTTCCCGCGCGCCAACTCCCCATTTCAAATGCATCCTCCAAATAGTTCTTGCCCTCCAATGCCCTGCCCTCAGTAATTAGATCCATCGCCTTAGCATACATAACCTCCGCCGGACAGTCAGGGTTGAAGTCTTCAACCTTCTGAGCTGGCGTAAGCATCGCGTGGGAGAAAACAGTAAATTCAATTTCTTGATCTATAATTGCAGGCTTTTTCATTATATTGGCATTTAATTATTTAATAATCAATTACTTGCAAGTTTCGTTGGCAAAGATAGCCAGTTCGTCATGAACAGCCAAACAAAAAAAGTTAAAAAGTGTTAAAGGATAAAAAAGAGTTATTACGATTGATTGTGAATGACTGCATACGAATAATTGTTCGTATATTTGCATCGGTCAGTAAGACACAACACGACGAGCCATTCAGTTGGAGCAAAAGTCCCCGCCCGTGAAGGCTCACCTTCCGGTAATCTCGTGTTGCGCAGACTGGGGCAAACTTCTAGCGCCACAAGCAATTGTGGCGCATTTTCTTATTCATATCATCAACCTGATCCGCCCATCGGCCTTGACGAAGGTTTCCGGATGAGCCATGATGACAGCGTAGACCTGCTTGTCGGAGACGGGTTGGCCATCGCGGCGCACATAAAGCCTGCGCTCGTTGATTTCGCGAGCGATCTGCTCCGTCTTCATGCCGTAACCGGCTGAGGCGAGGAGATAGACGATGGCTTCGGGGAGGGACATTAAGGTATCGGTTAGCGTGAATCCCGCAGCGCATCAAAATCAATCCGGAACCACTTGTCCTGCGCCAGCCAATCCAGATATCCGGGGTCATTTCTGTACACATCAAGCATCGTCTGCCCCTTATGCTTGCCAAAGGTGAAGACATAGTCAGGACCATGCATCGGAAACACCTCGTCAATATCAACACCAGGAATATCAATCAACACCCATTCTCCGCAACCAGCACACGGGACTGTTCCTTTTTCATATGACTCCATGTACGAATTGTTGTCATCGCGAACACCATCTTGCAACAGGTAACCGTATGCTGTCCCATACCGATTGTTCTTCATTACGACCTTTTCCACCATAAAAGAACGGCCTTCCTGACTATAACGGTAATCAATGTCGAGAGACCCCTTCAAGCCCACCGGAGAACGCTTTACCTGAAAAGGAACGCGCTTGCCGATATTGAAATAAATGTTAAATACGTTATCTTGCGGATACATTGCTTGATTTTGATTTGAATTATACGGCGATGTTCCTCTCCGCAAACAACATCTCCCCTATCGCCGTCATAATCGCCACGTACTTCTCTTGGTCCTCGAACAGTTTGGAGAACGTTTCTTGCGACTCCTGATAGCTCTCGGCAGCAGCCTCATCGAAGAACTTCGGGAAGATGCTGGACAGGAAGATTTGCTTGTCCTTGGCCAGTTGGATTTTCTTCATCAGTTTCTTATCCCCCAGCATCCGGTAGTGAAGGTTGCTGAGGAGGACCCGGTCGCCGTCAGTGAAGGTGCCTCCGTATCTGGCGTTGATTCGTTCGATGATGACGTCCAGCGGAGACATCTCATCCCTGCCTGCGGCGCTTCTACCATCAGAGGTTTCGTACTCGCCCGGTTTCTTCTCCAACTTGACATCCCCTTCGTGCGTCTTGACCAGTTTGTAGTAGTCCAGGCGCAGCTTCCCTTCCAAGTCAAACATCTCCACCTTCTCGCCGGGAACCAGTTCGACCAGCCAGCTACAAAACTCGTATTCCTTCTGCATGTCGGCGTCGAACATACGGACGATCTGGCTGATGAATCCGTACCAGCGGACAAACGCGCGGAGGTTACGGCGGAACTGGTAGCGGTCGTCCTCGTTCTTGGCAAGATAACGGTCGACTACGGGTTTCAAGATACCGGTCATCTTGCCGAGCGTCTCCTTGTCCCGCATCTCCTCGCCAGTCAGACGCGCGAAGAAAGTGTCAATATCCCGCTGGTCGTAGATGCCGAATTCACGAAGGATGCGCTGTGTCTCGTAGATGAGGTTCACGTTGATATCACCCAAGAGCATCGTTTCCTGGTAGAATGGCTGGAATGCTGCTTGGATATCCTCCTCTGTGTTCACGAAATCAAGGACGTAGGTGTCGTTCTTCCCTTCACAGATGCGGTTCAGACGGGATAGAGTCTGCACGGCCTTCACGCCTTTCAGTTTCGCATCCACCACCATCGTATGCAGGAGCGGCTCATCGAAACCGGTCTGGTACTTGTTCGCCACGATAAGGCAGTTGAAGTTCTTGTGGAACTCCTCCTTGGTCTGGAGCTCGCTGATATGGGAGCCGTCGGGGCGAACGTTCATGCCCGGTTCGGTGAATTCCTCGTCGCCGTCCTTGACCACGCCGGAGAAAGCCACGAGGATGTCCATATCGCTATACTCGTGCCGCTGGATATACCGCTTAATCTCGTGATAGTAGCGGACGGCGGACAGACGGGACGGTGTAACAACCATCATCTTGCCCTTGCCGCCAATCTTGTGCATAGTGGTTTCCCGGAAGGTCTCGACGATAATCTCGGCTTTCTGGGAGATGTTGTAGGGGTGCAGCTCCTGATACTTCCGGATGACCTTCGAGGCACGGGAAGAAGGCAGGTCAGGGTTCTCTTCCACGGCCTTGGCAATCTTGTAGCAGGTCTTATAGGTCGTGTAGTTCAAGAGCACGTCCATGATAAAGCCTTCCTCGATAGCCTGCCGCATGGAATAGACGTGGAAAGCACGGTATCGGCCATCTGCGCACTCACGGCCGAAGAGCATCAGCGTCTGCGGCTTCGGGGTGGCCGTAAAGGCATAGTAGGAAAGATTGGGGTGCTTGCCGTGGGTGGCCATCTCCTCAATGAGCCGCAGCATCAGATCATCATTGTCACCGGTGGGGTCAAACTCGTCCACATACTCGGCATATTCCGCCTTGGCTTGAGTTGTATCAGCGAGAGCGGCTTTGGTCTTCAGCGCCGCTGTGCCGGTTTGTGAAGAATGCGCCTCGTCAACAATCACTGCATAGTTCCTGCCGGGCACCTTATCCACGTTCTTGTAGATATACGGGAATTTCTGGATGGTGGAGACGATGATCCGGACACCACGATTGACGGCTTCCAAGAGATCGGCGGAAGTCTTGTTGTCACCGATAGTCTCTACGGCGCCGAGAGTATGGTCAAAGCCAGAGATGGTATCCTGGAGCTGGCGGTCAAGAACGGTGCGGTCGGTGAGGACGATGACGGAGGAGAACACCGGTGCATTATCCTCGCTATGCAGGGACGCCAGACGGTATGCCACCCAGGCGATGGTATTGGACTTACCCGAACCAGCGCTGTGCTGGATGAGATAGTTATGGCCCGGTCCTTCGGCGGATGTGGTGGAGATGAGTTTCCGCACGCAGTCAAGCTGATGGTAACGGGGGAAGATGAGCGTTTCCCGACCATCCTTCTTCTGCAAATGGATGAACTTCTGAAGGATGTCCATCATGGAATCCTTCTGGAAGACGGTATCCCAGATGTAGTGCGTGACGTAACCGTCGGCATTCTCGGGGTTGCCTTTACCACCGTCCACGCCGGGGCCATTCGAACCCTGGTTGAAAGGCAGGAAGAAGGTCTTGTCCCCGTCGAGCTTGGTTGCCATTCTCGCCTCGTACAGGTCCACGCAGAAGAAGCCCAGGACCCGGCGGTTGAACTGGAAGCAAACCTCACGCGGATCACGGTCTGTCTTCCACTGTAGTTCGGCATTCTCGACGCTCTGGCCGGTCATCTGGTTCTTCAGCTCGAAGGCGAACACCGGGATGCCGTTCACCGCCAGGACCATATCCACGGACTTGTGCGTCTCCCGCTCCGAGTAGTGCCACTGGCGGTAGACTTCGACCCGGTTCTTCGCGTACAGGTCAGCGGCGGTCTGATTCAGCGTGGATTCCGGCTTGAAGAAGCAGACCTTGAAGGGTATGCCTAGGTGCTTGAAACCGTGCCGGATGACGCTGATGACGCCGTCCCGGACACAGGCATTCTGAAACTCCAGGCAGAACTTGCGCTCAGGGTTGACCTTGTTCTGGAGGCAGAATCGGGCCCACGCCTTCGGCTGGGTGTCCTTGATGAAATCCGTCAGGACGATGTCGAACAAGCCCAGGTCGGGGCTATAGGGTGCCTCGCCCTTGGTGTAGCCGCCCTCCAGGGAAAGGAAGAAGGCCTCTATGTCGCTCTCAAAGCGTTTCTCGGTCTTGTCGATATGTATCATGGAAAGACTCACTTAGTAGATTCTCATGCGAAAACGTTCTTTGGCCTTCGTGCTCCACTGAACCTGATAAGTCCGGCCGAGTTCGGTGTCCAGCAAAATGAATGTATACATATTCTTTGTTGGGTATAACTCAAACCGTCCTGCTCGGGGTTCTTCATCAGACCAAAGCAACGATGTATCGTCTATCACTGCCGTCATTGCATCAGAATCCCGATTCATTTCGAATTGCACCTGCCACAATGCTCCCGTCGCCGTATCAAGCTTTATGAGGTTGTAAATGTTCTCTGTTCCATACAGCTTGTATCGAGGATGGGTATATGTTGACTGTTCTGCAATGAAAGCCATTCCTTCTATGAACAAACTATCTTTGGGAGATAGTTTGATCCCGGTACCTGCCGTGTCCTTCTGGGCGAAAGACACGAAACCGAATAAACAGAGCCCAACAAACAAACAGAATAATCTTTTCATTTCAATTCAGTGTATGATTATTTCAGCAAATCGAGGTAATCATTCATATACTTGTTGTCCTTCAAAGCCTTCTTCATCTGTTCCTTGGAGGCGGAGAAGATGTGCCCGAAAGCGCCGACGGTAACAACTTTCTCTTTTCCATCGACGGGAATCTTGCCGACACTGAACAGGAAATTGTCGTTCACGTTCAGGGACTTTTCAACGAGGGGGACCACAATGGCGTTCCCGAACATCAGACCCAACGGTGCAAGGTCTCCGCCACCGCCGCTTTGCTCAAGTTCCTCAGTTACGATTACATTGATTCGGTCTGTCAGGAAGGCCACGTGTTCGACCTTCTTCGGACAGGTGGCAACGGCGGCAACGATAAGGCCCACTATTGCTACGAGCGTTATTATCAGTCCCCAGTTCGTTTTGGGCTTGTCCGTGCGCCGCCGATCAAGATGGTCATCAACGGCCTGATGGAAGAGTTGCTCAAAGTCATCAAGGTTCTCGGCTTCAATCATTGGTATCTCCGGGGCGCCTTGAACATCCCCGTAGTACATCTTCTCACCGTCGGAGTATTTGGGCGTGCAGTAGTAGTTCCTATATTTCATAACATCGTCCTTTGTCTATCGTAACATGAATATCACCGGGAACGTATACGTCACCCTAACGGGCTTGCCATCCAGGTATCCGGGTTTCCATCTGGGCGATTTCGACACAACGCGGACGGCTTCCTTATCCAAAGATTCGTCAACGCCACGGAGAACCTCCACATTTGTCACCTTACCGTTCGGCTCAATGGTAAACTGGAGGGTGACCTTACCCTGTATTCCGTTCTTCTTGGCGTCCGCGGGGTATGTAAGTCGACTGTTTACCCATGCGGAGAAGGCATTCGCATCACCGCCCTTGAACTGAGGCTTGACATCCAAATCGTTGAACGAAACTATCCATTCATCATCGGATTTGACTGATGGTTTCTCTGCCGGGACATCCTCTTCTTCAATGAATACGGCGTCGACCAGGCCTTTGTATTTCTTGCCATCAACATCAATGTCGCGAAGCATCCCTTTCACGATTACAACGTCACCTTCCTTAAGATCCATGGCGAGGAAGCGATTCTCCGCGCCAAGGTCCCTTTTCTGAAGTCGGACCGGAATGATATAATCATCCTCTTTGATGAAGAAAACGAGATTGTCGGTGTCGTAGGTCCCCGCGAAATGCGCCTTAATGCAGAAGGTTTGAAAATCCATCTGCTGTATTGCTTCTTTGATGGAAGTATACTCTTGCCGGTCCTGACCATAGCACAGGAAGGCCGATATCAGAATGAGGACGATGGTTGTAACTGTTCTTTTCATATTGTGTGTTCTCTATAGGGAGAAATAATACTCTTTCAGTCGAGCGGCGATGAGTTTACGGCGCTCCAGCAGGAAGGTCGGGTAGTCCTCGATGGTCATATCCGCGAGACCCACTGGCAGGCAACAGTCCTCGGTCAAGTTCGCAGTCAAATCATCGAGGGAGGTGATGCCGCCGTACATGGTCTCGCCGCCGGCACACTGGACATCACGGACGTAACCCAAGTACTCCGCTGGGGACTTCTTGCCAATCTTGATATTGATTTCCGTCTGGGTATAGACGTAATTAGCAACCTGATTATACTGTGACTGGGGCAGCTTCATATCCTTCAGGTACTGACGCGGGAAGATATGGTGGACGTCGCCCTTCTGCTCTATCATGTCCTTGACAGATATGGCGGTGGAAAGGAAGCCCTTACGATTCTGGAAGCACTGCGACGCCAAGAACACATTGAACACCGGCGAGCTGGCAACCGAGGTGTTCAATTGCTGTACGAGACCGAAGTCCCAGAAGGCATCCGATAGTTCGGCAGCCTCAATATCGGCGAGGAACTGCCCAAAGTCCTGCCCGGGGTTAATCTGCTTGACATCGAAATCGAAAGCGCTCTCCGGGGAACCGCTATACCGCCCCGTCAGGATGGATAGCACGAACCAGCGGCGGACGTACTTTTCTATGTCCTCCGGTTTGTACTTGAGTTCACGCAGCTTCAGATACAGGATGTAAGCGAAGTTCAACGTGTTCTGAGAGCGGATGAGCTTCGAAGCACAGAAGCCCGCCGAGCGGATAATCATAACGAAACGCTTGAAATTCGTCTCATTGATGTACTGGATGACGCCGTCTGTAAGGTCCTTGTAAGTGCTGGCCTTAATGCTCTCCTCATAGTTCCGGGTTTCGAAGTTGCGGCCAGAGAGGAGGCTTACCAGGTCGCTCATCTTACCGCGGCTGAACTTGTAGGTGAAGGCGACGCGCAGCACATCGACATAGGACGGGTCATAAATGTCATCGTTCTCGTTCTTCAACCACTCGACCATCTTGTTGTACGGGGACGCTGCGAACTCCTTGTCGTTGGCGATGAGCGCGGGATAGAACTCCGGTCGGACCGCCAACTCGCTGAAGTGGTCGATGCACTTTCGAAGCATGTTACCGCCGTAGCTCTCATTAGCGGCGATGGTGGACATAACGAAGTCGGCCTGGTTCAGCGGCACACCTTCGCTATTGATACGGATGAAGATTTCCGTGACCTTTTCAATATCCAGGTTGCCGGAAAGCTTAATGACACCGATATCCTTCTTGGTGAGTTCCTTCAGGGAGGCGAAGACCTGCTCCACGTCGTCCTCCTCAAACTGCGGGTTCTGCTTGCAGTATTCTTTCCGGCGGGCGATGGCTTTTTTGGTGTCGCCGAGGATTTCGGAAATGTCCTTTATCCAGATGGGATTCTTTTCGATGGCCGGGTTCTGGGTTGCAAATGCGCCGGTCACGGGATTGAAGGCGACCTTAATCTGGATGTCCTCATAGTCCTTCGTCTTGACCGTCTCGCCCAGAACTGCCGCACGGAGGGCCGTAATGCGCTGCTGACCGTCGATGATGATTTTCTTTCCGAACGATTTTGAGCCGTCCTTTAATTTGATGTTCGGGCTCTGCCATGTCACGATATAGCCAACAGGGAAGCCGTTATATAGGCTGTCCATGAGTTTGGTGACCTTTTCCGGCTCCCAAACGAACGGTCGCTGGATTTCCGGTATGGCAATCTCCCCGGTCTGGACCATGCTGAGCAGGTTCGTGACGGAATAGTGGTCGACCGTGTAGTTCTGCTCGGAGTCCCGTGGTTCAAGCGCAACCTTCACAATGGGCGCGGCCTCCACCGGCGGGGCCATCTTGATAGCAAAACCGGCAATCAGCGCTTCAATCTCATCAGCGTAGTCGGTCAGTTCGCAGGTGGTCGTTATGGATCCAGACGAATTGCGAAGCTTCTCACTCATATCGATTCGGCGGATGACCTTCTCCTTCCACTTCACCGGACGACGATGCGGCAGTATTCCACCAGGGACATAGTAGTAGTCGCCGGCAATCTCACCAATGGCATAAAGGCCCTTTCCATTCGGGCAGAGTACAATATCGCCGACCTCCAGTCCTTTGCATACCGTATAGATGGAGCCGCACGACAGGCCGGCGCCTATTTTCGTCTTCTCTGGAATGTACTCCATTATCGCCGGCACCATTTCTTCCCTGAACGAATCCCACCCCAGGGCCAGGTGCTCGGTCAAATCCACGGGGATTTCGAAATCAACGCCGATAAAACCTTCTTTCAGGCAAGTGTCTGTAAACTGGCCACCACGGCCAAGCATTACTCTATTGTATCGTTTCATACTGCGGGTACTTCTTTCTTACCGGTAACGTATTCGTATATGATGCTCTTCTTGTAGGCTTCCAACTCAGTGATGAGGGCTTCCTTTGAGGCGATGAGCGAATCAATGGCTGCGCACTTCTCGTCGAGGTGGGCGGCGATTTCCTGCTGCTCATCTTTCTGGGGGAAGGGAATAAGTTGGTTCCCAATAAAAGCCCAGTTTGCGCGAGGCATTTTTGTCCCATATGTTGACATATTAATTCGGTCAATAAGGCCTGCCTCCAGCAAGACATATTTCAAATATTGGGGAATAATGCTTTTCGCTTTGAGAACGAGGAACTCGCCGGAACAACAACCATCCGTTTCTACTAAATAGCTTTTGGCAAGATAAGGACGAAGTTTTCCGAATAACACATCATCCTTTTTTATCGAGACAGCCTCTCCCTCTGGTATAACCTCCTCTTTATGAATATATCTCCCGGAAAAACTCTCAATATTCTCAAGGCCGATATAACCATCTTTGTTTTCTGCCTTCTGGGTGATGAGTTTGACACAATACTTAATCTTCAACTGCCTTGAAGTCGACTGTGTTATAGCCTCGGAAATGACAGCCTGCTTAAGTTTTTTATACTCTTCAATAGATGTACGGGTCTTCTCCAAGATACAATCAACCTCCGCGCATTTGACATCAAGGAAATCGGTAATGCGCTGTTGCTCAGGATATGGAGGAACAACGTACGAGAGGGTCTTTAACTTATTCCAATTTGTGTCACATGTGCGGACACGGATTCCTGATGATAGAGCGAAAAATAAACCACACTGAGCCATCGTCCTCATTTGATACATCAAATACCGTTTTGATTGACTGCTATCCATGATATTCAAGACCGGTGTTGATTTACCACGAGAATCTGATATGCCAATTGCTCCTGCAAAGCCGTCCATACCATGCACGACAAGGTCTCCTGGCTCAATGCCTTGATAACCGATTTCCTGCATGGAAAAGGTATAACCTTCTTCACGGCGATTGGATCGAAGCGTTACCTCCCCGTCACGGAAACAGGTTATTACGCCATCATCCTCTCTTACAGGACGTTCCAACAACGTAAGAATGTTCTTTCCGCGTTGCAGTTCCCAATCCTTCGGCATCTCCCCAATCCAGGGCACACCGCTATCCTTCATTTCCCGCATAGCTACGCCTCCTTGCCGAAAAGGTTCTTCAGGGAGGCCGTCAGGTCATCCTCTATTTTCAGGAGTCGTTCCTGGATAGTCTCCGAGGACTCCGGCTTCTGGTACTTATAGAAGTAGCGCGTCATCGGAATCTCATATCCGACCTTGGTCTTCTTGCGATCAATCCACGCATCCGGATTGTACGGCAGGACCTCGCGCTTGAAATAGGCATCGATATCCTCCTTCAGGGGGACGTTCTCTGTGTCGCGCAGGTCGGCGTCGGCAACGGGCTTGCCCTTCTTGTCCCTCACGATGTTACCGTTCTCGTCCCGCAGAGGACTCTCCACAACGATCTTGTTGTAGCCGAACTCGACGGTATCGAAGACTCTGGTCTCGCAATAGATGGCTTCGTTGTCTTCGGCGGTATAGGTTCCATCACGGTAGTCGCAATAGGCCTTGACAACAAGGTCGCGGCAGCGGTCGGTGATGTCGTTGCGCTTAGTGCCGATGGACTTACGTCGGGGCTCGAAGCAGTGGGAGGCGTCGATGAGGATGACTTTGCCGTTCCGGTACTCCGGCTTGTCCTTGTCGATGACCCAGACGTAGGTGGCGATACCGGTGTTCATGAAGGCATCATTCGGGAGTTGTATAATTGCGTCGAGCCAATCCTTCTCCAAGATATACTGCCGGATACGGGACGGGCCGCTGTCTGCGTCTCCAGCGAATAGCGGAGAGCCGTTCTGGATGATGGCCATGCGGCCGGTGCCCGTGAGCTTGCTGACGCCGTTCAAGACGAAAAGCTGCTGACCATCAGATATCTTTGGGAGGCCCGGGGCAAATCGGCCAGCTTCACCCATCTTATGCTCATCCTCCACGGCCTTCTGCTCCTTCTTCCAGTCGATGCCGAATGGCGGATTCGAGATGATGTAGTCAAAGTGGAAGGACGGGAACTTGTCATCGGAGAGGGTGTCGCCAAACCGCATGTTGTCGGGGTTGCCGCCGCGGATGAGCATGTCCGCCTTGGCGATGGCGTAGGTGGACGGATTGATTTCCTGGCCGAAACAGATGACGTCGCAGTCGTCGTTCAAGTCCTTGATACGCTCTTCCATGCAGGAAAGCATTTGGGAGGTGCCCATCGTCATATCGTAGACGGAGACTTGATTTAGGTCTGATAGGTCGGCAAACGCCAGCAGTATATCCGTCATCAAGTAAATGATGTCTCGGCTAGTAAAGTGGGCTCCCGCCTCCTCACCAAAGGACTCGGAGAAACGGCGGACAAGGTCCTCGAAGATATAGCCGCAGTCGACGGCTGCCACCTTGTCCGGACCGAGATAGCCCTTGTCGGTGTTGAATTCCCGGATGACCAGGTACAGGCAGTTGGCTTCCACAAGGCGCTTGATGACGCCGTCCATGTCAAACTTGGAAAGGACGTCCTGCACGTTGGCGCTGAACCCACCGAGGAAGTCGCGGAAGTTCGTCTCGATGTTCTCGGGGTCGGAGAGGAGCGTCGCGAACGTGAACTTACTCGTGTTGTAAAACTGATAGCCAGAAGCGCGGGTCAGGAAAGTATCGACCTTGGCCAGGTGCTTAATCTTCTCGTACTCCGCAACCACCTTGTCATGCGTGGGAATCAGACAGTCGTGCAAGCGCTTGATGACGGTGAAAGGGAGAATGACCGTGCCGTATTCGTGCGGCTTGTAAGGGCCGCGGAGGATATCAGCGATGTTCCAGATGACCGTCGCTTTCTCGGCGATGTTGATGCCGACGGACTCAATTCTATTGTTTGCCATAATGTATTAGTACAGTTTCGTTGCTACCACAGTGCCACTTGATTCCCAGGGATACGCAATGCCGTTGGTAAAACGACGGGAGCCGGTGCCGACATATGTGAAGATCAGCTGATTCCCGACAAGATTAGCGACGCTGAAGGTGTAATTCACATATCCATCAGAATCGTTTTGCGGGCATTCGGTGAATGTGATGGTATTCGCGGTAATCCTTCCCAGAGTATTCCACGGGCTATGATTTGGACCTCTAGCGCGGAGACCTTGGTAAGCGTAAAAGTCCCCGTCTTGGCATCCGTTCCTTCCACATCGTCACCCCAACGGACATAGTAATTATCTGTATAGGTGTAGCTCCCGACAAAGGCGTCAGCTGGGTCAGGTGCAGGGGCCGGCTTGAGGCACGAAACCGTAAGAGTGATCGTCAATATGGATAAAAGCAACTTTTTCATATTAGCGCGAATAATCAGTTTGCAATATCGGTGGAGTGTTCATCGACGGCTCCATGGTAATTCCCCATCTTTTCCTCCAGGTCGGGATGCTTTTTCACGAGCCTGTCCATCTCCTCGACAACGCCAGGGTCGGAATCCTCCAATGAATCGAGCATTCCCCGTAGCATTTCACCATAGGATATTTGCTTCCCGTATGCTGCGCAGAAGGCCATACGCCAGACCTTCAATTCTTCAACCAGCGCTTTCGGCAGGTTGAGCGTCGTATATTCGGTTTTTGCCATATGTAATTGTGATAACGAACAAATATAATAAATGTTGCATTATAAATCAATTATTAATATCAAGCGAATTAAAAGTATTAAAACAATCACATTAAACAACATAATCAAAGCATCCTCTTCATCTCCAGCTAAACACGGGGTGAACTAAACCATTTCACCCTACCCAAGCAAATTCCAATTCGCTGATAATCAATACTCCAGCCCTAAACCCTCGGCCAAACTACTCCTGAACTGTTCACCCCTCAGTTCACCCCGAGAAAAGAAATAGACAGGACGTTTTCTATATCCTGTCTATTCGCCCACGACTAACAATCCTTGATATTCAGTTCGATGTCGTAGGTCTTTTTCAGGTAGCCGATGAGGCCCTGATAGCTTTTCTTCTTCAGATACTTCCTTGCGCAGATTTCCCCCATTTCCCATAACGGCCAACTAAAGGTCTCGCCACGATGGTTT
>JAEEGJ010019058.1_pt1 | contig 15201 bp, 14 predicted proteins | sample 8958761 | NCBI WGS metagenome assembly JAEEGJ01 (sample SAMN16246546, study PRJNA631951) | gut metagenome | biome: gut microbiome; feature: rumen; material: RS-attached | host: Bos | place: Iran: Karaj | collected 2018-10 | reverse complement strand
CTCATCAAGATAGCCGACCGCCTGCACAATATGCGCACGATGGAATACCAGTCGCACGACAAGCAGCGCGAGAAGGCTCTCGAAACGATGGAGGTCTATGCCCCGATCGCGCACCGCCTCGGCATCCAGAAGATAAAATGGGAGCTGGAGGACCTCTCGCTTATCTACCTCGATCCGCTGGGCTATACCGAGATAACCGCCAAGCTCGACAGCCGCATGCCCGTCCTCGAGGAATTCATGGACACGATAAAAAACCGCATCCTCTCGAGGATGCAGGAATACGGCATCGACGCAGCCGTCTCGGGCCGCATCAAGCACATATACAGCATCTACCGCAAGATGTATACGCAGAACAAGTCTCTCGACGAGGTCTTCGACCTGTGCGCCTTCCGCGTCATCGTCTCGGACGTCTCCGACTGCTACAACGTCCTCGGCCACATCCACGATCTTTTCAAGCCCATAGCGGGCAAATTCAAGGACTATATAAGCACGCCCAAGCCGAATATGTACCAGTCCATCCACACGACCGTCGTCGGGCCGGAGGGCATCCCCTTCGAGGTGCAGATACGCACCTGGGACATGCACCATACCGCCGAATACGGCATCGCCGCCCACTGGAAATACAAGCAGGGCCTCGGCGCGGCCGACGCGGGCGAGGAAAAATTCGCCTGGATACGCACGCTGCTCGAATCCCAGCAGGACAGCGACGCGACCGAGTTCGTGCAGGATCTGAAGATAGACATGTTCGCCGACGAGGTCTTCGTCTTCACCCCGGAGGGCGACGTCATAAACCTCCCCGCCGGCGCCACCCCCATAGACTTCGCCTACGCCATCCACTCCGACGTCGGCAACAGCATGACCTCAGCCAAGGTCAACGGGCGCATCACGCCCTACGACACCGTCCTGCAAAACGGCGACATAGTCGAGGTCCTGACCAGCAAGACGGCCAGAGGCCCGAGCCGCGACTGGATCTCCCTCGCCCACTCGACCAAGGCCAAGAACAAGATAAAGCAGTGGTTCAAGAAGGAGCGCCGGGAGGAGAACATCGAGTTCGGCAAGGCCGCCTTCGAGGCCGAGATGAAGCGCAACCGCCTCTCCGCCAGCGATTTTCTCGACGACGAGATAATCTCCGCCGCGCTCAAAAAGCTCTCCGTTTCGAGCCTTGACGAGATGTACGCCGCCATAGGCTACGGCGGCATGAGCACGGCGCGCGCAGTCAACCGCTTCCGCGAGGAGGTCATCCGCTCGCGCAGGCAGCAGGCCGAACGCGAGAAGACCGACAAGCTTCTCTCCGACGCGCCGCCCGCCTCGACGCGCCCCGTCCGCGGCATAGTCGTCCAGGGCGTCGACAACTGCCTGATCAAATTCGCCCGCTGCTGCACCCCCGTCCCCGGGGACAAGGTCGTCGGCTTCATAACCAAGGGCTACGGCATATCCGTCCACCGCGCCGAGTGCCAGAACTACCTCAATTCCCGCGCCAGAGGCGAGGACGAGGGGCGCTGGATAGACGTCAGCTGGGGCGAGACGGGCGGCGAGCTCTATACGACCACTATCTCTCTGAACGCGCGCGACCGCAACGGCCTCATCGTCGACGTCGCGACGGTCCTGAACGCGGCGAAGGTCAAGATACTCTCCATGAACATGGCCGAGGTCGGAGGCGGCAAGGCCGTCGCCACGATACAGGTCGAGGTCCCGGACAACACCGTCCTCGCCTCCGTCATGAGCCGGCTCTCGCTCATCAACAACGTCGTCGAAGTCAGCCGTCCCGGAGTCTGAGGTGAGCCATGAGAGCAGTCGTAACAAGAGTAAGATCGGCCTCCGTCGCGACGGAGGGAAAAACGATAGGCGAGATAAAGGGCGGGCTTCTCATCCTGCTCGCCGTCCACCGCGACGACACGCGCGCCGAGGCGGAAAAGCTCGCGAAAAAAATATGCTCGCTGCGCATCTTCGAGGACGCCGCGGGCAAAATGAACCTCGGTCTCGCCGAGGCCGGCGGGGCGATACTCGTCGTCTCGCAGTTCACGCTCTACGGCAGCTGCGCCCACGGCAGGCGGCCGGAATTTCTCGCCTCCGCAAGGCCGGACACGGCGATACCCCTCTATGAATACTTCATCTCCCTGTGCCGCGAGGCGGGCTTCGAGACCGCGACAGGCTCCTTCGGAGCCGACATGCTCGTAACGAGCGAAAACGACGGTCCCGTCACGCTCATCCTCGACACGGACGAACTCTGAATCCCCGGAAAGGAGCCCATACCATGCTCGTAAAAGCCATGCCCGTCGGCCAGCTCTCGACCAACTGCTACGTCGTGACCGACGAAAACACGCTCGAATGCGCCGTCATCGATCCCGGCGCGGAGTCCGGGCGCATACTCAACTACATCGAGGAAAACAGCCTCAGGCCCGTCTGCATCATGCTCACGCACGGCCATTTCGACCACACGACCGCCGTCGCCGTGATACAGGCAGAAAAGGACCTCCCGGTCTATATAAACAAAAAGGACGTGCTCGAAACGGGGCACGCCAGCCTCAAATACTCCGCGCAGCCCTTCGTCAGATACTACGGCGAGGGCGACGAAATAGAGGTCGGCTCGCTGGTCTTCCGCGTCATGGAGACGCCGGGGCACTCCGAGGGCAGCGTGACGCTCGTCTGCGAGGACGCGATATTCTCCGGCGACACGCTCTTCCGCGGCTCCTGCGGGCGCACGGACTTCGAGGGCGGGGACATGGGCAAGATGCTCGCCTCCCTGCGGCGCATCGCTGCGCTCGAGGGCGACTACGAGGTATTCCCCGGCCATGCCGACGCGACGAGCCTCGACCGTGAGCGCCGCTTCAATCCCTATATGCGCGAAGCGCTGGAGGGTTGAGATTGGACTTCGTCATGATCGGGCACGACCTCCGGTACGCCGTCGAGCAGCTCCTGCTGACGCTGTTTCCGGATGAAAAGCCCGTACTTGTATCCGAGCCGGGCGACCGGCCCTGCTTCGTCACCGAGCTCAGGGAGAGCGGCGGCGAGGCGGAGGCGCGCGCCCGGTTTCTGTCCGGACACGGCGAATACGGCGCCGTCCGGAGGGCTCCCCTGCCCGAAAAGGAGCGCAAATCCGCCGCGCAGATGCTCGTCAAGCTCGCCGTCTACGACGCGGCCATGAGCGCCGGCGTCGCCGCGCCGCCCTGGGGCGCGCTGACTGGCATAAGGCCCGCGAAGCTCGCCGCGAGGCGCCTTGCCGAGGGAAAGACGGACGCGGCGGAGTTTCTGGCGGAGACGTACCGGGTCTCCCCCGTCCGCGCCGCTCTTGCCGCCGAATGCGGGGCCGCTTCGCTGGCCGCCGACGCCTCTCTCGCCCTGGGCGACGTCTCGCTCTACGTCGGCATCCCGTTTTGCCCGACGCGCTGCGCCTACTGCTCCTTCGTCTCCCACAGCGTTGAAAAATCCTTCAAGCTCGTCGCGCCGTATCTGGAGGCGCTCTTCGGCGAGATAGCCGAGACCGGCGAGCGGGTCGCGCGCGAGGGGCTGCGCCCCGTCACGCTCTATATAGGGGGCGGCACGCCTACGACGCTGACCGCCGAGCAGCTCGCCGCGCTGGCCGCGAAGCTGCGCGGGAGCTTCGATCTCTCCGCCCTGCGGGAATTCACCGTCGAGGCAGGAAGGCCCGACACGATTACGAGGGAAAAGCTCCTCGCGCTGCGGGAAAGCGGCGTCACGAGGATAAGCATAAATCCGCAGAGCATGGATGAAAACGTCCTGCGCGCCATAGGCAGGGCCCATTCGCCCGATGATATCCTCTCCGCCTTCGCGATCGCGCGCGAGGTCGGCTTCGAGTGCATCAACGCCGATCTTATCGCCGGGCTTCCCGGCGACTCGCCGGAGGGCTTCGCCCGCTCGCTGGAGGCCATGCTCGGCCTCGGCGCGGAAAACATCACCGTCCACACTCTGGCGCGCAAGCGCGCGTCCCGCATGAATCTGGAAAAGACGCCCGTCCCCGGCGGAGCGGAGGTCGGGATCATGCTGGATCTGGCGAGGACGGAGCTTTACGGACACGGCTACAGGCCCTATTATCTATACAGGCAGAAGTTCACTGCGGGCGGCTACGAAAACGTCGGCTGGTCCCTGCCGGGGCTCGAAAACCTCTATAACATCTGCATCATGGAGGAGCTGCACTCGATAATCTCCATGGGCGCGGGCGGCGTGACGAAGCTCGTCAACAGGGAAAGCGGCCTCATCACCCGCGAGTTCAACAAGAAATATCCCTATGAATACATCGCCGAAAGGAGCGGAGGCAAATGATATCCAGCAACGTCATCGATATCGCCGAGACCAACAGGCGCGTCCGCGAGGACCCCGTCGGGCTCATAAACGACTGCGAAAAAAGGTATGCTGACGCCGTATCGCACGCGGCGGACATGATAATAGAAAACATGGCAAACAGCCCCGTCGTCCTGCTCGCGGGCCCCTCCGGCTCAGGAAAGACGACGACGGCCTTCCGCCTCGAGGATGAGCTCGAGAGGCGCGGGGTGATCACCCATTCCGTCTCTCTGGACAATTACTTCAAGACCGTCGACCCCCGCACCGTGCCCCGCACGCCGGAGGGCGACGTCGACCTCGAATCCCCGCTGTGTCTCGATATGGACCTGCTCAGCGAGCATTTCGGCATGCTCGCGCGCGGCGAGATGATAAGGATACCGCGTTACGTCTTCGCCCGCCAGATCCGCGACCCCAGCCGCAGCACGCCGCTGCGCCTCGCCAAAAACGAGATCGCCATCTTCGAGGGCATCCACGCGCTCAACACCGACCTCACCGCCCCGCACCCCGAGGCCTTCAAGCTCTACGTCACCGCCAGCGGCGGCTACTGGCTCGACGACAAGCGTCTGCTGACCCGCCAGCAGCTTCGCCTCATGCGCCGCGTCGTGCGCGACTTCAATTTCCGCGGCGCCGACGCCGCCTACACGCTGGAGATGTGGCCGACCGTCCTGCGCGGCGAGGAGCTCTATATCGACCCCTACAAGATGTCCGCCGACGACTGGATAAATTCCACGCTCGACTACGAGGTCGCCGTCATGAAGCAGTTCGCGGGCAAGCTCTTTATGGACCTGCTGCAGTCCGACCTGGCAAACCGCATCAATCCGGAGCTGCTTTCCATCGTGCCCGCTCTGAAGCTTTTTGCGGAGCTCGATCCGGCTCTGACGCCGGAATCGTCGCTGCTGCGCGAGTTCATCGGAGGCGGGATATATAATTACGGTTGAAAAACTCCCGATTTTGCCTTATAATAAATTAAAGCACATGCTTGAGATCAATAAAGGAGTGGATAACATGGCAAGCAAGGTCATAACCATCAGCAGAGAGTTCGGCACAGGCGCAAGAATAATAGGCCAGCTGCTCGCAACGGAGCTCGGCTTTGAGTATTACGACCGCGCCATCATCGAGATGGCGGCCGAAAAGAGCGGCCTCTCTCCCGACTTCATCGAAAACAACGAAGTCACAGCCCGCAAATCCTTCCTTTTCAATATTGCCAGCACGGCGTACGTCTCCCCCAACCTCAGCCTGCAGTATACGATGCCCGTCAACGACAAGGCGTTCGTCGCCCAGTCCGACGTCATCAGGGACATCGCCAAGAAGGGCAACTGCGTCATAATCGGCCGCTGCGCGGACTACGTCCTCGCCGAGCAGGAAAAGCTCCTGCGCGTCTTCCTCTACGGCGACAAGGCCGACAGGCTCAAGAGGATCATCGAGGACTACGGCTACAATCCCGCCACCGCCGAGGCCGAGCTCAACCGCGTCGACAAGGGCCGCACGAGCTACTACAAGTACTATACCGGCTCCTCCTGGACCGACATCCGCAGACACGACATCTCCCTCAACACCTCCAAGACGGGGATAGACTCCGCGGTCAAGATCCTCAAGGATTTCGCCGTGGCGTATTTCGGACTGTAAGCTCCAAACAGCGCAAAAAGCGGCGCGGTCATTGACCGCGCCGCTTTGTTTTGTTATTTTACCGGTCTCGCTCGGTCTCTTTCTTTGCCGTATTGACCGAGGAGACAAGCATACGTCGGATAACGCCGCATTCATGGGACAAAGCCGACGCCTTATCCGCATCAAGCAATTCTGCTTTCTCCATCAGTTCAAGCCAATACTCGGTTTCATAGCATTCTTTCAGAGCGATCTGAAGTTTTGCAATAAAATCGGCTCTGCTGTGAGCATATTTAGCTTCACGGACGTTTGCGCCCACGCTCGTTGCCGAGCGTTCGAGCTGGTTGACGATGGAGTAATGACCTTTTATCCCATCGCAAAGCTTAAGGATTTTAACAGCAAACTCCATAGTTGATTCCGCGAGTTTCCCGTTCGCCATATTATTCACCCCACACCATACTCTAATGTAAAACAGAAAAAACGGCAACAGTGAAATCGCGGCTCGCGCCGCGGTGAAATCAAAGGCTTGCGCCTTCGGTGAAATCGCTCTGCTCCGCCTCGCGATGAAATGAGATCCGTCCTTCACCCTGCAAAGCGGGATCTCATCGCGAAGCGATTTCACCCGAGCGAAGCGAGGATTTATCCCGTCCGAAAGGACGGATCTCATTGAAAAAAGCTCTTTTGCCTTTTCGGCAAAAGAGCTTTTTTCTGGTGCGAGAGAGGAGACTTGAACTCCCACGTCGATTTGACACACGCACCTCAAACGTGCCTGTCTACCTATTCCAGCACTCTCGCAGCTGAATGACAGCTTCGTAATTATAAGAGCAACGCTCTATTTTGTCAAGAGCTTTTTTTATCTTTGTTCAAATCTCGACGGCGGCGTCGAAGGCGGTCATGTTCGCCTCGGCTATCTGACCGACGCTGTACGCATCGCCGACGACGTACGTCTCGGCCACGACTCTCCTGAGCGACTCGACCACGCCGTCGAGCGCCTTGAGGCCGAAGGAGCCTATGGCGGTATCGCATTCGAGGAGCTTTTCCTCGCCCTCGTAGACCATTTTGACGCCTTCCTCGGTGAAGCTCGTCACGTGCGCGCCGTAGAGCCTGCGCACGCCCGTCTCGTCGAGCAGGCGGAAGAGCAGCTCGCGTATGGGGCTCTCGCGGCAGAGCTCCTCCTCGGATTTGGCGTCGACTATGGTGACCTCCCTGCCCTCGTGCGCGAGCTGGAGCGCGCATTCGCAGCCTGTCAGCCCGCCGCCGCATATGACGACGCGGCGCCCCGTCTCCCGCAGGCCGAGATTGGCCTCGGAGACCGAGATGACCCTGTGGGCGCCCGCCATGGGAGGCTTGACCTCCTCGGCGCCAATGGCGACGACGACGGCGTCCGGCGCCTCGCGCTCGATGACGTCTGGCGTCACGAACGTCCCGAAAACTATGCGCGCGCCGCAGCTCATCGTCTCGCGCACGCTCCAGTCGAGGTATTCCCTGAAGCCGTCCTTGAGCCAGAGCTTGGAGGCCTCGGGCAGCCTGCCGCCGAGCTTTTCCTCGCGCTCATACAGGACGACCTCGTGCCCGCGGGCGGCGAGCGTCCTCGCGGCGGTCATGCCGGCGGGGCCGCCGCCGATGACCATGACCTTCTTTTTGCGGGCGGCGGGAATGAGCTTTCCCCGCTGCGGTTCGACGGCGCAGCGCAGCGGCAGCCCGTCCGTCACGGAGACAAGGCAGCGCTGGCAGCGCAGGCACGGCCTCACGGATGCGGCGTCGCCGCGCCAGGCCTTGCCGAGAAGCTCGCCGTCGGCTATGAGGGCGCGCGCCATGGCGACGAAATCGGCCTTGCCGGAGGCAAGGATATCCTCCGCCTCGTCTATCGTCATTATCCCGCCGCTGACGGCGACGGGTATCTCGAGCTCGGACCTGACGGAGGCCGCGTACTCGACGTTCACCCTGCGCGCGTGGCAGTAAGACGGGATCATCCACGTCGCAGAATAGGCCTCAGTCTTCATGCCGCCCATGACGCAGACCAGATCGACGTACTTCTGCGCCTCCTGAAGGAAGGCGACGCGCTCTTCAAAGCCCGTTCCGCCTTCAAGGTGCTCGTCGCCGGAGACTGCGAGCTCTATGGCCATCTTGTTGCCCGCGGCGAAGCGCGCCGCGCGCAGGACGTCCAGCGGGAAACGGCGTCTGTTCTCGGCGGAGCCGCCGAATTCATCCCCGCGCCTGTTGAGCGCCGGCGAGAGAAAGGCGCTGAGCAGGTTGCCGTTGGCGGCGTCTATCATTATCATATCGAAGCCCGCCTCGCGGCAGCGGCGCACGCAGTCGGAAAATTTATCGACTATCTCGCGCAGCTCCTGCTTCTCGGCCTGCTTGACGTGCTCGCCGTCGTGCAGCTCGGGGATGACGCTCGGCACGAGCGCGCCCTTGACGCGCAGGAGCGACTGCTTGGCGGAATAGGATGCGAAGGTCAGCTGGACGGAAAGCTTCGCGCCGAACCTGTGCGCCTCGAAGACGAGGCGGCGGAGGTAGGGCAGGTCGCTGTCCCTATGTACGGACAGGCAGCCGTAATGGCTGCGGGCGCGCTCTGCGTCCACGGGGGCGGAGCCTATCGTAACGAGCGCCGCGCCCGACTTTGCCTGCGTGGCGACGAAATCCAGAAGCTCCGGGGTGCACTTCCCCGTCTCCGGGTCGGCGCAGGCGGACATCACAGGCGCGAACTCTATTCTGTTTTTGAGTTTCAGCGTACCCGCGCGGCCCGGGGAGAAAACGTGCGGGTATCTTATTTCAAGCGCCATGTCGTTTCCTTTCGGTGAAGTTCTTTCCATATAAATTATAGCACCGGAGCGGCGCATATGCAAACGAAGCGGGCATTATTTTCCCGATCGGACATATATATCTCTCAAGAACACCTTCTGGAGGGATGAAAATGCTCAGACGGGAGAGAAAAGCCATTTTTATAAGGAAGAAGGCGGGGCTCGCCGCGGCCGCGGTACTTCTCGCGGCGGGGATGTTCGCGGCGGTATTCTCGCCGGCCGTCGTCGGCGCGGCGGCGACGAAGCGGGAGCTTCCCATATACAGCGTCGAGCGCGACAACAGGGCCGTCGCGCTCTCCTTCGACGCCGCGTGGGGCAACGAGGACACGCAGCAGCTTATCGATACGCTCGGCAGATACGGCGTGCGCGCAACGTTCTTCGTCGTCGGCGAATGGGTCGACAAATACCCGGAGTCGGTCAGAGCTCTCGCCGCGGCCGGGCACGAGGTCATGAACCACTCCGACGACCACGCGCATTTTACGAAGCTCTCCGCGGAGGAGATAGCCGCGAACGTCTCGGCCTGCTCGGAGAAGATCGAGTCCGTCACGGGGACGCGCCCGACGCTCTTCCGCTTCCCCTACGGGGGATACGACGACAACGCCGTCCTCGCGGTGCGCGCGGCGGGGCCGGAGCCCGTGCAGTGGGACGTCGACAGCCTCGACTGGAAGGGGCTCGACGCCGCGACGATAACCGATCGCGTCCTCTCGCGCGCCGCGCCCGGCTCGATAATCCTCTTTCATAACGCCGCCGAGCACACGCCCGAGGCTCTCCCGGCGATAATCGAGGGACTGCTGGCGAAGGGGCTCGAGCCCGTCCCCGTTTCGGAGCTGCTGCTCACGGGCGAATACGCGATAGACAATACGGGCAGGCAGCACAAGGCGGGATAACGCGAGACGCAGAGGGCAAAAATGCGGCGCGATGCGGGCGTCGCGCCCTGCGCGTTCCCCGAAGATGCGGACGCCGCCCCGAACAAAGCGCGATAAAATATCCCCCGTCAGATGACGGGGGATATTGCTTTATTCTCTGTTTTTGAGTTTTTCGACCGCTTCAGCTATGTCCGGGGCCGCCATGGCCATGAGCTCCTCAAACTCGCCCTCGTAATCGTAGGTGCAGTCGTCGGGGCGCTCGCGGATGCGCCTTACATAGCCCTCGAGCAGATCGAAATCGCGCGCGTAGCAGTGGTAGCTGTTGGCGCGGTGGGTATAGCTGCCCATTTTGACGCCGAGCTCGTCGGCGAAGCGCTTCTGGAGCATTATCAGCGCGAAGGCGTTCATGAAGGCCGCCTTGCAGGCGTCGTTGGAGCGGAAAAGCAGCTTGCAGTGCAGAGCGCCGTCGCGTATGAAGTACTGGAGGTGCTGGAGGCAGGCGGGGTTCTCGTTGCCCTCGGCGGCGTCGTGGCGCCACTCGCGCACGTCGATGACGGCGCGGCGGGAATCCGGGTTGCGGCGCAGCTCGCGCAGGATGAAGGGGAATTGCTCGGCCATGCGGCTGTGGTACGTGTAGGCCCAGTTGCCGCGCTCTATCTCGAAATCGAGGATGCCGTCGAGTATCTCCTGGCGGTACTGCTCGAGCTCCCTGTAGCCGCCGGCGAAAAGGCGGCTTATCATCGGCTCTGCGAGCGGCTCGGCGACGTAAAGCGTCATGGAGAGCTCCTTCTGCGTCGTGTCGTAGTCCGGGCAGGGGGTCTCCTTCGCGTTCTCGGCGAGCATTATCAGCGACTTATGATACGCTTCGGGCAGCGTGCGCCCGCGGGCTATGAACTCATCCATCAGCTTATCCTTGCGGGGAGGCCGAGGTCCGTAAAGACCTTGAGTCGTTCCTCCATGAACTCGTTCGTCGGCGGCTCGACGTTTACGAGCCTGTATTTCTTGCCGAGGCGGACATATTTCATCTCGCCCATCTTATGATACGGCAGGAGCTGGACGACGTCGATCGCGCCCTCGACCTCCTTGCAGAACTCGGCCGTCGCGCGGACGTTCTCCATGCTGTCGTTGAGCTTGGGGATTATGGGGAAGCGGAACTGGAAGCGGCCGCCTGCGGCGGCTATTTTGCGCGCGTTGTCGAGGATGAGCTCGTTGGGGACGCCGACGAGCGCCTCGCTGCGCTTGGAGTCCATGTGCTTGAGGTCATAGAGGAACAGGTCGACGTACGGGAGTATCTCCCTGAAATGCTCCCAGGGGGCGAAGCCCGTCGTATCGAGGGCGACGTTTATCCCCTCGGCCTTGCAGCGCTTGCACAGCTCCAGCGTGAACTCGAACTGGCTCATCGGCTCGCCGCCGGAGATCGTCACTCCGCCGCCGGATTTGTCATAGTACTTCTTGTCCTTGCGGACCTCGACCATGACCTCCTCGACGGACATATGGCGAAGGGTATTGTAGAGCGCCTTCGAGTGGCACACCTCGGTGCATTTGAGGCAGACGGTGCACTTGCTCCTGTCGATGACGGGGTGCGTCACGAGCTTGTCCGGATCGGCCACGGTGGGCGTGGGCTCGCCGGCGGAGATGGCTCCCTCCGGGCACACGGAGACGCACTTGCAGCCGTATTCCAGGCCGATGCAGCGAATGTCCATCCAGGCGACGTCCGGCCCGAAGCCCTGCGATTCGGGGCTGTGGCACCAGAGGCACCTGAGCGGGCAGCCCTTGGTGAATACGTCCGTGCGGATGCCGGGGCCGTCGTGGACGGAAAATTTCTGTATATCGTATATGTTCCCGTAGATCTCTTCAGCCATGGGTATCCCTCCGATACCTTTTTCGTTTTTATCAGTATAAAACAGCGCGCAGCGCTAAGTCAAGGAAGCGTTTCGTCAAGCGAGGCTTTTTGCCCACCCGACGAGCTTATCCAGCCTCGCGGCGCAGTCGCCGCCGTGGGTGAGCATATATATCTTGATCTTGGGCTCCGTGCCGGACGGGCGGACTATTACCGTATCGCCGGAGACGAGGGAAAACTTCATCACGTCCGCGCCGCGAAGCGGGCTCTCGCCCGTCTTCTCCCCGCCCTGATAGACTGCGCCGTCGAGGCAGTCCGTCACGGAGGCGACGGCTATGCCCGCTATTTCGGCGGGATGCTCCTCCCGGAGCGACTCCATGAGCGCGCGGCGGCGCTCCATGCCGTCGAGCCCCGGCATGACGAGGCTCACCGTCTTCTCCTCATAGCGGCCGAAGCGCTCATAGAGCTCCTCCAGCGCGTCGACGAGGGTCATGCCGCGTCCGTAGTGGTACGCGGCCATCTCGGCGGTCACGACCGAGGCCGTCACGCCGTCCTTGTCTCGCGCGAAGCCGCCGATGAGGTAGCCTATGGCCTCCTCGAAGCACATGACGGTCTCCCAGCCCTCGGCCTCCAGCTCGCCCATGCGCTCAGCGAGGAACTTGAACCCCGTGAACGTCTCCTCCATGCGCAGGCCCCCGGCCTCGGCTACGGCGGCGGCGAGCCCGGTCGAGACGAGGCTCTTGATCGCGGCGGCCTTTTCGGGCATATCGCCCGCGCGAGTGCGCGCGCCGATGAGATAATCGAGCAGCAGGGCGCCGAGCTGGTTGCCCGTAATGACCCTGTACTCGCCCTTATGCAGAGCGAGGCAGGCAAAGCGGTCGGCGTCGGGGTCGGTGCCCATGACGAGGTCGGCATTGACGCGGGAAGCATATTCCAGCGCGAGCCCGAAGCCCGCGGGGTCCTCCGGGTTGGGGCTCTTGACGGTCGGGAAGGTCCCGTCCGGGACCATCTGTTCGTCCACACAGACGACGTTCGTGAAGCCCGCGCGGTAAAGCGCCTCCGGCACGAGGCGGTACCCCGTCCCGTGGAAGGGCGTATAGACTATGCGCATGCCGGAGGCCGCCTTTATCGCCTCGCGGCCGCGGCACTGGCCGAGGACGGCCTCGAGGAAGGTCTCGTCCGTCTCCGCGCCGAGCTTTCTCAGAAGCCCCGCCTTCTCCGCCTCTTCGACCGGCATCATCGGAATATCCGAGAGGACGTCTATCTTCGCCATGCGGGCGGCTATGACGTCGGCCTCGGCGGGCGGGAGCTGGGCCCCGTCGGCCCAGTAGACCTTGTATCCGTTGAATTCGCGGGTATTGTGGCTGGCGGTGATGTTGAGTCCCGCGGCGGCTCCCTCGCGCCTTATGGCGAAGCTGAGTTCCGGCGTCGGGCGCATATCCTCGAAAAGGAGGACCTTCACGCCGGCCGCGGCGGCGACTCCGGCCGCCGTCTCGGCGAATTCGCGGCTGTGCTCGCGGCAGTCGAAGCAGACGGCTATGCCGCGCTCCGCCCCGCCCGTCTCGCGGACCTGCTCGGCCAGAGCCAGCGTAGTCTGCGCGACGACTCTCGCGTTCATGCGGTTTATCCCCGCGCCCATGACTCCGCGAAGGCCCGCCGTGCCGAAGCTCAGCGGCGCGAAAAAGCGCGAGGCTATCTCATCTTCGGAAATGCCGGCGAGCTCCGCCCTCTCGTCCTGCGTGAGGGTCGGGCAGGCAAGCCAGCGTTCGTATTCGCTTCTTCCGGTCATTCGTCTTCTCCCGCATCCGCGTCCTCGAAATCTATCCCCTCGAGGGCGTCGCCGTCGACGGGCTTTATGACCTCGCGGGCAAATTCGAGCATGTTTTCGGGGACGTATACGTCCATCCCCGTCCCTGCGAAGCCGAGGATTATCTTCGCCAGCCCCGCCGTATCGGGGAAGTCGCGCAGGGTCGGGATGGCGAAGGACCGCAGCAGGCTTATCGCCAGCTCATAGTCCATCTGCGTCCCGGTGACGGTCATAAGAAACGCGGGGGTCACGGGCTCGCCGTTGTCGTCCTTGGGCCATATATCGGTCTCGCAGCCTTCGCAGCGTTCAATGTCTTCGCTCATGGGGCGGTCTCCTTTCTCACTTATGGTACTTCGATCCCTGATTTATCTTATATGCGCGGTATATCTGCTCGAGCAGCATGACGCGCGCAAGGTGGTGCGGGAAGGTCATGCGCGACATGGAAAGCATCAGATCCGCTCGCTTTTTGACGCTCTCGGCAAGGCCCATGGAGCCGCCTATTATGAAGCACAGGCGCGTCTTGCCCTGCTCGCCGCAGAGGCTCAGAAACTCCGCCAGCTTAGGGCTGTCCAGCTCACGGCCCTCGATGGCGAGGGCGATGACCATGCAGTTTTTCGGGATGCGGAACTCTATCCCCTCGGCCTCGCGCAGGAGCGCGGCCTCGACCTCGGCCTGCGACGGCGTCAAGGAGAGGCGGCTCTCCGGGATCTCGACGATATCGAGGTTGCACAGCGGGGCCAGCCGCTTGGAGTATTCCCCGACCGCCTGCTCCCAGAAGTCCTCCTTGAGCTTTCCGACGCATATTATTTTGATATGGAGCATCTGCGTCCTCCTATATTTCGAATATCTCGCTGCACTGCCCCGCCGGGGCGACGCTAAGCTTCACTTCCCCGGCCGCGCTTCCCAGCGCGGCGGCGACGGCGCGGCGGGCAGCCTCGGGGGTGTTGTTCGTCTCGCTCAGGTGCGCCAGAAGCAGGCACTTCGCGCCCGCCTCGGCGAGCTCGCGGGCAAATTCGCCCGCGGCTTCGTTGGAAAGGTGGCCGAAGTCGCCGCCGACGCGGCGCTTCAGGGGCCAGGGGTAAGGCCCCGCGCGCAGCATGTCATAGTCATGGTTGCTCTCGAGCACGGCGGCCCTGACGCCCAGCGCGGCCCTGCGCACCTCGGCCGTCACTCTGCCGAGGTCTGTCACGAAGGCGAGGCTCGCCCCGCCGTCCTCCGAGATGATGAAGCCCGTGCTCCCCGCGCAGTCGTGCGGCGTATCGAAGCTTCTGACGGTCATCGTCCCGAAGCGGAGCGGCGAGCCCGCGGCTATTATCCGGACGCGGCCCTCGGGGCACTTGCGGCATATCTCCGAGGCCGTCCCTCCGCTGGCCCAGACGTCCGCGCCGGTCCGCTTGAGCAGGATGGGCAGGCCGGAGACGTGATCTGTATGCCCGTGCGTCACGAGAACGGCGTCGAGCGCGGCGGGGACGACGCCGACTCCCGCCAGGGCGGCGGTTATCCGCGAGGCCGAGATGCCCGCGTCGACGAGTATGCGCGTGCCCGCGTTCCAGACGAGGGCGCTGTTGCCTCCCGATCCGGAGGCGAAGGTCATGAATCTCATCTTTCTCTATACATACCAAAGGGGAGGCTCGGCCTCCCCTCTTTTCTCAGACCGCCGCGGCCTTGCCCGGCTGCGGTTCCGTTTCCGAGACCTCGACGATGTCCGCCCCGACTCCCCGGAGCTTCTCGACGATGTTCTCGTATCCTCGCTCGATATGATACACGTCCTCGACGACCGTCGTCCCCCTCGCGCAGAGCCCGGCGATGACCATCGCGGCGCCCGCGCGCAGGTCGCAGGCCTTGACGGCCGCGCCCGTGAGGTATTCGACGCCGTTTATCGACGCCGTCTTGCCCTCGACCTTGACTCTCGTGCCCATGCGCTTGAGCTCGTCGAGATACTTGAAGCGGTTGTCCCAGACGTCCTCGGTTATCTGGCTG
>JAEEGJ010019056.1_pt1 | contig 15202 bp, 14 predicted proteins | sample 8958761 | NCBI WGS metagenome assembly JAEEGJ01 (sample SAMN16246546, study PRJNA631951) | gut metagenome | biome: gut microbiome; feature: rumen; material: RS-attached | host: Bos | place: Iran: Karaj | collected 2018-10 | reverse complement strand
CTGCCAATGCGATGCAGCCTTTTGAAGACGAGGCGCTGCTCAGAGGCGATGTTAAGCCCAGGAAGACCGGCAAGGTCACGGGCAACTCTTATATCACCAAGTATTATGATCCTGACAGTGACTATACCGAAGGCGGCCACAAGGTCAAAGTCAATTCAGACCCGATGGCCGGAGCTGCCAGCCCAGTGCATGCCAAGTCAGCCTTCAAGGCCGAGAATCCCGGTTTCTTCAATGACATCCGCAAGCTCGGCTTCTATACTGCGGCCGTCTGCCTTCTTATTGTTCTCGAGATCGGCTGCCTGATCTGGCTGTTCCTTTGAACTGAAAAACCAACCCCCAACAAAAAACATGCGCCCGTCTCAGAGCGCATGCCTTATATAAGTTAATTAACTAACTTACTTCTTCTTTTTATCCTTCCGGGGCGCAGACTTTGTTATCGTCTTGCCTGCAGGTTCGGGCTTTATCGTCTCGTCCTTGGACTGAGCTGCCTTCTGATTATCTTCAAAGACATAGTCCTTGCCGGGCAGAGCCGCATTAAGGATGATACCGATGAGCGAACCTACAGCGAGGCCTGACAGTGAGATAACGAGCGGATCGCCGCCAATCGCACCGCAGGGGAGGCTGATGGCGCCTGCTGAAGAATATGTGACACCGATCGAGAGCACGAGGATAAGTGCTGCGATGATGACGTTGCGGACCTTGGAGAAATCGATCTGGTTCTCAACAAGGTTCCTTACACCTACTGCAGAGATCATGCCGTAGAGTACGAGCGAGATACCGCCGATAACAGGTGTGGGGATAGCCGAGATGCATGCTGCGAGCTTGGGTGAGAACGAGAAGAAGATCGCAAACAGTGCTGCGAGCTCGATTACGAGCGGGTCGAATACCTTGGAAAGAGTAAGAACGCCCGTGTTCTCGCCGTATGTCGTATTAGCCGGAGCACCGAACAGGGAAGCGAGCGTAGTAGCGAGACCGTCGCCCGTGAGTGTTCTGTGAAGTCCCGGATCCTTGATGAAGTTCTCGCCTACTGTGGAAGAGATGGCGGATACGTCGCCGATGTGCTCGACTACTGTAGCAAGGGAGATAGGAACGATAGTGATCACTGCGTTAAGGAGCAGGGCAGTATCCAGGTTGCCGCCGGCGAAAATGCTGAACACCGTATTCTCCGCCTGAACCGGGAGTCCGACCCAAGCCGCATTCTGGATATTCTCGATGCTTGCCTGCGTGAACAGCTGGAGGTTCGGATCTCCGCCGATGCAGTAAACGAGGTTCGGAGTTGCGCCTTCGATGCCTGCATTAAGGTCAACGACCGTGGACAGAGGTGCTGCCGTGAAGATGATGCACACCAGGCATGCGCCAACAACGCCGAGGAGGATAGGGATGATCTTGACCATGCCCTTGCCCCAGATGTTGCAGATAACGATGATGAGGATCGCAACAACGGCTACCAGCCAGTTGGTCGAGCAGCTGTTGATGGCCGTGCCGGACAGGCAGAGACCGATAGCGATGATGATGGGTCCCGTAACGATAGGCGGGAAGAACTTCATGACGCGGTTAACGCCGAAGCCCTTGATGGCAGCCGCGAGGAGGAGATACACCAGACCTGCGCAGGCAACGCCGAAACACGCATAGGGCAGGAGCTCAGCCTCACCATGAGGTGCGATCGCGAAATATCCTGCCAGGAACGCGAAAGACGATCCGAGGAAAGCAGGGACCTTCCTCTTGGAGATCATGTGGAACAAAAGTGTACCGAGACCGGCAAAGAGCAGTGTCGCGGATACGGACAGACCGGTCAGAGCCGGAACGAGGACCGTCGAGCCGAACATGGCAAACATGTGCTGAAGGCCCAAAACAACAACGCGGCCGGCGCCAAGCTGCTTGGCATCGTAGACCGCGCCGTCTTGCAATGAAGTCTTACTCATAACAAAACCTCCTAAGTAATATCTTTTGTATCTTAACACTCTTTATTATCTATATGACAATCTCATTACAAGCGAAAAGCACAAATCCGCCGGCGACATTTTGTTCACAAACATATTCACAAATAGGGGGTTAGTGTCCAAATTGTAACGACGAAACTGTAAAATATAAACCCCGAGTTAACTAAAATTGAAATAAAACTCCACATTGTTGACACGATTATGGCAGACGACTAAAATCGAATTATCAATCAAGGGTGACCCCCTAACACAAACTCAAAAGGGTTCGAAAGGAGACAAGATTATGAGAAAGATTAGAACAAGCAAGAAGGGCTTCACACTCGCAGAGCTCCTCATCGTTGTAGCTATCATTGGTGTACTCGTAGGTATTTCAATCCCGATCTTCTCAGCTCAGCTCAAGAAGTCTAGAATTGCAACAAATCAGGCTAATGCTCGTGCTTGCTATGCTGCTGCCAAAGCTGCATACTTAGATGATTCTACTGTTCTTGCTGGTACTTATGATGTTGCAACTGGCGCATACGATCCTACTGGCACTGCTTGCTCAACAGAAATTGCTGATAGTGAAGGAATTAACACTTGGGCAAAGGATACTACTATTTCTGATAAAATTGATGATAAGGTAGCAACAGCTTGGAGTATAACACTTGATGCTGATGGTAATGTTACAGCTATGAAGGCTACATTCCCTGCTTAAATTAGTTTAATAACCTATCAGTTTATTACTTGAGTAGATGGGAGGCCGGGCAATTGCCCGGCCTTTGTCTTATACTAAATTGTTACAAACTTCTAAAGTAAAACTGATTTTTATGTATTATAATTAGCAATAGGTAATAGTATCGGATCGGATGGACAAGATATGAATAGGAAATTAGGGCACAAGATAAATCGTAAAGGGTTCTCACTTGGTGAACTCCTGATCGTTGTTGCCATTATCTCTGTTCTCGCCGCAATCAGCGTTCCTTTATTCTCCAAATATCTTGCGAATCAACAGATCAAGCATGTTAAAGAACAGGAACTTGCGGCTAAGGTTGCTGCAACTTCAGCTTTCTATGCAGGTTATGACAGCAAGGGTAAAACGGTAGACATTACGCAGACCGGTGTCTGTACTTTCTTATATGATGCAGAAAAGGGCATGGTTTATGTGTCGAATACCACTCCTGATGTGGCTGATTTCGAAGCTAGTTATGGAGGTAAGATTGCCGGCTACGGATTGAATATTGCTCAGGATACGGATTATTCAGGCAAAGTTATCCTTGTATATTTTGATGGAAGATACTTTAAGAAACAATATGAACAGCCAGGCGATTTCTATAAGTACCGCAATATGAGCAAAGGAACTTTTGAAGAACCCTGTATGTATCTGGAATGGTATGATGCCGACTCACTTATTGAATAGGTGGAATTATGAAGAAGATTGGTTACAAAGATAGAAAATGCTCAAAGCCAGGAAGTGAAGGATCTTCACTTGCGATATCTCTTTTCTTCTTTATGCTGTGCTCACTTATCTGCGCAGGCATTCTATTTGTTGCAAACTCTTCTATCTTTGGTGTTTCCAAGAATTTCAACGCTAAAGATGTTCCTGAGTTTACTGAACCTGCACCTATACCTACACCGAATCCTACTCCTTTTGATCCTGCATACCCGGATGAATCAGCGGCGATCAACTACGTCTATGATACTTTAGCATATGAATTTGATGGGCTGTTTAATACAGTTCCCGGCGGCGGAGAGTACAGTGTTCTTCATGTAAAGGATCATGGGAGTTTATCCTATGAGGTCATATCTTATATCAATGCTTATCTTGGTATGGTATATAGGGGAAATAAGTATCTCTCATTATCAGAGAAGAATGATTCTGATATTTATTTTGTTGATGTCGATGCTAGTGGTGATATGTTGCCGAAAGAATTCAAGATCACGGTATCAGGTGTTGACGTGAAGCTGGTTATTGATCTCGATGGAACCAGCGGTTCCACATACAATAAGATCCTAAAGTTTAATAGAGTATATTTCAAAGTCTCGATATGGGATGAGTCTTCGGGATGCACCTATGTTCGCGAATATGATAGATCCTATGATGAAGGACTGTTCTATCTTAAGTGGGTCGGAGCGGGCAGCGGTCTTCCCAAGCGCTTTGTAATTAAGAATAAAAATTGGTGACACCCTTGTGTTATTGATAATCTGATTAAGAGGTAATACATGACTTTTAAGAGAGATACAAAGAAATATTCAAGTGGTGAATCTCTTTCCGAGACGTTGATAGCGGCTCTGATAATATCTTTTGCCATGATAATGCTGTTCTCCTGTGCCAAGGTAGGAACCGATATCATGCGTAAGTCAAAAGCAAGTTATCAGGAATACTACAATGCAGTCAATGAATATGAGGAAACGCAGGCTTCATATGCTGTTGAATACTATAAAAATGCTAATGTGTTGCCTGAACCATCTGGTTTTGGTCTGGAACCTCATAAGCATAATTGGGAAAAGAATACTTAGTTGCGAAGGATACCGATATGCGAAGTTTATATAAGCGACAGAATAGATCAAGGAGCAGGAAGGGAGTATCCCTTGCTGAGCTTTTGTTTGCAATCGGTCTTATGGCCTTTGTTGCTACTGCAGCAATTGGTGGTATGGTTGTGATCAACCGCGTAAAGGAGACGATAGATAAGCAGGCCAAGGCGAATATGATCATGATGACTACTGTTGGCTATCTTCGTACGGATTTGAACAACTGTAAAAATCCGCAAACCATGGATTGTACAAATCCCAATAATTATCCAATTGATAAGAATGACGCAATTTATTATTATCCTGTCTTTTATGTCATGGATCCCGCAAGCGGCAGGTACACAAAATTCAAAATCAAAAATGCAGATGGAAGCGTTACTAGGGATACTACAGGAGTAGGAGCAACGGTCCAGTATTACAACACTTCCATGGGAATATGCGTTGGCCTTAAATACGATAAAGATGTGCCTTCCGTTAATGGACTTAAAGCACCACTTAAGACCAGAAAATATGTAATAGGCCAGAATATTATGGAAGATACCGGAATGATCTCAAGGATCGGCGGTAACGGCAAGATCAATTATAACGAAGAGACTAAATTGTTTGAATTTACAGTCGAGGTTGTTGATACAACGACAAATCAAGTGATTCTATCGCAGGACGTGAAGGTGTGTCCGGATACATTAATGCCGGCTGCGACAACTAATCCATAATCTTTAATAAGGAGCGGAAACGGAAGTGAAGAACAAGAGATTGGGTGAGATGCTGGTTGATTCCGGCGCGATTACTGAAGAACAACTGCAGGCTGCACTTGCCGGCCAGAAAGCAACAGGTAAGAGACTTGGTACATATCTTATTGATGAGGGTATCATCACTGAGAAGCAGTTCGTTGAGACTTTAAGGATGCAGCTCGGTGTTGAGTTCATCGATCTTAACAAGGCAAGCATCGACCCTACACTTACAGAAATCGTTCCTAAGGATACGGCTCGCACGTACAGACTCATTCCTGTAAAGGTTGAAGGTAATAATCTCTATATTGCGATGGAAGATCCAATGAACTTCCGTGCAGTCGAGGCTGTTCGTCAGATGACCGGACGCCGTGTAATTCCGATGATCGCATATTACGATGCTATCACGAGAGCTTTGTCTGTTCTCTATGAGAACGAGGGTGCTGCGCGTGCCATCGAACAGATGAAGGAAGAACAGACTACTATCACTGTCGATGATCTAAGTGATGAGATGGCTGCAAATGACGATGAGACTGCTGCTCCTACAGTCAAGCTCGTCAATTCACTTATCGAGAGAGCCATTGCCGAGAAGGCTTCGGATATTCACTTCGAGCCTTATGAGAAGGAGATGAAGGTCAGGATCAGAGTTGACGGAAGGCTCAATACTATGATGGATGTTCCCAGAGAACTTCAGAATTCAGTAATCTCCAGACTTAAGGTCATGGCAGGAATGAACATTACTGAGAGACGTATCCCTCAGGACGGACGTGCTGTCGTTAAGCGTCAGGACGGAACACAGGTCGACCTGCGTCTTAACACGCTTCCAACAATCTTCGGTGAGAAGGTCGTTATAAGAATACTTATGCGCGAGATGAATACACTGAATCGCCATGCTATCGGTATCACCGAGAGGGATAATGAGAGATTCGACAGGATTCTTAAGAACTCTGCAGGTATCATTCTCATCGTAGGTCCTACGGGTTCCGGTAAGACATCAACTCTCTATACAATGATCCACGAGCTCATTGATGAGACTGTTAATATTATCTCGCTTGAAGACCCGGTCGAGTTCCAGATCGAAGGTGTTACACAGGTAGCCATAAATGAGAAGACAGGTCTTACATTTGCTAGCGCACTGAGATCCTGCCTCAGACAGGACCCGGATATCATCTGCGTCGGAGAGATCCGTGACGGTGAGACGGCAGAGATCGCGATGAGAGCAGCTATGACAGGTCACTTGGTTCTCTCGACTATCCATACAGAGGATGCAATATCCGCTATCGACAGACTTCGTGATATGGGCGCTGAACCTTATCTTATCGCAGGCTCTCTAAGAGGTGTTATCTCTCAGAGACTTGTCCGTAAGGTCTGCCCGAACTGCAAGATGCCGGTAAAACCTGATCCGTTCACACTCTCACTCATCGGAATGCAGGATGACGGTACTGTCTTCTATAAAGGCAAGGGATGTGAGAGATGCTTCGGTTCCGGATTCAGAGGAAGAACCGGTGTGTTCGAGATTCTCGCTATAAACGCTGAATTAAGAGATGCGATCAGCGAAGGTAAGAATGGTTCTGAACTCCGCAGATATCTGGCAAAGACGGGATTCACTTCCATGATCGAGAACGGTCGTGATCTTGTCCGCCAGGGCGAGACGACCCCGGAAGAGCTGCTCAAGGTAATACCTACCATTGAATAAAGGAGAATGAGTCTTGGAATCATATAAGTATACAGCTCAGGCATATGACGGAAGCAAACACAAGGGTGTTGTAGAGGCTTCTGATCAATACGATGCTATCAGCAAGATCAAGGTCAACTATCCTATCGTTGAGACTTGTACATTGATCAAGAAAACGAGGCTTGATGACATTCTCGGATTTGAGCTTACGAAGAGTTTCTCAAATCAGGATCTGGCGCTTCTCTGTCAGCAGTGTGCAATTATCCTGAAGTCGGGTGTCTCAATCGGACAGTGCATAACAATGGTTGCTGAGCAGACGAAGAATAAGAAGGTAAAGAAGCAGCTTACTAAGACTTCAGAGGATATCAATCAGGGTAATTCGATTGCCAAGTCGTTCGAGAAGAACTGTCCGGATTTCCCGGTTACATTCTTCGAGACTGTCAGAGCGGGCGAAGTCTCCGGTACGTTGGTGAAGTCATTTGAATCTCTTGAGGGGTTTTATCTTAAATCCGATAAGGTAAAGAAAAAACTTAAGTCAGCTCTGTCATATCCTATCTTCGTACTCTGCGTAGCTATCGTGGTGCTTGTTGTTATTATGGCATTTGTAGTTCCTCAGCTTACACAGACATTTACAGATATGGGCGGTGAGCTGCCGCTTATTACTAAGATACTAATTGCCACATCACAATTTTTCCAGAACTATTGGCTTGGAATATTTATCGGCTTCGCAATGATCTTCATCGCGTTTAAGATCATTACTCATAACGAGCAGGGAAAGCTCTGGTGGTCAAGAGTATCACTTAAACTTCCTGTCATCGGCAATATCCAGACACTCCATGCATGTGAGCAGTTTGCTGATACATTATCTTCGCTTATGGCTTCCGGTATCCTTGTTGATAAGGCCATCGACACGACTGCCAAGGTTATGGACAACTACATATTCAAACGTGAAGTCTATGCGATGGCTGATAAGATTAGGACAGGTAAGACCATGGTCGAAGCCATGAATCAGTGCCCGTATTTTCCGGATATCATGAAGACTATGGTTGCCGTTGGTGAGAAGACCGGTTCTGTTGAAGTATCACTTCAGACCATTGCAGCATATTACACAGCTGAGTATGACAATGCGACACAGAAGGCATTGTCCAAGGTTGAGCCTGCAATGATGATCTTCCTCGCACTGTTCGCCGGATTCATCGTTATATCGATCTATCTGCCGATGTTTACTATGTACGATCTGTTCTGATGGAGGGCCATAATTCTTGAATCTTGTTTATCCGTTATTCGCCGATAATTTGTTCGCGACAATATATCTGCTCGTGATAGCTTTCTGCTTCGGAGCTGTATTCGCGAGCTTCATTACATGCACGGCTTGCCGCGTTGTTATAGGTGAGGACTGGACTAAGGGGCACAGCCACTGTGATACCTGCGGTCATGAATTATCGACTCTCGATCTTATTCCGATAGTATCCTGGCTCGCTCTTAAAGGAAAGTGCCGTTACTGCGGCGCGAAGGTGCCTGCGAGAGATGTTATCTTCGAGATTGTGCTCGGGTTGCTGTTCGTCGGAACACTTGCTTTTAATAGAGCGGTAGACCCCATCGTGCTTCAGACACTTGTACTCGAAGTTCTTCTTCTCGGTCTGTCTCTGGCAGATTTTGATAATCACGTCATACCCGACGGCTTCCTGCTTGCAATGCTGATCGTATGGATCCTGTTCGTCGGGTTTATGCCTGATACTCAGGCGTATGCGTTAGATGGCATACTTGCAGTTGCATTAATAGCGGGAATCATGCTTATTGTTACTGCGATACTTAATAAGGTTCTCAAGAAGAAGAGTATCGGCATGGGAGATATCAAGCTCTTTGCCTGCTGTATGCTGTTTACCGGACTATACCGCGGAGTGCTTACACTGTTCCTGGCAAGCCTGATAGGTCTCATCATTGCAGCTGTTGGCCGCAAGAAGAAGATAGCATTCGCACCCGCGATATCAATTGCTACGATAATAAGCCTCGTATTCGGAGGCACTCTTATAAATATGTATTTTGGTCTGATAGGAGGATAAGGTTTTGGGTAAGAACGTACTTGGAATCGATATCGGCAACTACAGCCTCAAGGCGGCTGAGTGGAAGGGCGGTAGCCTGAAGGACTTCGATACCTTCGATATGCCGGGCAACCTCGTTAGGGGCGAGGAGATCATTGCCTTCGAGGCATTGGGAGATTTTCTCCACGATGCAGTAAGAAAGCGCTTCAAGACACACGATGTGGCTCTGGTTATACCGGATTCACAGTGCTTCATCAGAAGGCTGAGACTTCCCGTTATGACAGAGCAGCAGCTCAATGTCAATCTGCCGTATGAATTCCACGACATAGTCAAAGGGAATACTGAAGATTATATCTACGACTATTCCATAATCGGAATTGTGAATGACGATGGAAGAGAAATGCTCGATATGACTGCAGCTTGTGTCAGCAGAGAGTATATTGACAAGCTTAAAGACCTGTTTGGAAGGAAGGGGTTCAAGCTCGTAAAGGCATCGCCTCGAGTAATCTCTACCGGTAAGCTGATCCAGGTTATCTCGCCTTTTGATAAGGATAAGGATTTTGCTACTCTTGACCTCGGATATGAGTTCACCAAGATCGATATCTACAAGGGCGGCGTATACGACTTGACTAGAACGATCGAGCTCGGTATGTCTCATGTCGAGGCTGCAGCCGGATCTTACCTTAAGTGTGATGCCAATGTAGCAAGGATGCGCATGAGAGACAACGATAAGGGAGTTCTTGATACCGATCAGGTAAGAGGTATCTTCGACAGTATCGCAGTCGAAGTCATGAGAGCCGTTAACTATTACACATTTGAGAATCCTGAGAATACTCTCGATAATTTCTATATCTATGGCGGCGGTGCCAGATACAGACAGTTCGAGGATGCCATCAAGGCAGCAGTTCCTCTCAACATCATAAAGTTCCTCGGTAATGACCATAGGTACAATATTCATGACTCACTTAACGACGGACTCGCAGCTGTCGCTATCGGAATGAAGCTGGGAGGTAAGTATGAGTAATAATAGCAATGTATTGAATAAGCCGATTGGCGGTAATAAGAAGATAAAGTACCCCGATAAGGAAGTCATCAATTTCATCAAGGATGAGAAGAAGAAGTCTGATGGCAAGGCAATCCTCGTATTCACTTTGTTTATGGCTGCCCTCCTGGTATTTATCTACTTTGGAGTTATCAGACAGATTCAGAAAATTAATGCTGCTGAGAAGGCTTATAATCAGGCTCAAAGTGAGCTTGCTGATTGGAAGGACAAGACGGAGGAGTTGTCCGACATAGAGGAAGAGTACAATTCGCGTGTGGAAATGTATTATTCCGAGGATGAGGCAAAGAACTCCAATCGTAAGGAGATCATCGATATGATAAGTGAAGATGTCCTGCCTTATTTGGATGACATCAATGTTGATGTTGCTGCTGATAATACTATCACGATAATGGCAAATCAGGCTGACTTCTCTACTGTAAGCGAAGTTCTGGATATCCTTGAGGCTGATGACAGGATCTACTATGTAAATGTCACGACCTCTAATCAGCAAAGCACTGAGACTAACGGATATACGGTCGATGCAGAGTATGTGATCACCTGGAACTATGAAGAAAGCGAGGTGAACTGATATGCTGAATCGTAAATTTACGGCACGCGAAGCAACGGTAATCCTTATACTTGTCGCAGTCATACTCGGTTACTTCTATTACTATGTTGTATATCAGAATTTTGAAACAGAATTGGCAAAATACGATGCTGAACAGGTTCAAGATGAGATCGCGTTAGAGCAGATGAAGCTTGCACGTCTTCAGAAGATGAAGGAAGATCTCGAGAACGAAGGCCCCAGCGATTCTATCCTTGGTGTCTATAACAATCAGAGCGAGGAACTCAGTGCACTTGCCGATATCCTCGAAGGCAAAGCTACCGGTATCAATATGGATTGGGGCGACCCCGAACTGAACGGCAGTATCGTTAGAAGAGATGTAACGATCTCGTTTAGAACCGGAAGCTTCGAAGAGGCCGGTGATCTCGTTAAGCAGATTGCAGACTGCGAATACACTCTCCTCATTGTTAATATGTCTATGGACGAGACCGAGATAGAAGAAGAGGTAGAGGTAGCGGCTACAAGCACAACACTTGCTGATGGTCTGGATGCAGTAGCTGAAGGCGAAGAAGGCGCAGATACATTAGTCGCTGAGGAGCCTCAGACCGAGACAGTTACCGTTACGAAGAAAGTAACAAGTGTTACTTTAACCATCAGATTCTTCGAGACTACAGAAGGTGCTGTCAACCTGAATGGTCTTACGCAGCCTACACCTGAAGTAACTCCTGCAGTTGATGACGATGGTCTTCCTTCCACAGCTGAACTCAACGAGCAGATCAACGGATATTAAGTCTTCTATTAACCTTAAAACAACAAAGTCGCCTCATATGAGGCGGCTTTCTTAATAATCGACTAATGTTTCGCCGGGTCCAGACCGAACTCTTCGGCCACTTCGCTCTTATCCGTCCAGCCGATATAGTATGCCGTGATCTCGGTGAGCTCGTTGGAGATCTTGTCATAGTAGGGCAGACCGGTCTCTATGTCGTAGGTCGCATTCATTATCTCGTTCGGCAGATTCTCGCTGACATAAGCCACGAGTTCATCCGTGGTGCCGTAGTTATTGCCGAAGTCGTCCGCTTTATACAGGTCCGGCGCTCCGAAAGTATGCAGTATCTCATGCGCATACGAGGCCGGGTTCTCTTCGCCGTCTATGCTGTTGCAGTAGATCCTGCAGAACTCATACGGGTACACAAAACCCTCATCACAAACGATGGTGCAGGAATTCCTGTTGTAGTTGCTCGGGGTGTTAACAAAGATCATATAAACAACGCCGCTTGCCCCGTACTTGGACTTGATGTCGTCTATGGGCTCGGTGCCGTCTGCAATATACTGCCAAACCTCCTCGATCCCTTTCGCGCCGGAGTTGTTGAGGATCTCGTCGGACATTTTCGCCTCGTAGTACAGGTCGGAGTTGACGGTCCAGTCGCACCTGAAGTCCACATATTTGTTCCAGCTTGCAGCCTGAGTCTCGATCCAACCGGTGGCGAGCTTGAGGTACTTCAGCGTGTCGGAGCGCGTGGTCTTGTCATCCGGTGAGGTGAAGTCCCAGGAGTAGGAAGGCGTGGATACATAGATGGACACGACGGCTATGGTTCCGGTACAGCTGTCGGCAGATCCGCGGGGAAGCTGAGGCGGGTCGGTGGATTCTGTCACGGCACCCGGAATGTCACTTGGTGAGCCTGCGGGTGCAGCGGTCACAACGCACCCTGAACAGGCGAGCATCACGCAAATAATAAATATAAATATGGTTTGTTTTATCTTCATGGTGAGAATTATATCTTTATTCGCCTGCAGGCTCAAATCTTTGGTAAATGTGTTCCCGCACAGCAGGCAGGGGATTTGATATTTTATGTCTATGGCTAGAACGATCGACATGACAACCGGCAATCCGATGAAGCACATCGTGAGATTCACGATACCTCTGTTCCTCGGCAACGTTTTCCAGCAGCTGTACAACATGGCAGACAGTGCCATCGTAGGGCAGAAGCTGGGTGTTGAGGCGCTGACGTCGGTAGGTCAGAGCGCGTCGATCACTTTCCTCATCATAGGTTTCTGCATGGGCACCTGCGCAGGCTTCGGCATCCCGATCTCACAGAGGTTCGGCGCGCGCGATCAGAAGACCATGCGCAAGTATGTCTATAACAGCCTGTACCTGTCCGCCGTTATCGCGGCCATCCTGACGGTTGTCTGCTGCGCCCTCACGAGGCAGATCCTGCAGATGATCAACACCCCCGCGGTGTACATGGATAATGCATACAAGTATCTGTTCATCATATTCCTCGGCCTTCCGTGCACGGTGCTCTATAACATCGCCGCGTCCATCGCGAGAGCCGTCGGAGATTCCAAGACGCCTTTTATATTCCTCGTGGTATCTGCAGTGCTGAACGTCGGACTGGACTTCCTGTTCATCTTCGGTTTCGGCATGGGCGTCGAAGGTGCGGCTATAGCGACCGTCATCTCGCAGGGCGTCTCGGGCGTGCTGTGCCTGGTCAAGGTCCTCACCAAATACAAGGAACTCAGGGATGCGAGGTCCAAAGACTATCTGCACATCAATAAGAAAGCAGTCAAGGTCCTGCTCAAGATGGGAGTTCCCATGGGTCTTCAGGCATCTATCACCGCCATCGGCTCGATCCTCCTGCAGATAGCGATCAACGGCCTCGAGAACGTCTATATCCAGGCGTACACGATCGCCATCAAGGTCAAGATGCTCTTCATCCCGATGCTCGATTCATTGGGCACGGCGCTCGCGACTTTCGTCGGACAGAACTACGGCGCGGGCGACTTCGGCAGGATCAAGCGCGGCATCAGGGATTCTGTCGTGCTGGGCCTGATCTTCTCTGCTGTTACGATGGCCGTCATAACCTTCTTCGGCAGATACATCATCATGATCTTCGTCAAACAGGGTGAGGCAGGAGTAGGCGCGGTCGTTGATGCTGCTTATCAGTACATCTTCATCGACGTCATGCTCATCGCACTTCTCGCATTACTGTTCGTATTCAGGTATTCTATACAGGGAATCGGGAAAAGCCTCACCGCTATGGTCGCGGGCTTCATGGAGATGGCGTCGAGACTTGTCATGTCGCTGTTCGTTATCCCCACTGTCGGCTGGCTTGCAGCATGCTTCACCGATCCTCTCGCATGGGGTTCCGCCATGGTCTACTGCCTGGTCGCTTTCCTGATCCTCATGCACATCAAACAGAAAAAACACAAAGCAACATAAACACCGGAGGGCCCTGCCATGAGATTCGACTTTACCGACCGCAACGGTACTTTCCTTGCAACTGATACCGGCGATACCAGTTACCTCTATCTGCCGGTCGCATCACCGTCGGGCGTCCTGAGTTGCATCACACCCACGGGCAGGGGCGACTCGAGGCTGTCGCAGAACCAGTATCTGCTCCCGCCTGTTGTCGTCGAGGACCTCCAGCAGTCGATGGTCGGCCGTAACTTCTGGTTCGACATCGAGAACGTCGGGCTTCGTTCCGCTTTCGGATTCTCTCTGGCCCAGCTTGCCCGAAAGCAGTCTCCCGTTATCGAAGGAGGCATGCTTTGGCAGAAGACTTCTCTCGAGATCGCTGACGGCGTCACATGCGAGACGCTGGACTTCGCGCCTGTAGGCACGGCGAAAACCGAGATAATGCAGGTAACCGTTACCAACAACAGCGGCAGCGACATTAAGTTCACGCCTTCTGCGGCAGTCCCGATCTTCGCACGCGGTGCAGACCACATCAGGGACCACAGACATGTAACTTCCCTCCTCAACGTTATCCGTGTGAAGGATATCGGAGTAGAGGTCGAGCCGACGATGGCTTTCGACGAGAGGGGACACCACAGGAATTCCGATGTATATGCAGTCTACGGAAGAGACGGCGCAGGCAATGCTCCCGAGGATATCTTTCCGACGGTAGTGTCTTACGCGGGCGAGGGCGGCAATCTGCTCGATCCCTACGGTGCTTCGGCAGGTGCGGCAGGCATGGCTCCCGGTTCCGTCGTAAACGGCGAGGAGGCTTTTGCCGGACTTAAGTTCGGAACATTCACGCTTAAGCCGGGCGAGAGCGCAGTCTATAACATAGTAATGAGTTTCGGCGCGGAAGGTTATGAATACCTGGACAGCGCCAACATCGCAACGGCATTTGACGCGCTCAAGGAGTACTGGAAAGACCAGAAGATAATCCACACCGCGACAGGCGACGACAAGTTCGACGGCTGGATGGAGTGGGTCAGCGTGCAGCCGCAGCTTCGTAAGCTCTACGGATGCTCGTTCCTTCCTTACCACGATTACGGCAGGGGCGGAAGAGGCTGGAGAGATCTCTGGCAGGATTCGCTCGCACTGCTCTTAAGAGACCCGTCCAAGGCGAGAGAAGACCTGGTCAGCTATTTTGCAGGCATCAGGACGGACGGCTCCAATGCGACCATCATCGGCACAAAGAGGGGCGAGTTCATCGCTGACCGTAACGGTATCGCGAGAGTCTGGATGGACCACGGCTTCTGGCCGATGTTCACCGTTAACCTCTACCTCGAGCAGACGGGCGACTATGATTTCCTTTTTGAGAAGGAGCCGTACTTCAAGGACATACAGATCATGAGGGGAGAAGCTGTTGATGAGAGCTTCGATCCCGGAGATAAGCCCAGGCAGAGAACGGCTGCAGGCGAGGTCTACGAAGGCTCGCTCATCGAGCACCTCCTCGTTCAGCAGGCAACG
>JAEEGJ010019054.1_pt1 | contig 15203 bp, 12 predicted proteins | sample 8958761 | NCBI WGS metagenome assembly JAEEGJ01 (sample SAMN16246546, study PRJNA631951) | gut metagenome | biome: gut microbiome; feature: rumen; material: RS-attached | host: Bos | place: Iran: Karaj | collected 2018-10 | reverse complement strand
ATGCCGCGCCTCCGCGAGCTGGTGCCGGGTATCGTACTCGAAGTTGCCGGCGGAGGAGACTACCGCGGCGAACTCGAAAAACTGGTCGATAAGCTCGGCGTGCGCGATTCCGTGAAGTTCCTCGGGCGCGTTTCCGAAGACGAAAAGCGCGACCTCCTGAGCCGCTCCTCCTTGTTCATCAACCCCTCCTTTAAGGAAGGTTGGGGCATCAACAACATCGAGGCGAACCTCTGCGGCACGATTTCGATGAGCAACAACGTCGCTGGCCTCAAGGATTCCGTGGTGGATGACGTGACCGGCCTTTTGTACGAAAATGACGACCCGGAAGGGTTCTGTGAGAAGGCCGCGGCCGTTTTGCACGACAAAGACCGCCTCTCCGAGCTCGAACGGAACGCCCGCGAGCGCGCCCTGACTATGAGTTGGGATGCCATGGCCGAAAAAATGGAAAAAGTTATCGAAAAAGCGCTGAATTAGCGTTTTTTGACACAATTTTTTTTTAAATTTCCGCCCGTGATTGCCCCCTGCGGTTTATCGCTGCGGCGAAAACCGCCCTGCTCCAGATTCCTGAGCCGGACTAGATCCGCTGGATAGGAGCCTTCCTGGCCGTCAAGCTTCCATAGAAGCGCTATTAAGATGGCCCTAAACAACACACACTCGCAATCACCCCTACGGCGGGTCTTTTCCAGCCTTCCGTTGTGGCTTAACCCTTACTTATGAGGTGCCCAGATGGAAAACTACATCGCAATTGCTCTGTCGCTCGTCGCAGTGATTTTGAGCATCGTTATCCTGTCTAAGGTTAACAAGATTCTCGACAATCTCCATACTCCGATTGTTAAAAAGCTCACCCCGGACATGAACTTGAAGCCGAATTCCCGCCGCCCCGTCGGTGCCCAGGAAATGGCTCAGCGCGGTGACCGTAACAACAATAAGGATCATGGCAAGGATCGTCAGAATAACAAGGACGTTCGTGGTGACAAGCAGGCCCAGCCTGCCCAGAACCGTGACCGCAACGAACAGCGCCCCGACCGTGGCCCGCGCCGTGACCGCCGTGAAGGCCGTCCCGACCGTCCGCGCCGCGAATTCAACAAGCCGGCCGAAGCTACTGCTCCTGCCGCCGCCGAACAGGCCCCCGCAGTCGAAGCCGCTGCCCCTGCAGCTGCCGAAGCCCGCCGCCCGCTCGCTCCGCGTATCCCGGTTGAAACTCCGGCTGCCCCCGCAGTCGAAGCCGCTCCGGTTGCCGCTCCCGCCGCTGCTGAAGTTGCCCCGGTCGAAACGACTTTCGACCCGAGCAAGGTCCGCTATGGCCGCCGCAACGTGATCAAGAAGGCTCCCGAACTCGCTGACGAAGCCTAATCTCGCGGAAAATTGCGAACTTAAAAATCCCTCGGCTTTGCCGGGGGATTTTTAGTTTGTGTGTACTCGCGCATCTCGCTGCGGGTTAGAATTTCTCTCCGTACTGGTCGTCGTAGCCGTCTTCGTACCCGTCGTCGTATTCGTCCTGGTCGGGGAATCCGGATTCCAGTTCAGTGAAGCTGGGTTCCTCGATGGCAACGACTTCGACTTCGAACGTGAGGTCCTTGCCCGCGAAGGGGTGGTTCCCGTCAACGAGCACGGAGTCGCGGTAGATTTCCTTGACCGTGTATATGCCGTCGCTCTCGTCGCTGTCGAGGTTCAGGTCCTCGATGAACTCGTCCGCCGTCTCGGGCAACTGGAATTCGCGGATGTCGTTGTCCATGAACATCTCGAGTTCCATCCCGAGCCAGAGTTCGCCCACGTCCTGCAGTTCTGCTTTGGGGACTTTCAGGATAAGGTCCTTGCGGTACGGGCCGTAACCGAGGTTCGCCGGGATATCGACGCTGAATTTTTCGCCGAGCTTGCGCCCCGCGAGTGCCGTCTCGAGCCCCGGAATTATGTTGTTGTAGCCGTGGATATAGACAAACGGGTGCGTCGCGGGAATTTCTTCCAGTATGCGTCCGCCCTTTTCGAGCAGCACGTAGGCGATGCTTACCTTGGTCTTGTCTTCGATTACTTCCATACGCGCGCAAATATATTAAATTTTCCGCATGCTTTACGGTATTTGTTCTGATATTCATTCCAATGCGACGGCGTTCGAGGCCGTGCTCCAGTCCATGAATGACAACGGTGTCGAAAGGCGCGTGTGCCTGGGCGACCTGGTGGGCTACGGCGCGGACCCTGACGAGTGCGTGAAACTTGCTCGCGACAATATGGACCTTTGCCTCATCGGTAACCACGACAGCGTGGCTATCAAGTACGAATCGAGTGTGGGGTTCAACCCGTATGCGAAGCAGGCGATTGAGTGGACGCAGTCGCACATGAGCAAGGAATCTATCGAGTACCTTAAGGCGCTTCCTTACATCAAGGAAGAAAACGACATTACCTTCGTGCATGCCTCTCCGCTTTCCCCTGCGGACTGGGTGTACGTGACCGACCTCGAAGAGGCTCTCGATGCGTTTGACCATTTCCACGGGACTTACTGCTTTATCGGGCATACGCACAGCCCGGTGATTGTGGCGAGCCGCCCGATGGCTATCCCCAAGATTCTGGACGAGTACGAGTACACCATCGCGAATACCGAACGCCTGTTGGTGAACGTGGGCAGCGTGGGCCAGCCGCGTGACCGCGATTGCCGTGCCAGCTGGTGCCTGCTCGATACCGACACGAAGTGCGTGCGCATTATCCGCGTGGAATACGACGTGTTCCAAACGCAGGAACGCATGCGCAAGGCGGGCATGCCCGAGTTCCTCATTGAACGCCTGAGCGTAGGCCGCTAATCCCATGAAATGGGTTCTCGCAGTTTTTGGTAAGGCCGGCTCGCCGTTTATCGCGGACGAGGTGGAAAAGTACGTGAAGCGCCTGCGGGGCGGAATGTTCCCGCTCGAGGTTGTGGAACTCAAGGAATCAAAATTGGATGACCGCGTGCAGTCGCTCGCCCAGGAGGCGGCACTCTTTGAAAAGAAGTTCCCCAAGTCGGAGTATCGCCGTGTTGTTTTGTCTGAAGAGGGCAAACTCATGGATACGGTAAAGCTCTCCGACACGCTGCGTGACCGTTTTTCGGGGAATATCGTCTTTTTGATTGGCTCTGCCTACGGCATCGACGAGAACCTGAAAAAGACTGCGGACCTGCTGCTTTCGCTCTCTCCGCTCACGTTCACGCACGACCATGCCCGCGTGATTATGGTAGAACAGCTCTACCGCGTGCAGATGGTGATGCAGAACCACCCGTATCATCATAGATGACCGCTCGTTCGTCGTTTCGGGTAATAAAACCTCCGGTTTCTCACTCGCTCTCGCCTTCGACGGCTTGTTAATACAAGCCGCCTACGGCTCACAGATGACCGCACGGGCTAAGTTCGAGTATTGAATTCATGATTACTGGATGTTGAAAAAGCCTTTGATTCTTCCCAAAAGGTCGTACAGCTTGCCGTTTTTTTGTGGTTTCTGTTGTGCTTTGACTTTGTGGATGCGAATCGTTTTTTGTTCTGGCACTTCCAGTTTTTGCATCGGATCTCCGATAATCGATTCTCCATAGAACCAATCGTAAAGGTCTTCCTTATGGCCGTACTGGTTTCTTTTCACCCTTTCGTTCACCCATTCCCGGAACGATTCGCCAATGAACTTGTGCTCAAAGGCGTAGTACATGAAACCATCCATTTGGTCGCTTCCACTGGTTTTGGACGAACCGATACTTACAAAACCGCCGTTAATCGTGTTAAAGATATGTTCGCTTCCAACAGAGGCACTATTGGCGTTGCCGTAGAAATCATAGCAGGTAAGTGGACCACAGCAGGCAAAGTGGAAGAATCTCGGTGACACGCACATGTTTCTTTCCACTTGTGTTATATCCAGCCCGTTTCCAAGGCCAGTCTGGCCTCCGTGCCCGCCGTAAAGGGCCCAATCATACTTATCTGATTTTATGTTGTCTAGATATTCCTGCCCGTCAGCGATAGACTTATCAAGGGAGTCTGGGGAATAAAGGAGACTCAAACCATCAACGAATTTCTGGTCTAGAGGATTGTTTAGGCCTCCTTCCTCTGTTAGGAACATGGCACTACGCGTACGTTTCTTGAACACACCGATGTAGTAGCTGTGGATTTTCTCGAAATATCTCAATAAAAGTGTTTTGGGGTTACCGTAGAAACCGGCCGTGTTGGGGTCAATTCGAGAAACCCATATTTCAAAGGAATCAGAAACTGCGCCACTTTTGGAATAGTGCCCGTCAAAAACTCCATTGGATTTTCCAGAAATCCAAAGGTGCTTTATGTCCTCTTCGGGGAGCGAATCTATCATGAAAATATTTCCGTAATAGGTTTGGTTGAGACCGCGTGTGCTCTTGTCATTTTGACGCCAAACGGAATCAGGGATTGGTTGATAGGAGGCATTATCCCCGCATTTCCATTTTAGGGTAAGATAAGCGTCGCCAAATTCTTCTGCATAGTTCAGTTTGAATTTGTAGAGACTGTCTTTTTGGAATTGAAAAGCGCTGTAATAGGGAATGTCCCAGTTGTTGAACCATGCGTCAATGAGCAGGGAATCGTTAATCCAAAGGCGTCTGTCATTGTCCGTGGTAAGTTGCAGGGAACAAAGTGCGGTGACAGGAGATTTGATGTATCCGGAATATGCAATTGAAAAACTATCCGCCGGGACTTTCCCTGGTATCGGAGAACCGTTGACTACATTGAAGTTTAATGTTGTCGTGGTGGTGTCAAACAACTTTCCGCCATAGGCTTCGGGGCCTCCGGCAGCAGTGTCTTTCCAAATACCGTCAAGATCCATGAAGTATAAGTCTGTTACCCAACGTTGGTATCGGAATCCTTCTTCTGTTTTCTGGTAAAATTCAAATTGAGCTCGCGGAATGTCTCCAACAAAAACGGCTCCCGTGATAGAATCCTTCTTGCTTACGAGTATTTCTTTTAGGTCGGTCGCTTTCCCGCCGTTCTTCTGAGATTTGAAAGATACGATAGAGGCATTTACCTGATAAGTATTCCAGATGTCATCTGTATAGGTGTTTATGGCATTCCTGATTTCGTTGTCTTTTATCATTTCGTCGTCAACGACGATGAGGATATCAGATGCTTTACTCCATGCGCAAACGGAAAATAGGAGAAATACCCCTAAAAAATATTCAAGTGTATTTTTCATGAAAGCCCCCCAAGACTTCATTAAAGACAAAATCTTTTTTTTAGGAAATATATATTATTTCAAAAAAACAGTCAAAACCTCTCAAAAAACACTTTTTCAATCGCTTGTTCACCCAAACAAAATAAAGTATATTGAAGTGGGTTTTATAGAAGAGTTATTTCAAGCATAAATAAAATGGTGTTGCGTACTAGTTTCGTCAAAGCGGCCGCTATCGGGCTTGCCGTAGCCTGCACTTCTTTGTTTGCAAAGGCCACCGACACGCCGAATCAGTATCTGCAGGATGAGTGGTCTCCCGAATATGGTAGTAGCACCTGGATGTACGAGAACTCGGCAGGATTATTTGAAACGGGTCCGCTCGACGACTACCGCGCCGCTAAGCGTCTTTTCTTGAATCGTCAGTTCTTGGATGCGGCTTACGCCTTCGGTAAGGTTCAGACCAAGTACCCGGCATTCCACTTGGTGGACCAGGCTGCTTTCTACGAGGCAAAGTCCTTTGAAAACCTCCGTATGCACAAGGCGGCTAGGGAAATTTACCGAGATGCCATCAAGCGCTATCCGCAGAGTGACCAACTTGCCAAGTATCACTTCCAGTTGATGAACATCGACTATAAGGAAGGAAAATATACAGAAGCAATGAATAAGTACCAGTACATTGCTCAGAAGTTCGGCAAATGCGATGCGAAGGCTGATGCAGACTACGTTGCCAGCCAAATCAAGTTCGAACAGGGCCTCTATCAGGAAGCTATCGATCTGCTCGCCACAATCCATCCGGGTAACGCAAACTACTTATACGCCCGCTATACAATGGGTATCGCTAACAGTCGAATGAGCAAGTTTGACGAAGCCGAGAACTGTTTCCGCGATATTACGGAACAGCCGGTTTCCAACAAGTCCGAACGCGACATCCAGAATGCATCCAAGGTGAAGCTCGGTCACCTATTCTTCTCTGGTGAAAAGCCGGACATTGCAGCCGCCGCTCGGATGTATGGCCTGGTGCAGAAGGATTCTCCGGTGTTCGACGAAGCGATGCTTGGTATTGCATGGGCATTCCTCAAAGTCCATAAGCCGGATGAAGCTATCAAGTATGCCAAGTGGATTATCTCTAACCTTCCGGAGTCCTTCTCCGTGCCCGAAGCTTATCTCATGGTCGGTTACGGCTACTTCATGAAGAAGGAATATCGGAAGTCTGCTGACGCTTTGACAAAGGCTGTAGATCTTTCTGATAAGCCGATTGTGTCTGTTGCTTCTCGCGACAGTGCTCGCCAGGCATACGATTCCATGCAGGGCCAGTTCGATTCCCTTCAAGTTCTTGCCTTGGATCTCGCTCGCCAATTGCCGACTCCGCGTGTAGAAAGCAAGCGAAAAGCATTACGTCCGACATTCGATAAGCTTCACCAGGCTATTGAAGATTACGCTTCGTTCATGCAGAGAGCTATCCAAAGTGACCGCTTTGAACCGAACTGCAAGCGTATTAGAGATGACGCAGGCTTTCCACCAGCCCAACCTATACCCAGTCCCTATATGCCGCATTATAGAAAGTCCGATTTACCCCCAATTGATGATTTAGGTGATTTAGATTAGTTTATCACTCGAAAAAGTAGTCGGTCCCATAAAACCCATTTCTGCATCAGCCCTGCAATAGATTACCTCCGCAGCCATCAGCCCATGAACGGCAAAATGCATTTTATTCTGCACCTTTTTAAATAACAGAATAGAGGAATCCGCAAGCCAATCGCAATCGATACATGTGGCATAAATGTTAAGCTCTTGTCGATAAAATACCTTCTCGCAGGCACGGATGTCGCGTATCCAAGCCAAGATTTTTGCATTAAGCATTTATATCCATGGCGCGTTTTTTTCGAGCAAAGACAGAACGCAATGCCAAACAATCTTGCACATCCAATAATCCAATACATTTTTACATACTAAAAACAATTCTAATGCGTTTTAGTATGTAATTTGGGAAATGATACTTTATACAAATACATACTAAAAGTCATTTTAAAGCGTTTAGTATGTAAAAAATCGCTTCAAAAGGCTGGTTATGGAGCAAATTCTGCACAAAAAGCTTCCAAAAGGGTCGAACGATCGCCATTTATGGAGTTTTCAGTTCAAATTTTACATACTAACACCCACATTTTTCTCTTTTAGTATGTAAGCAACAAAAATTAGAACCAAAGCAACATCCCTTAAAAACTCAAAAATTTTATATCTTTTCGGCAATTATGATTTTACTCGTCGCCGAAAAACCTTCTGTTGCCAATCAGCATTACAAGCCGATGCTGGAGCGTATTGAGGGTGAAAAGTTTACGCAAGGCGACGGTTGCCTCATCGGCAAGAACCATTGCATCACTTGGTGCGTGGGTCATTTGATTACGCTTGCGCCGCTTGATGCCTACCCCGGTTTCGAGGGCGGTTGGCGACTTTCGAACCTTCCGCTGTTGCCTGAAAAATTCAAGTTGATGGAAATCGAAAGCACGCGAAAGCAGCTCGCGGTTGTGCGCGACATGATGGCTAGGGCGGATGTTCTTGTGAACGGCGCGGACGCGGGCCGTGAAGGTAATTTGATTTTCGACTTGATTCTCGACTACACGCCGGACTTCCGCAAAAAGCAGATCAAGCGTTTGTGGGTGAACAGCTATGTGGCGAAGGATTTGGACAAGGCTTGGAAGAATCTGGAAGACGCGACTGAGCGTTTGAACTTGAGCTATGCGGCAAGGCTCCGCCAGCGTGCCGACTGGATGGTCGGGCTGAATGCAACTCGTGCATACACGCTCACCGCCGGACGCGGAAAGATGATTTCTGTGGGGCGCGTGCAGACACCGACGCTGAACTTGGTCGTGGAACGCGATGCAATTGTTGAGCAGTTCAAGGAACTGTTTTATTACAGCGTTGTGGGAACGTGGAAAGGGTTCCAGGCGCAGCTCGTCAAAAGCGAAACGAAAGAGGAAAAAGGCGATTCCGGCACGCCTGTAGACGAGAAAGTCGCGACAGACAAGCAAAGCAATTTAAAAGTTGCGATTTTCGAGAAAGAAGAGCCGACGCAGGCTGTTATAGACAAATGCTCGCCGCCGGAAGAAGCGACGATTGCCAAAATCGACATCCAGCAGAAAAAGCAGTTCCCACAAAAACCGTTCGACTTGACGGAGCTGCAAAAAGAAGGCAACAAGCGTTTTAAATACAGCGCCCAACAAGTTCTCGACTGCGCCCAAAACTTGTACGAAAAGAAGTTGCTCACTTACCCGCGTACGGACTCGCAATACTTGCCGGACACGATGCAGCAAGAAGCTTACGCGCTTGCACAAAGACTTGCCACGCCGCAAGAACAAGCGGTCATGCGAAGCGTGAACGAAAACTTTGTCTTCATCAACTCCAGTAAAGTCACAGACCACTTTGCCATTATCCCCACGGGAGAAGTTCCGCAAGGACTACCCGAGATGGAAGAGAACATTTACAAGCTCGCCAAGGAACGCTTTGTGCAGGCATGGCTCAAGCCGTATGTTTGGAGCGAAATGGAGGTGCTGTTAGAGGCAGGCAAAAAAGGCGATGCCGCCCCGGAACAAGTCCGGGGTGACAATGCGTCCGGCATGACAAATGCAGAAATCTTTAGGCTGAAGCTCAAGCGGAATGAGGATTTGGGTTTCCGCGCACTCGTCAAGGAAGAAAAGAAGAAACCGTCGAAAAAGAAAAAAGGCGATGCCGGAACAGAGTCCGGCATGACAAACGACGCGAAAGGTGCAGATTCCGAAGGCAAAGGCGATGGCGACGATATCACAAACATTGTCGAGACATTCCCCGAATGGAATCTCGGAGACCACGCGCCATTTGACAACCTAGAACTGCAAAAGAAAAAGAAGAGCAAGCCCAAGTATTTTACCGAAGCAACACTCCTTGCCGCGATGAAAACGGCGGGCAAGCAAATCGAAAACGAAGAACTTGCCGAAGCCATGAAAGAACGCGGCCTCGGAACTCCAGCCACGCAAGCTGGCATCATCGAAACGCTCAAAAAACGCGGATTCATCGAAGCGCAAAAGAATTACCTTGTAAGCACCCAACGCGGACGCGAAGTCATCGCGCTCATGGACGAAAAAGTCAAATCACCCGAAATGACCGGCGAATGGGAATTCAAACTTTCGCAAGTCGAAAAAGGCAAGCTCACGCCGATTGAATTCCGCGACGGCATCGTAAATTACGTCAAGGAACTCTTCGAACATCTGCGTCAAAAATACGGCAGCCAGTTCGAACGCGAAACCGTCACCGACGCCATTCCTTGCCCGAAATGTTCCAGTCCGCTCGAAATTGCGCCGTGGGGTTACGTCTGCAAGAATGCGGAATGCGGTTTCAAGGCGGGCCACACCATTGCAGGCCGCACGCTCAGCCACGCCGAAATGCGGACACTCCTCAGAACAGGCAAATCCGATTTGCTCAGCGGATTCAAGAGCAAAAAAGGAACGACATTCAGTGCCACGCTCACGTTAGGCGATGACGGTAACATCGGCTTTGAATTTTCTGACGACGCCCGAGCCAAAACGCTGACCAATTATAAATGCCCCAAGTGCGGCAAGACGCTTTTGGATTCCGGGAACCGCCTCATCTGCGAAGGGAGCGACGTCACCACATCAAACAACGAAAATGGCGACCCGACGCTCACACCGGACACAGCCCCGACTTGCGACTTCGTTTTCTACAAGACGATTGCCGGGCATGTCATGAGCGACACGGAAATTGCGGAACTCTTCAACAACGGCACGACCGAAATCATCAGCGGATTCTTGACCAAGAAAGGCACGACTTTCAACGCAAAAGTCGTCTGGGACAAGGATTTCAAGGCGACATTCGCTTTCGAAAACGATGGACATTTCCACGGCACCGAAACCAAGTTCAACTGCCCGCTCTGCAAAAAGAAACTCGAAGAAAACAAGAACGCAATCTTCTGCCCAGCTTGTAACTTTACCCTATTCAAATCTGTTGCGGGCAAGAAGCTCCGCGTGGCAGACATCAAGGCACTCCTCACCGGTGGCAAAACTGAACTATTAACCGGATTCAAAAGCAAGAAAGGGACGGAATTCGACGCTTATCTAAAGCTCGGTGAAGACGGTCGCACGAATTTTGAATTTGTCCACAGAGACCTCCCCTGCCCTTGTTGCGGCGACCAGCTGCGATTCCGTAGCGGCACAACCACACAAACGCCAAACGGCGAAGTGCAAACACTTGCCGCCTACGTTTGCATGAACCCCGCCTGCAATTACGGGATTCCCAAAACATTCTTCAAACGCGAGTTTTCCGACGAAGAAGTCGAAACGCTCCTCAAGAACAAATCTACGCCAATCCTTGAACCGTTCAAGAAGAACGACACGACATTCAGGGCCGCATTGGAGCTTCGCGAAGGCGGCAAGATCGCATTCAACAAGCTTACCGTGGAAGTGATAAAGAAGGGCTAGTTTTTCTTCACTGCATCAAATGTTTGAGGATAAAGCTCTGTAGCTTTTTCTAAAACAGCCTGCTGTGTTGAATCACGCAAATCACATCTGACATAAAAGTCATCATTTTCAATAACATAAAAGTTCATCTTGCCCAAAGCAGAAGCTCCACCTTTTTTAACATTCCAATAAGAACAGTATTCAAAGCCACCTCTATCTTTAGATTGCGCAGAATTCAAAGGACGAATTTTATCAACGACTTTAGAAAAATATGATTCATAATCATATTTCAAGTATCGAAAAACACAAGTGCCTTCATCCAAAGCTACAGCATAGAGATGAGTTCCTTTCTTTAATTTTATTTGCGGTTCATAAGAACTTGCGTTGTTTTTTATACTGATCGTAGCCGAATCGCGCCCCTCTAAAGAAATTTCAACAAAAGCGATTCCCTTATCAGCCGGCCATTCGGATGAATCCACCCAATCAGCAGACTTAAAAGAAGCGCAACTCGCCAAAAGCAACACACAAACAAGACTGAACAATTTTATCTTTTTCATCTTCATTACCATTTTGGACAAAATATAATATTCCCATCAGGACGCAAAGCCTACCGCAGATATAGGTTAAGCCTTAATTAGGGACATTTCATTTTGGACAGCTCTTACAAATATTCTATATTTGGGCGCGGAATTACGCGGTTAAAGCGGGTTAAAGATGAGCGAAAATTACAAATACGGATTTGTCACTGATATTGAAAACGAAGCCTTCGAAAAAGGTCTTAACGAGGATATCATCCGCAGGGCGTCAGCGCTCCGTGGCGAACCACAGTTCATGCTCGACTTTCGACTGAGAGCCTACGAAAAGCTCAAGACGATGGAACAGCCCAACTGGGGCGAGCTCCATTTTAACCCTGTTGATTTGCAGGACATCGTTTACTATTCCGCTCCGAAAACCAAGAAGAGCCACGAAAAGATCGAAGACGTGGACCCGGAGCTCTTGGCGACTTTTGAAAAGCTCGGCATCCCGCTGGACGAACAGAAGCGTCTCGCAAACGTGGCCGTCGATGCCGTGTTCGACTCCGTCAGCATTTACACAAGCCACAAAAAGAAGCTCATGGAAATGGGCATCATCTTCTGCTCTATCAGCGACGCCATCAAGGAATACCCAGAACTCATCGAAGAATATCTCGGTAGCGTGGTCCCGGCTGGCGACAACTACTTTGCGGCCCTCAACAGTGCAGTCTTTGGCGATGGTAGTTTCGTCTATATTCCGCCTGGAGTCAAGTGCCCAATGGACCTTTCCACCTACTTCCGCATCAACAACAAGGAAGCAGGCCAGTTTGAACGCACGTTGATCATCGCTGATGACGACGCCAGCGTGAGCTACCTGGAAGGCTGCACCGCGCCGGAATTCTCAAGCAAGCAGTTGCACAGCGCTATCGTGGAACTCGTGGCCAAGAATAACGCGAGCATCAAGTATTCTACCGTGCAGAACTGGTACGCAGGCGACCGCGAAACGGGAGCCGGCGGTGTCTATAACTTTGTTACAAAGCGCGGCAAGTGTGCCGGCAAGAACAGCCGCATCAGCTGGACTCAAGTCGAAACAGGTTCCGCCATCACGTGGAAGTACCCAAGCTGCATTTTGCAGGGAGACAACTCCGTCGGCGAATTCTACAGCGTGGCGCTCACGAACGGCCACATGCAGGCCGACACCGGCACGAAGATGATCCACATCGGCAAGAATACCAAGAGCACTATCATTTCCAAAGGCATCAGCGCCGACTGCTCCAGCAACGCCTATCGCGGCGAGGTGAGCATCCGCAAGTCCGCTACAGGCGCCCGCAACTACACCCAGTGCGACAGCATGCTCGTGGGCACCAAGAGTGCCGCCCACACGTTCCCCTATATCACCGTCGCAAACGCAAGCGCCCAGACCGAGCACGAAGCAACGACCAGCCGCATCAGTGAAGACCAGTTGTTCTACTTCGAAAGTCGCGGTATCAAACGCGAAGATGCCATACAAGCTATGGTGGGTGGATTCTGTAAAGACGTGTTTAAGGAACTGCCCGGCGAATTCGCCACCGAAGCCCGCCAACTGTTGACTTTAAAATTGGAACACAGTGTAGGCTAACGGTCATTAGCGACCATAGACCAAAAGCCCTAGATCGACGAAAATTTAAGGAAGCGCGTTGTCCAAGCCTGTACAACGCGCTTTTTTTTGCATTTATTGGTTATTTTCAGCAAATCGGACCGGAACTTTCAGTTCCAGTTCAATTTTCAGTCCGAAATTTAACGTCCACGACCTTTTTAAAACTGTTGACTTTTTTCAAAAAAAAGGAAAGGGCCGGAAATTTTAGTTTCCGACCCTTATTGGTGTATATGGAGTACTTTATATATAGCATTTTTTACATAACAAAGTGTCAAGTAACCCCTTTTTTTAACAAAAAAATATTATCACATACAAACATTGTTCTTACATTCTTACAAACTTCTCAACAAATAAACAAAATATTAACCATATATAAAAATCCCCTACAAAACTGTAGGGGAATTCGAAATAACAACAAAGTCTAATTTTTATGATACGGTCATGAATCAGACAAGTTAGCGTGCAACAATTTGTTTTTGGACTTGTTCGGAAAGTTCTGTACTGCCCATTGCGGCAATGCATTTTAGAGCAAATTCTTCTGCCGTACCTGGGCCACGGCTCGTGATGATGTTACCGTCAACAACTACACGTTCATCTGTAAATTCACGGCATACAAGTTCAGCTTCGCATCCAGGGTAGCAAGTTGCCTTGCGGTCTACGAGAATTCTAGCCTTGCTGAGGACTGTCGGAGCAGCACAAATGGCAAGCACCCACTTATTATCGTCGTTCAAGCAGCAAATGGTATTTTCGACAGCGGCACTAGCCTTGAGGTTCTGCACGCCAATACCGCCTCCCGGTAAGAATACGGCATCGAAATCGGTCGGTTCAAGCTTACTCAAGGCCACATCGGACAGGATTTTAAGCCCATGAAGACCATCGACGACATCAGCTCCCGAAACCGAAGCAACAGTCACCTTGAATCCGGCACGACGCCACAAATCTACAGGAACCACGAATTCAATTTCTTCAAAACCATCTGCGAGCAAAACAAGAATCTGCATAAAACCTCCGATAAGTTACTTAGTTATTATAGCTTTTTTTCGTTTTCATCTACAAATTTTCATAAAAAAAATATCATAAACACGCCGTCAAGCAGCCGTAAAAGCCAACCACGGATGGGTAAAATCCCAAAATAACGGATTAACCTATAGAGAATGGAGCCTCATCCGCAGTTTCATAAGAAAATTCTATATTTGCGGCATGAATTTTAAAGATAGAATCATCCGTGCGACAGGCAAAAAAACGCCTTTCCGCCTTATTGTGGTCGATTTAACAGAGACCATGAATGATATCGGTCGCCATCACGACGCCAAGGGTTTTGCACTCAAGCTGCTTGCCGAAAACTCCATCGCAAGTATTTTCCTTAGCGCAGGCCTCAAATTTGCAGGAACCGTTTCTTACGTTACCTCTTTCGGCGGCGAAATCACAAAGATCCAAACCGATTCTACGCCCATGGGCCTTGTCCGCGCCATGATTCCGCAGGCAGAACTCCAAGCTATCGGAGCGAACGAACCCGCACTCGTCCCACAGCATATAAGTGTTGTCAAGTTGAACGAACTGGGCAAGCGAGTTCACGAAAGCATTATCGAAGCGCCCTCCGTTTCGACGGGTCAAAACCTCGCCACGTACCTGCTCCAGTCCGAACAGATCCGTTCTGCCGTGGGTATCGAAGCGCAGTTCAACAAGCAGGACCCGAGCAAGCTCGACTATGCCGCCGGTTTCTACATCGAAGCATTCCCGGACCTCGAAGACAAGGACATCAACCTGATCGAAGTCATCGTGCAGAATCTCCCGAAGTTCTGCGACATGTACAAGGCAGACAAGGGATTTGACCTCGACGAACTTTTGGACCAGCTCCGCGGCCCCTATGATATCGAAGTGGTGCGCGAAATCGATCCGAAGCCCTACTGCCCGTGCAGCAAGGACCGCATGCTCGCCACACTGGCAACGCTCCCGCTCCAGGATCTGCAAGAGCTCAGCAGCGAGAACAAGGATTTGAACGTAGTCTGCGACTTCTGCCGTACAAACTACACGATTACACCCGCGGACTTGCAGGAACTTATAGACGAGAGAAATGGGCATTGAGCTATGGGGACGCTTGCTACGCAAGCTTTGAGCTATGGGCAAAAGCAAAAAAAAACGTATCTGCAAAGAGATCCGCATAAGAAGATCCCGGAACACTTCGACAGGCTCACTTCGATTGAACTCAGTGCAGGCAGTGCATCGCAAGTCCGGGATGACAACGTAAGCGACCATACCCCAAAGCGAAGCGTGCTCACAGCGCTTTAGCGCGACCCCAAACCTCATTCCTTATCACTAACCACTAACCACGAATCACTATGTTTACCAAACAATGTGTTGTCACTCTTGACCTGGAAGGCGTCCTTGCGCCAGAAATCTGGATTGCCGTCGCCGAAAAGACGGGCATCAAGGACCTCCGCCTCACCACTCGCGACATTCCCGACTACGATGTGC
>JAEEGJ010019050.1_pt1 | contig 15205 bp, 12 predicted proteins | sample 8958761 | NCBI WGS metagenome assembly JAEEGJ01 (sample SAMN16246546, study PRJNA631951) | gut metagenome | biome: gut microbiome; feature: rumen; material: RS-attached | host: Bos | place: Iran: Karaj | collected 2018-10 | reverse complement strand
TCTTTTTCAGAACCCCTTGATATTTTCCTGTTTTGCAGTATAGTAATCCATGTAATCATATTCCATTTGTTTGATTTGAGGTTAATCCCGCCATGGACGACATCAATCTCGCGATCTGGACGAGCTACGAAAAGATCAGGATTTTCTACGAAAAGCATCCCGGTCTTTACAAGCTCAGAATCGCCCTGCTCCTCCTGTTCACCGTCCTGTTCCTCCTCATCCTCACCGGCGTTTTCATCCTGCTCCTGTTCGTTCCCGCCGGGCTGAAAAAATGGGTCTTTTTCATCATCATGATCGGCGGCGCCCTCGGCATGCTGCATGACATGGTCAGCAACAAACCGTGGAAGGACCTCTTTTACCTGGAGCCGGGAAAATACCGCGCGCTGTACGATGACGTCGGGGAAATATGCCGCGAACTGCGCACCCGGCGCATCGACGGGATTTATCTCAGCACGACGGAGCCGCTGGCGCTCGTTTCCCATGTGCCGTTTCTGCCGTTTCTGAGGCGGGATATCCTGCTCGTCGGATACCAGGCGGCCTGCTCCATGGACGCGAAGGCGCTGCGCGTGGCGATCACGCACGAGCTCGGCCACCTCGCCGCCGCCCATCCCGAGGGCGACATGGCGCGGAATTTCATCGAGTGGATCTGGTCGATCTACGTCTTTTCTCCCTTGTACAAACTCCTCGTTTTCCTGAAGGTCATGCCGCCTCTGCCGGTCCTCTTCTTCCCGATGGAGATCGAGCAGGAAAAGGCCGCCGATGAATACTGCCGCAGGACGTTTGCCTACCGGGATTTCACGGAGGCTTTCACGCAGATGGCCGTCGGGGATCAGCTGGAAGATGCGGAGGTCCTGTTCCGGAAACTCTCCGGGACCGAGCCGGGCGACGATCTCGCCGCGATCATCCGCGCGTCCCGGCGCGAACTGCCGGACGAAGGCAAGGTCCGGCGCGAGCTCGGACATCTGCTCAAATCGGCGAATCCGGTCAATATTCCGCATCCGCCCTTCCGCGAACGCGTCGGCACGGCCGACATCGAAGCGCTTCTTCCCTGCCTGAAACGCACCCCGGACGCCGTGGAACACTATCTGCTCGCCTGTCCTGATTTCGAACGGGATTTCAACGCGTATCTGGAGAAAAGCGGTCTGCGCGACTTCCTGACGAACTACAAAAAGAGCCTCGAAGAATTGCGCGAAAAACTCGATGCTCTGGATATGTCGTCCGACGACCCGGACACGTTCACGGATGCCCTGCACCCGGCACGCATGCTCGACCGGATGGATGTTTTCAATGCGTGCCTCAATATTCTCCGCGAACGTTTCCCCGATTCCCTTTCCGCGCAGGCGACGGTCCTCTCGGCGCAAATGGACCGGGCCGTCGACGATCAGGAACTCGACGAAGCCGCCGGGAAACTCGAACAGCTCGTTTCGAAAAACTCCATGCTCGCGCTTCAGTTCGCCGACACGCTCGTAAAATACCGGCTCCGGCAGGGCGACCTCGCGAAAGTAAAAGAGATTCTCGTGCTGGCGAACAATGCGTCGAACGGGATGCGCGGCGCGTTCAATGCGAAACTCTCGATGGACGATCTCCTGCTCACGAGCGACATCCCGGACCATTACATTTCCGATATCGGCGACGCCCTCGTCGACCCGTCCCTGGGCGTGAAAAAGTTCTATCTCGTGTCGCGCCGCTACGACCGGTCCGTCGCGCTGGGGTCGCTGTTCCTCTACCTCGTCCGCAAACAGAACATCCACAGTTTTTTCTCCGGCTTCTCGAACAGGGAACTCGCGGACAGATGCACGATCGCGCTTGCGAATTACAACATTGAAGCACGCATCGCCACGAAAAAGGACATCCGGATCCTTGAGGCGAAAGGCATCCCCGCGCACGTACCGGAAATGAGCGAGGAGCACGCCCGCGCGATCGCGGAGAAGAAAAAGAAATGACATTGCAATTCGAATAAAGAGAAACGACTATGCTTGCCGACCTCATTTTCACGGTTCTCATGCTGATCCTGCCGGCCGTCCTGTGGCTCGTGCCGAAGACCCGTCGCAACAACGGAAACTTGCTCATCGCGCTGAAGACCGTCACGCTGGGGATCATTGCCTTTTACTGGAGCGACGAACTGCTGTCAAAGATCGTACGGGACATCAGCGAACAGCAGGAAAGGGACATTGAGATTCCGATCTGGATTGCTCTTGCCGTTCCGCTGATTGCGGCATTCCTGGTCATCATACCGGGCGGACTCTTCATCAAACGGAGATTCGGCATGAAGAAAAAATACAATCCCGGGCCGTCTATTCTGGTGTTTCTTCTTTTACTGCCGCCCGTGCTCATTGCTGATATATTCTTGTCGTTTGCCTGCCGTCTCGCGGATTCCGATCATAAGGGGGATTGGCGAACCGCGTGGCTCCCGCGGGAAGGGAACACCGGGATCGCGTTTCAGGAGCAGCCCATCCACCCGTTCCTGGCGGAGTACAACTACCGGCTCCGTTTTTCGCGCGACGGGGAGAAGACGTACCGGTATCTTTTGACGAATACCGGAGGACGCACGCATTTCAATGTCTACCGCCTGAAAGACGGACGGCTGTTTCTCCGCGACATATACGGGGACTACCTCGTGGATGTGCAGGGACCGGAATGTCGGGTGTTCAGGCTGGAGCCGTTCGAGGACAGACTGTATGCCGCACAGGTTCCGAACGTGGAAATCAATACATGGTCAGCACCGTTTCGGGAAAATGACGAAATCGTGATGGTGATGGGCGACCAGACTGTCCCTGCGGAGGATGTCACCGGCATTCTCGACGGCATGACGTATTACGGCTGTATCCAGGACCGTTTTTATCCGGCGGAGAAGAAACCGGAACAGAAAATCGAAAAAGTGTTCGAAAAGGCGGAATGATCCGGGAGGGATTCGCCCGCCCCCCATCGTTCCGTCAAAACAACAAATGAAGAGGATTTAGTATGAAAAAAGTCAGGATCACGGTGAAGAAGATCGTCCGGCATGACGACCTGATCGCGCAATATGAAAACCCGATCGAACATGACTGCGACATGAAGCTCGGCCAAGTCTTTGTCTGCAACGGCTGGGCGCGCCCGGACGGCTTCTGCGACAGCGCATGGGACACCGTCTCGCCGTTCGTGATGGCGCTGGCGCACGGCGGCGAAAACTTCTACGACGGCTGGATGAAGGACCCGAAATCCGCCATGATCTCCTGCAATGACGGCTTCCGCCCCGTCAGCTTCCTGCTGGAAACCATGGACGAGGACGCGGAGTAATCTTCTTTTGCAGCACGTTTTTTGCAAGTTTTTTTTAAACAGCAACTTGCAATATTTTATTCCGCATGTATATTAGTTGCCGGACCTTCGAAATCGCAACATCCCGGAAGAAACGGCTATGAATTTGATTGACATCGACCTGAAGACCTGGCGGCGCTTCGAAAAGATACGGGCGCTGTACGACCGCCACCCGGCGCTGTACCGCTTGAGGCTGGTCCTGATCCTTCTTTACGGGCTGACGAACATCTTTCTCCTGCTCGTGCTCCTGCTTCTTCTGGCCGCGATCTTCTGGCCGTTCATCCTGGCTTTGACAGACGGGGAAATGTTCATCGGGGTGATTTTGCTGGTCATTCCGGCGATCGCGATCATCTGGATCTATTGCTACATGCACCGCCGCGATATCCCGGACGGGCTGCCCGTCAAGCACGGACGGCTTTTCGACGAGGTCAACAAAGTCTGCTCCGAACTGAACATCCCGCCGATCCGGGAGCTCTACCTCGACATGGGTACAAAAGCCGCGGTCTTCCCCCGGTTCAAACGGATGCCGCTCGTGAAACGCGACGTGATGGTCATCGGCTGCCCGCTGATCTGTGCGCTGGACGCCAGATCGTTTCGCATCTGCCTGACGCGCGTGCTGTGGCACAAGAAAAAACACGCCCGCGACCCCCTGCTGAAGTGGATCGAACGCATCTGGGCGCTCCCGCCCGTGATGTATGACCCCGCCACGGGCAAGGCGGAGAAAAAGAAGTTCCCGCCGTGGTTCAACGTGTCGTTTTTCCCGCTCCGGGCGAAGGAGGAGCTGGACGGCGAGGCTTATTGCCGCGACACGTTCGGTGCGAAAGACTACGCCGCGTTCCTGACGCAGGCGCTGTTCCGCGGCCGGAAGTTCGACATGCGCACGCTCGTGATCCGCAAATCAGCCGGGGACATCTCCGCCGACCATCCCGCCGCGGACCTCCTCGATGAAGTCCGCCGGAATCCGCCGGAACCCGAGACGAAACGCATTCTGGCGCGCATGCTCCGTTCTGCCGAGCCGGTCTTCGAGACGCTTCCGCCGTTCCGGGAACGCGTCGGCACGGACGATCCCGCCGAGCTGCTGCCGTACTTGCAGCGCACCGCGGACGCCGCCGAAACGCTTCTGCTCGCCGATTCCGACGTCAGGAGAAGGCTCGACTGGTATCTGCGGGTCATGCTCTACGGGACCCGTTACCTCGACAAAGACGATGTGGACCTTTATTACAGCGCGGACGCCGACGCGTCGGAGTTGGAGAAAGCGGCGGAGAAAGAAGACGCCGGAGACAGCGATCCCGAAAGTGGCAAAGACGGAGAAGACGAAGCCATGGAATTGCAGGTCCTCCAGTGGCAGAAAGACGAGGTTTTCGACGAATCGAGCGGCGATTTTGAGGTCTGGACCGACGCGATCACGGCCGCAGCGAACCTGCTCGACGAAGACCGTCTGCGGGACATCCTCGAAAAAGCCGTGAAGAAGTTCCCCGACGACCAGGCGCTCCGCGGGTCTCTGCTCAGCTGGCACATGCGGCACGCCGCGACCGCGCAGGAGGAATCCGAGGCCGCGGAGAACCTCATGCGCATCACGGAGCGGGATCCGATGCTCGCGCTTACATTCCTCGACGACCTGCTCGATTACGCAGTGTCCCGTGGCGATTCGGAACTGGTCAAACACCTGTTCACGGTCAGGGATACGGCGATGGAGGAGAAGAAGATAACCATTTCCCCGAAACTCTCCATGGACGACCTCCTGGAACCGTGCAAAAAGTTTCCGGGGATGCGGAAAAGCATCCGGAAGATCCTTTCGGACGACTACCTCAGCGTCGAACGCATCTATTTCGTGACCCGGCGCTACCGCGAATCCAGCCTGATGAGGACGTACTTCATCTTCCTGCAACGCAGCGGGAAAAAGATATTCCTGTACGGCGAGGGCTGCCCGCCGGAGTTTGTGGAATACGTCAGGGATTCGCCGTTCATCGTCTGCGAGGCGACGAAGAAGGACCTGAAGATCCTCGAAGCGAAGCATATCCCGTCCGTCAAAGTCAAAAAATAATTCATAGGACGACACAACGGGATCATCCGTTCCCAACGAAAAAAACAACGTTGCGGGCCATTGGCATATGACTGCCATTTTTCTTTGAAGAAAGCTGGGCGAAGGGGTGCGATTTTTCCGTCTTTCAGGTTGAAAAATAGCCGTTTGCGTGGTATATTATTAGGATTTAGTTTTTTGAAAAACATTTCCTCAACCCATACCAACCCCAACAGGAGAAACCCTAAATGAACTTAGGCAGTCTGATTCTCGATGGCCTCAAGGCCATGGCCCTCGGAATGCTCTGGGTCTTCAGCTTCCTCTCCATCATGATCATCTGCATGAAATTGATGTCGAAGGCGCTGGCGCCCATCTCGAACTTCCTGGAACCGGTCGCACCGGCTCCCAAAAAGAAAAAAGCCGCTCCGAAGGCGGGGGCGCTTTCTCCCGAAGACCGGGTCCGCGCGCTTGCGGCGATCGAAGCCGTCAAGCTCTACCGCGCAGGGAAATGATCCAACTGGAAAAAAACAACTTACTTATTACATACAACCCATAAAGGCAACCCCTTATGAAAAAAATCAAATTCATGGACTGCTCCTTCCGCGACGGATTCCAGTCCTGCCTCGGCGCCCGTGTCAAAACCGATGACTTCCTCCCCGCCCTCGACGCGGCGGTGAAGGCCGGCATCAACTACATCGAAATCGGCGGCGGCGCCCGTTTCCAGGCCCTCTATTTCTACTGCCAGGAAGACGCGTTCGAAATGATGGACAAGTGGCGCGCCACGGTCGGTCCGGACGTGAACCTGCAGACGCTCTCCCGCGGCGTGAACGTGGTCGGCCTCTCCTCCCAGTCCACCGACATCATCCAGCTCCACGCGAAGATGTTCAAGAAGCACGGCATCACCACGATCCGCAACTTCGACGCCCTGAACGACGTCCGCAACCTCGACGTCTCCGGCCGCGCCATCGCCGCGAACGGCCTGAAGCACCAGATCACCATCACCATGATGGGCCTGGCTCCCGGACTCAACGAGCCCTATGCGCACACCCCGAAATTCTACGAAGACCGCCTGAACGAGATCATCAAGTCCGGCATCCCGTTCGACAGCCTCGCGTTCAAGGACGCCTCCGGCACCTCCACGCCGCAGACCGTGTTCGACACGATCAAGGCCGCCCGCGCCATCCTCGACAAGGAATACGGCGTCGGCGCGAAGGAAATCCAGTTCCACACGCATGACACCGCCGGCATGGCCGTCGCCTGCAACTGGGCCGCCATCACCGCCGGCGCGGACGTGATCGACCTCGCCATGGCCCCGCTCTCCGGCGGCACCTGCGAGACCGACATCCTCACCATGTACCACCGCCTGCGCGGCACCGACTACACGCTCGACATCGACCCGGACAAGATCCTGAAGGTCGAAAAGGTCTTCAAGCAGTGCCTGAGCAAGTACTTCATGCCGCCCGAGTCCATGCAGGTCTCCCCCGAGATCATCTTCAGCCCGATGCCCGGCGGCGCGCTCACGGCCAACACCCAGATGATGCGCGACAACAACTGCCTCGACAAGTACGACGCCTGCATCGAAGAGATGCGCGAGGTCGTCGCCCGCGGCGGTTTCGGCACCTCCGTCACCCCCGTCTCCCAGTTCTACTTCCAGCAGGCGTTCCGCAACGCCGTGATGGGCAAGAACGCCGACGGCTCCTGGAAGCTCGATCCGAACGGCTACGGCAAGATGGTCCTCGGCTACTTCGGCAAGACCCCGGTCGAACCCGATCCGCAGGTCGTGAAGTGGGCGGAAGCGCAGCTGAATCTGCCCGTGACCACCAAGTCCGTCGTGGAGCTCAACGACGCCAATCCGAAGCTCGGCGTGAAGTTCAACACCGAACTCCTCCAGAAGAACAACCTCCCCGTGACCGAAGAGAACATCTTCATCGCGGCCGCCTGCGGCGACAAGGGCATCAATTTCCTGAAGGGCGACAAGCCCATGGGCATCCGCTACGCCGCCGACGCCGCCCCGAAGGCGAAGAACGACGTCCCGGCCGCCTACACCGTCACGGTCGAAGGCAAGACCTTCAACGTCCAGGTCAAGGAAGGCGGCGTGATCACCGCCGACCTCGCCGGCCAGGTCACCGAAGGCGGCGCCAAGAAGGCCGCCGCTCCGTCCGCCGGTTCCGGCAACACCGTCGACATCAACAGCCCGTTCCCCGGCACCGTGACCAAGATCCTGGTCTCCGAGGGCGACGAATTCGAAGCCGGCGACGTGATCGCCGTGGTCGAAGCCATGAAGATGGAAAACGAGATCAAGCCCGACAAGGCCGGCGTCATCCGCGAGATCTGCGTCGACGTGAAGGCCGTCGTCACCTCCGGTCAGGCCCTCTTCAAAGTCGAGGAGAAGTGATCCATGCGTAATCTCATTCTTGCGATCCTCTTCGCGGTCCTCTGCTCCGCCGGGCTCGTGCTGTCCGCCCAGGACGCCATCGCCGTGCAGCAGGCCGCCGCGCAGCAGGCTCAGGCGGCGGCCGCCGATGCGGCGAAGACCGCCGAACCTGTGAAATCCGCGTTCCCGAAGAAGCTGTCCGAGCTTGAGGCCAGAAATCCCCGCCTCAAACGCAACAGCCAGATGTCCGAACCCGATGAATGCTTCGACTGGTACGAAGACCCCGCCACGGGCCACGTCTACCTCGTTTACGTCTGGGGCAACGCCTCCACGATGGCGAAGTACGAAGCCGATGCCGCGGCCGTCGCGACCGAAAAGCTTCTCGCGGGCGACGAAGCCGGCGCGAAACTGGTCCTTGACAATGCGAAGAGCGTGGTCGAGGCGACCCGCGCCGCCAAGGGCTACGGCCTCGTGTACTCCGTCTCCTTCGCGAAGGGCAAGGACCTTCACGACGGACGCGAAATCCTCATCGTGAAGCCGGTCAACCGCAGCAAAGGCAAAGTGATCCTCGCGCGTTCCATGGCCGTCGAAAACGTGAAGGACGGCCTTCTGGTCGCGTCCTCCCTCGAAACCGGCGACGTCGTGGCCGAGTTCCTGCCCTCGATGCTCTACAACGAATCCGTGCGCGAAGGCAGCCAGGCGAAGTCCCTCCCGGGCTTCGGCACCGCCATCAACAACCTCTGGCACAGCACCGGCATCTACGACATCTACCGCCAGACGACCTCCGACTTCGGCAAGACCTGGATCCTCGGCATCGGACGCCTCCTCATGATGTTCGTCGCACTCATCCTGCTCTACCTCGCCATCGTCAAGGGCTTCGAACCGCTCCTGCTCCTCCCGATCGGCTTCGGCGCGCTCCTCGCCAACATCCCGCTCGCCGGCATCAGCGGCCCGGACGGACTCCAGGGCATGATCTACATGGTCGGCATCGAGTCCGGCGTGTTCCCGTGCCTCATCTTCATGGGCGTCGGCGCGATGACCGACTTCGGCCCGATGCTCGCGAATCCGCGCACGGCCCTCCTCGGCGCGGCCGCGCAGTTCGGCATCTTCGGCGCTCTGCTCGGCGCGCTCGCCCTGAACGTCGTCCCCGGCATCACGTTCAACATCAAGGACGCCGCGTCCATCGGCATCATCGGCGGCGCGGACGGCCCGACCTCCATCTTCGTGACCTCCCGCCTGTCTCCGTCGCTCCTCGGCGCCATCGCCGTCGCGGCGTACTCCTACATGGCGCTGGTCCCGATCATCCAGCCCCCGATCATGAAGCTCTGCACGACCGAGGCGGAACGCAAGATCCGCATGAAACAGCTCCGCAACGTGCCGAAGATCGAGAAGATCTGCTTCCCGGTCCTCATCACGCTCCTCTGCGCGTTCCTGCTCCCCGATGCCGCCCCGCTGATCGGCATGCTCATGCTCGGCAACCTGATGCGCGAATGCGGCGTGGTCGACCGTCTGTCCGATACCGCCCAGAACGCCCTCATCAACATCGTGACGATCTTCCTCGGCATCGCGGTCGGCTCCAAGCTCTCCGCCGAACAGTTCCTGAGCCTCCAGACCCTCGGCATCCTCGTCATGGGCTGCTGCGCGTTCTGCATCGCCACGGCCGCGGGCGTCATGTTCGCCAAGATCATGAACCTGCTCTCCAAGGAGAAGATCAATCCGCTCATCGGCGCAGCCGGCGTCTCCGCCGTCCCGATGGCGGCGCGCGTCGCCAACAAGCTCGGCCTCGAATACGACAGCCAGAACTTCCTGCTCATGCACGCCATGGGCCCGAACGTCTCCGGCGTGATCGGATCCGCGGTCGCGGCGGGCGTCCTGCTCTCCCTCTGCGGCGGCCTCTGATCCCCGCTGTTCAGGTTAAAAAAGATCAATCCGGAATCGGCTTCAAAACCGGTTCCGGATTTTTTTGTGCTCTTTTTTTGATGGAGGATTAAGAAACAGCCTTCAGCAGCTGATCCGCAGGAAGGACGTGCGGGCGTGGAGCTGGATACCGCTCACACCAGCGGGAATAAACACGCAGTCGCCCTTGAAGAACTGAAGCATGGAGTCATTGCAGAACATGGAGCCGCAGCCGTCGAGGAAAAGAAATATCTGGAACGACTCCGGGGTAACCTGGAACGTCGCGAGTTCGCGGCGCTGTTCCGTATTCACCAGCACGCGTTCCACCTGGAAATACTGACAGCGGCAAAGCAATTCCGAAGCTGTTCCACCGGAATACCGAAGCAGACGCATCGGCTGGCGGGGTTCGGGCATGGCTTCGAGGTTTGCGACGGCAAGCCCTTTTTCGAGGTGAAGCGGGCGTTTGTTTCCGATGCGGTCGGTGCGGTTGTAGTCGTACAGACGGTATGTGAGGTTGGAACTCTGCTGTATCTCGGCGATCAGACTGCCCGCGCCGATGGCATGGACCGTGCCGGGCGGGATAAAGAAGAGGTCGTTTTTGCGGGCGGGCACGAACTGAAGGTATTTTTCCACAGTCCCGTCCTCAATGGCTTTCTGAAAGTTTTCCCGGCTGATCGTGTGATGTAAACCGTACGCGATCCGGGTGTCCGGTTCGGCGTCCATCACATACCACATCTCGGTCTTGCCGTTCTGCCCGTTTTCATGTTCGCGCGCGAACTCGTCGGACGGATGCACCTGCACGGTGTGGTCGCGTTTGGCGTCGATGAACTTCACAAGCACGGGCAAATCCGTGCCGCCGTGCGCGTGCTCCCCCAGATACTCCGGGTGCGCCCGCAGAAGCTCGTCCAGCGGCATCCCGATCCATTCCCCGCTCGCGGCGATGCTCACGCCGTCCGGGTGCGTGGAGCACTCCCACGTCTCCGCAACGACATCGGACGCGACATGCTTGGCGAAGTCGTCGTTGAGGCGCGTACCGCCCCAGAGGTAATCCTTCGCAGCGGGATGCAACAGAAATGGAACGGGCCGGGACAAATCGGACCTCACAGGGACGGCAGTTTGTATTTTTTCTTGTCGAGTTTGGAAATCTCCTGCCCGACCTGGACTTCGATCAGCTTCAGCGCGGTGTCCGCGAAGACCGTGTGGCGGCAGCCCGCCTCGATCGTGATCACGTCTCCGGCGCGGACCTTCTGCTCCATGCCGTCGACGAGCGTGCGTCCTTCGCCGCTGATGACCGTCCATATCTCGTCGCGCTTCTCGTGGCTGTGGTAGTTCATGGACTGGCCGGGCTTCAGGTCGATCTTGATCGTCAGGCTGCCTTCCTCGACGTTCAGGATCTGGAACGTGCCCCACGATTTCTCGGCGAACATGATCTGATTCTCGAACTTGTCGACGATGGTCTTGATGCGCGCCGAACGGTCCTTGTCCGACACCAGAATCCCTTCCGGCGAGGCGGCGATCACGACGTCGTGGACGCCCATCGCCAGCACCGGCATGGACAGCTCGTTCAGGATATGCACGTTGCCGCACTGGTCGTCGATCACGGCGTTGCCGAGCGTATTGGCAGGCATGACCTCCGTGAGCGTGTTCCATGTGCCGATGTCGCGCCATTCGCCGCTGAACCGCATCACCTGGATGTCCGGCTCCTTCTCGACCACGGCGTAGTCGAAACTGATCTTCGGGAGCGTGACGTACTGCTGGAAAAGGTCGTGGTAGTCCGTATAGGAGATCATCTCGTGCGCCTTCTTCAGCACATATCCGATCCTGTACGCGAACACGCCGCCGTTCCAAAGCGCGCCCTGCGCGATATACTTCTCCGCGGTGTACATGTCCGGCTTCTCCTTGAACTCGCTCACGCGGCTCAGTTCCGCCTTCTCCTTCGGGATGATGTAGCCGTATTTCTCGCTCGGATGAAGCGGCTGGATGCCCATCAGCGTCAGGTTTGCTTCGCCCTTCGATGCCTGTTCCCAGAGACGCTTCAGGAACTCGAAATAATCGTCGTTCACGTACGGATCGACCGGGCAGACGACCACGGCCTCGTCCTCGGAAACGCCCTGCACCGTGTGCAGGTATTCCGTCGCCAGCACGATCGCCGGGAACGTGTCGCGGCGGCACGGCTCGACGGAGATGCCCACGCCGTCGCCGAGCTGATTGAGGAGAGCGGAGACCTGCGTTTTCGAGGTCGCGACCGTCACGGTCGAATCCGAATCCGCCGCCTTGATCTGGCGGTACACGCGCTGCACCATGGATTCCGGTTCGCCGTACGGACCAACAAAAAATTTGATGAACTGTTTCGACCGGACATCGTTGGACAGCGGCCAGAGGCGCTTTCCCGATCCGCCTGAAAGAAGGATGATGTTCATTTGCGGAGGATATGGTGGAAGTCAGTTGGAAGTTGAGATGGAAAATTCGTTCTTCATGAACTCGGCGAGGGCATCGTGCCAGTCGGGCATCGGGGGAAGCCCGGCAAGGCGGAGCATCATCTTGTCGAGGCGGGAGTTCTTCGGACGCGGCGCGGGACGCGGGAATTCATCGGTCGTGCATGGGGAAACCGCCTGCGTTTTGCCGGCGAGACGGAAGATCTCCTGCGCAAAGTCGAACCACGTGGCCTCGCCCTCGCAGGTGAGGTGGAACGTGCCGACAAGCTCGGGTTTTGCAAGGATGTTGCGGAGCTGGCGCGCCACGGCGGTCGTCGAGGTCGGATTGCCGTGCTGGTCCGCCACGACCTTCAGCATCGGGCGCGTGCCGTCCGCGAGCGACATCATCGCGTGGACGAAGCTCGGTCCGCCGTGTCCGTAGAGCCACGAAATGCGGCAGATCACATGGTTCGGACAATGCCGCCGCACGGCTTCCTCGCCCGCGAACTTGCTTTTGCCGTAAACGGTGTTCCCGCCGGTCGCCCGGTCGAATTCGTTGTACGGACGGTCGGAATCGCCGTCGAACACATAGTCCGTGGAGATCGCGATGAGGCGAACGCCGTGCCGATTGCAGGCGGCCGCGACGTTCGCCGTGCCGAACGCGTTCAGCTTGTACGAGAACTCGATCTCGCTTTCGCATTTGTCGACCGCGGTCATGGCGGCGCAATGGATCACGGCGTCGGGCTTGTTCGCCGCCAGAAAACGGTCGAATCCGGCCGCATCCGTGATGTCCGCCTCGGGCAGATCGGCGATCACGATTTCGCAGTCCTTGAACTCGTTCTGCAGCGTGCGTCCGAGCATGCCCTTTCCGCCGGTGATAAGGAGTTTCATTGTACATCCTCCCACGGTTCGATATTGGCGAAAGCGGGATGCTTTTTGTCCTTTTCGGAGAGATTCCACTCGCCGGGACTCACGCGCCAGTCGATAGCGAGGTCCGGGTCATTGAACATGATGCCACGTTCGGCTGACGGCATATAGACATTGTCGCACTTGTAAGCAAAAACCGCCTCATCGCTGAGCACGGCGAATCCGTGCGCGAATCCGCGCGGGATGTACAGCTGACGCTTGTTCTCGGCGGAAAGCTCCACCGCGACGTGTTTGCCGTAGGTCGGCGACCCCTTGCGGATGTCGACCGCCACGTCCAATACAGCACCGATGATCGCACGCACGATTTTCGCCTGCGTATACGGCGCCGCCTGATAATGCAGCCCGCGGAGCACGCCCGCGCAGGATTTGGACTCGTTGTCCTGCACCCATTTGTTCGTGATCCCGGCGGCCTCGAACGCCGCCTGATTCCAGGACTCAAAGAAATACCCGCGGGAATCGCCGAAGACTTTCGGTTCGATAATCAGTACGCCGGGAAGATCTGTTTTGATGATGTTCATGTTTCGTTCAACCTCAATATGATAGAATAAACCATTCCGCTTTACTGTAGCAGTTTTTACTGGAAAGTCAAGCAGGAAAACGGAAAAATGCCGGTTTTTACGAGGAGGTATCCGTTATAAACGGATAAAACGCTATGATCGGCGAATTATTTCGCAAGAGCGAGGATGACTACGCCGAGCAGAATCAGCGCCAGTGCGCACGCTTTCTTTTTCACATGGACGTCGCGGAAATACCATGCGCCCGCCGTGAACGAGACGATGCAGCTGCACCGGCGCACCAGCGAGACGATGGATATCTGGATGTCCGGCAGGCTGACCGCGTAGAAATACAGGAAGTCGGCGAGGATGAGCAGGACGCCCGTGAGCGGGATCGTCCAGCGCCAGATGAACTTGTGTTTCTGCCCGAAGCATTTCGCACGGACCAGGCAGCCAGCGCCGAGGATGAAAACCAGGTCGACGGAGAACCAGAACTGAACGGTGCGCGGCGGGATATGGAGGGTATTCAGGAGATATTTGTCGTAGAGCGCGGAGGCCGCTCCGAGGAGCGTCCCGAGCAGGATCAGGTGCACTTCGCGGGCGCGCCGGAAGGAGATGCCTTCGAGCTTGCCGAAGACGGAGAACAGGTAGTAGCCCGTGAAGATCAGGAGCATGGCGACGCCCTGCCAGAGCGTGGGTATCTCGTGGAACAGCAGCAGTCCGCCGATGAAGGTCCAGACGGGGCTGCTGGCGCGGATGGGCGCGGCGATGGAGATCGGCAGGTCTCGCATGGCGTAATAGACGCAGGTCCAGCTGGAGGAGACGAGCAGGGATTTGAGGACGATCAGGGCGAAATCGCGTCCGGTGCACTTCGCGTCGGCGAAGGATCCGGTCCAAAGCACGGTTGCGAGCAGATAGAACGCCGAGCCGCAGAGCGTGGCGAAGAAGAGCACATGCATCACGGAGTTCTTGTCGACGGCGTGTTTCTTGCAGAGGTCGTAGAAGCCGAGCGCGAACGCGGAACCGAGGACAGGCAGAAGCCACGCGGGAAGGGAAACGGGCATAACGGATTCAGCTTTCTGTATTCATCCGAAGCAACGGTCAGCCGAGGATGGACGCGATGTCCGGCGCGACCGACTGGATGTGCTCCTTCGCGAGGACCATGACATCCTCCGGATCGGCGGCCGTGAGGGCGATCTTCGCGAGCTGTTCCGAGGCGAGCATGGAGGTCTTGCGGATGACGCCGCGGACTTCCGCGAGGGCGTTCGGGCTCATGCTCAACTCCAGCACGCCAAGGCCCAACAGGATGGGCGTGAAGCGCGGATCTGCGGCGATCTCACCGCAGACGCAGACCGGGATGCGGTGTTTCTTCGCGGCCTCGACCGTGAGGCGGATCAGCTCCATCACGGCCGGATGGCTGGGACGGTAGAGATACGCGACGCGTTCGTTCAGGCGGTCGACCGCGAGCGTGTACTGGACCAGGTCGTTCGAGCCGATGCTGAAGAAATCGACCTTCGCGGCGAGCGCGTCCGCGATGAGGCATGCGCTCGGGATTTCGATCATGGCGCCGATCTTGACCTTCGGATCGAACGGGATATTCTCGTTTTTCAGCTCCTCCATGATCTCGTCGCGGATGGAAAGCAGTTCCTCGATCTCGGAGAGCGAGGAGACCATCGGAAACATGATCCGCAGGTCGCCTTCCGTGCCGGCCCGGAGCAAGGCGCGGAGCTGGGTGCGGATGAGCTGCGGTTTCTCGTGGCAGAGACGGATCGCGCGGAGTCCGAGG
>JAEEGJ010019048.1_pt1 | contig 15207 bp, 14 predicted proteins | sample 8958761 | NCBI WGS metagenome assembly JAEEGJ01 (sample SAMN16246546, study PRJNA631951) | gut metagenome | biome: gut microbiome; feature: rumen; material: RS-attached | host: Bos | place: Iran: Karaj | collected 2018-10 | reverse complement strand
TTGCTGAACGTGAAACCGAGACTGTCGGGGATGTCGGCACCGGCGTTCTTGGCGATTTGTGCCGCACGGATGAGTTCTTGCTTGATGTAATCCAGGTAGTTGTCGGCAGTGAGCAGTGTACCGTCAGGCGTGTGCAGGTTCAGGCTTGCCAGATAGGCGGGGAACTGCGCTTTGAGTTCGTCGCTCACGGCGAGCACGGCGGCATCGCCCTGCTGACGGCTGTCGGTGACGTTATAGAGCCACTCGTAGGCCATGTCGGCATGGTCCAGGTCGATAATCGGGCAATAGCAGACCGACGCGAACACATCGTCGCGCTGCTGGGCAGCACCCATGGCGCGCAACAACGGCTCATAGGCGGGATTGTTGCCCGTGGCACCCATCAGGCTCGACATCGCTCCTCCGGCACTGGTGCCGTCGGTGATGATTTTCTCGGCATCACCGAGCATCACGTCATCGAACTGGCGCAGGTAGCGGATGGCGGCTTTCAGGTCCAATATCGCGGCAGGAGCACGGCCCGTGTAGATGGCCTGTCCCTTCTTGATGCCAGCCTTCTTGTCGGTTTTGGTTGCAACCACCATCGAGTTGCGGCCACGGCTTCCGGGAATGGCCACCACATAGCCCTCCTTCAATGCTCTGCCTGTGGCATCGCCGGCCTTGGGCTGCTGGGCGGGCGCCGCCATATAGCCGCCCACATAGGTGCGCAGCAGTATCGGGGTCTGCTGCGTCGCTCCCTCGGGCACATACACGTTAATGGTCTGAAAAGCGGAGTCCTCTATGTTGGTCACGAAGAACATGCCCTCATAGGCCGTATAGTTCACCTCATGGCCGTCGGGCATCGTCAAGGTCCTTGTCTCACCGATGGTCGGGTCAAACGCCAGTTGCGGCAGCGTTTTCGCCGCCTTGGTCTTAGCGCCTGCGCCAGCCACTACGGCAAGTGCGAGCATCCATGTCAATATCCTCTTCATGTGATTATTAAATTGATTACTTGTGCCAAAAGTAATCAAAAAAACGACATAGGCGGTTCAGTGAACCGTCACTTTTTTCATTTGCCGAGACGTAGGCCCAATCTGTAATCGCCCAGAAAGGCGCATTTCACATTTGTCGGCTGGGTTCGAAACAATAAAAACGGGCCCGGCTGGAGTAGCGGGCCCGTTAGGTTTAGAAGTGTCGGGAAGGGTTACTTCACGAGGATTTTGCGCACAGTGCCGTTGCTGTAACGGATGATATTGATACCGGGTTGCAACTCGCTGTGCTGACGGCCCTGAACATCATAGATGCGGGCATCGGTGGGCATGGTGGCCATCACTTCCTCGATGGCAGTCACCTGGATGGTCACCTCGTTGCTGGGCAGGCTCTCGCCCTGCTCGTAAACGGCAGTCACGCAATAGGTGGCATCGCTGTCGGACTTCTCGCTGGTGTAGGTCGTCTCAGGTGCGGGAACAAAGGCGATGAGTTCGCCGTCACGATAGACGTTGTAGCCCGTGAGGGTGCGCGGAGCCTCGGCGGAGGCAGCGGGAGCGAAGGTGAAGTCGTCAACCATCAGCATCACGCTACGACGAATGCAACGCACAGCGAAGTAGCTGGTACCCTCGGGCACGTCGAACGAGTATTCACGCCAACCGTCATTAACGTAGATACGCTCCTCCTCGTTCAGCTTCACGAAGCTGTCGTGGTGGCTGTCGGTCGTCGAGGTATAGACGTTGATCCACTCCGAGTCGAAGGTGGCAGCCTTAGCCCAGAACTTGATGGTCTGTGCACGGCCGTCGAGACGCGGGGTAATCAGCCAGTCATCGTTCTCGAAGGGGTAGTCCACACTGGGAGCTGCCATGTACTGTTCACCGCTGTGGGGCATGAACGCATTGTCCATGTTATCCTCGACCCAGGTCTGCGTCTCGGTGGTGTTGAACACCTGGAAGGCCATGGGAGCGCCCTGGTTCTCGTAGGTTACAGGGATACGCGGTGTCACCAGCGTTGTGGCCTGGTCACCGTCATAGAGAGTCCACTCACCGACACCGTCGATGGCAAAGGGGCTATAGGACTCAAAGTCATCGGTTACATAGGCCATCTCACTCTGTGCCGGCTCTACCGACTGGCAAGCAGCCCACGTCAGGGTGACGTTGCCACCGCTGGTGGTAGCCGAGAGGTACTCGGGGGCGGGCAGTTCGTTGGGGCGAACCGAGGTGGCTACCTCGGCGCTCATGTTGTTCTCGGGCATCTGGTCGTCGGCCCAGACCACCTCGAGTTGCCAGTTGATGGACTCTGCATCGGCATCGGCTACGGTAGCAGTACAGGTGGCGGTGCCGGTGGTCGAAGTGCCAGCGGCAAGGCTCTGTCCAGCGATGCTCTGATAGAGTTCGCCGTCACGGTAGATGTTCACGGTATAGTCCTGGGCCTGCTGCGAGCCGCGGTTCAGGATGTCGTACTTGATGACAAAGTCCTCGCCCACGTTGACGCGCTTCGGGTCGATGGTGAAGGCGGTAACAGCGAGATCGTTCTCCACGCTGGCCTCACCAATGCGGATGTTGTCTACATACAGGTCTCGACGGGCACCCATCTGGTCGCTCAAAGCCGAAGCCAGCAGACCGATGTTGGCAAAGTTGGCGTCAGCGTTCTTGGGCAGAATCACTTCGCACTCCACCCACTGGTCGGTCATCTCATTGAGGAAGAACTGGGCGTTCTCGACATCCTGCCACTCGCCACCGTCAAAGGAAACCTGTACCTGGATGTTGTCGTCGATTTCTCCGTCCCACTCGGGGTCATACCACGCGCTGCGGCCATAGTGGAACATGAACTTCATGGTGGGCACGCTCACGCTGTTCAGGTTCAGCATGGGCGAAACGAGACGGCTGTGCGTGTCATAGTCGGCATACTGGCTCTCAGCAACGAGGAAGCCGCCGTCATAGTCGGGAGCTTCAATCAGCGGTTCTCCAGTCCAGTCGTCATAGATGTCGCCAGTAGCATAGAAGTCAAAGTCATGAACTTCGCCGTCCTGGGTCCAGTTCTCCTGCTCGCCCCATGCAAACGAAGCCTTGTAGGGCAGGTCGAGGGGCTTGCCGGTGACCACGCTATTGCTCTGCACGGTCTCACCCTCATTGCCGTTATACAGCGGCGTGATGATGTAGCTGGCATTGACCTGGCCCTCGGTGACGGGAATAACGTCGGTATAAGAGGTCTCGCTGGTACCCTCGGCAACCACGCCGCTCGACTCGCTGACGCGCTCCACGCGATAGGTGATTGCGCTGAAGTCAACATAGCCGCCGTTGACCGACTGCGTCGGGGCATTCCAGGTCACGGTAACACTCATGTCATTGTTCAAACGGGCTACCGCGTTGGAGGGTGCCACTGGCATATCCATGCCCACAAAGGCCGTCACCTCGACGGCGCTACCCTCGCCCTCACTGTTGCGGGCAACGATGCGGTAGGTGTTGAAACCGTTCTCGACCTCGGTGTCCACATAGGTCAAGGCCTCGCCAGGAGCGGGATTGTCAAAGGTCTTCTCGAGCACACCACCCGCCAGCACATCGATGGCGGTAATCTGCTCCAAGGTCTCGCCAGCGGCAGTTACCGCGGGGGCTGTGAAGGCCAACGTAGCCTCACAGGCACCCACGGCGGCAGGTGTCAGCACGACGTCGGTCACCTCACCGGGAACGCCCTTGGGCGATTTCTCGACGAGCTTCACGTTGTCGATTTCTACGCGGTGCTGGTTGGGCTCACTGTAGGCGTAGAAGGCCAGGCGGTACTTGCCACTGGTGGCAGCATACACCTTGACCGTCTTGTTGCCCGAGTCGCTCTTGACCACGCCGGGATAATCGGCCAGCACCTGGGTGAACGAGGCGGGATCGGTGCTTGTGCCGAGCAACACACGCAGGTTCTCGGTCATGGACAGCACGCCCATGTAGAATGTCAGTTCATACACATTGCCGCCATCCAGCTCAAATTCCGGCGAGATGTAGTAGTCATCGCCGGGAAGGCCGGTCTGGTAGTCGAGCATGTAAGCAGCCATGCCATTGAGGTACTCCCACGTGCGACCTCCGTTCTGGTCCACGATGGTCCAGGAGTCAAACGCTTCCTGCGTGTCGAAGGTTTCTTCAAGCAGGACATCACCGGGACTGGCCCACGCCGTAGCAGCGGCCAGCACCATTAGGCCCGAAAACAGGGCCCGGAAAGAAGTGAAAATTCTTTTTCCCATAAAAAACGCATGAATGTTGATTAAATGATTAGTATAGCATAAAGCACCGCAAATATACTGATATTTGCCAATTTAGCGCATCCATTCTGATATAAAAAAACAAAAATCAGTGGGATGAGTAGTACGACTACAGTTTTTGGGAGGGAATAAACACGTCGCATGGCAGGCGATGATTCACCCACCATGTTCCATTGAACCTCGCGTTGCTCGGTGCAGAATGGTTAATGGATAATGTTTAAAGAGGCATCCGCACACCTGATTAAACATTATCCTTAATGCGCCGGTTTTTTAAAGCTCTTTTGAAACCAGATTTTCCTTGAAGAACTGCTCCAGCTTGTCGTAGGGAATTCTCCCGTTCTTGTCATCATAGAGGTCGGTGTGCACCGCCCCGGGAATGATAAGCAGTTCCTTGTTGCCGACGGTCTTGCTCTCGCCCTCGACATGGACGCCTGTCATCTTCTCGAAAGCGTACTCGCTGAAGTAGCGGCTGTGGGCTTTCTCACCGTGGATGAGCAGCACGGGCGTCTCAATCTCGTGAGCCCAGGCCAGCAGGGGCTGGTTGAGGAACGACTGGCAACCAGTCACGTTCCAGCCATCGGTGGAGTTGCCGCTGCGCTCATGGTAGCCGCGCTTGGTCTTGTAGTAGTCGTAGTAGTCCTTGACAAAGTAGGGCGCATCGTCGGGCAGCGGGTCGACAACGCCTCCGGCACGCTTGTAGGTGCCGTTGCGATAGTCCTCGGTGCGCTGGGCGGCCATGGCACGACGCTTGTCCATGCGCTGCTCCTTGCTGTCCTCACTCTTGAAATAACCCTCGGCATTGACCTTGGACATGTCGTACATCGTCGAGGCCACGGTAGCCTTGATGCGCGGATCGAGGGCTGCAGCGTTCACGGCCATGCCACCCCAACCGCAGATGCCGATGATGCCTATGCGCTCCGGGTCCACATTGTCCTGAGTAGACAGGTAATCAACTGCAGCGAGGAAGTCCTCGGTGTTGATGTCGGGCGAAGCCATGCGTCGGGGCTCTCCCCCACTCTCACCCGTGAACGAGGGGTCGAAGGCGATAGCCAGGAAACCGCGCTCGGCCATGTGCTGGGCGTAGAGGCCCGAGCACTGCTCCTTGACGGCGCCGAAAGGACCGCTCACGGCGATGGCTGGCAGCCGTCCCGTGGCACCCTTGGGGGTGTACATGTCGGCTGCCAGCTCTATGCCATAGCGGTTGCGGAACGTGACCTTCTTGTGGTCCACCTTGTCACTCTTGGGGAACGTCTTGTCCCACTGTTGTGTCAATTGCAATTTCTCTTTCATCTGTTCTTGGTTTTGATTACAGCCCGTGAGCAGCAGGCTCATGAGCACTACCATGATTAAACTATGTTTCATTCTCTTATATTTTTATCTGTGTCAATAACAGTTACACCTTGTTAGCGCCATTCAGCAGTATGTCTATGATCGCGTTGACGTCGGCAATGCTGACTTCTCCGTCCTGGTTCACATCGCCCAGCATGGCTGTCGTTGCCGCAGGAAGCCACAACATCACCTTGATGTTGCTCTCGCCTGCATGGAGAAACGAGCGCAGCTCGCTCTGTGAGAGGCCATCGATGTGGCCCAGCCGGGTATAGCTCCATGAGTTTGAGCCATAGAACAAGCACACGTTGCTGCCATTGTAGAGAATGACATCGCCAGGCTGAGCGGTCATCTGTTCGTTGTCGGTGGGCAGCGAGAAGCCCAGGGCGCCCCAAATCTCGAAGCCGCCGCTGGTGTTGAGCGTCACGGTGACCGGCGATTCCTTCAAGCGTGCGACGAGTGCTCTGGCAGCGGCATTATCGACCAGCGTCACCTGTTGTGTCACGCCATCGATGGTGATATTCATCTTTTGTGTCAAGTTTTGGGCCATGACATCGTTGTTGTCGCCGGAACAGCCGCACAGCAGCAGGGCGGCGACCATCAGCAGGTTTCTAGCAATATTCTTTATCATAGTCATCAGGGTTATTGAATGTTTTACGGGTACAAAATTATTGGATTTATCGGCCGATGCCCTTATCTGAAATGGCCGAAAAACTACCCGTTTTACATTTTCTCATCCTTGTCGCGGTCCCAATTGGGTAGAAATCAGTATCTTTGTCCCAACGAACGATGAAGAATCTGCTGTACATCAACAAGGCGAATGACTACGCTATGGACGTGGGTGCCAAGGTGTGGCATCCCATGGTGAGCGTGATCCACTTCGATGAGCTGGGGGCAATACGCCACTCGCTGAACAAGCTGGGGGTGTATGCCATCTTTGTGCAGGACAACTTCCCCACCGAGCCTGCCTATGGAATGGGCAGCTATGACACTTCCAAGGGTTCGCTCACGGCGGCCTCGCCCGGGCAGATCATCGGCAAGGCCGACGACGGCCACCTGGAGGTGTACCACGGCTGGGCACTGCTGTTTGACGCGGAGTTCATGCGCGGCACGGTGTTTGAGCAGAGGCTGACCGACTACCATTTCTTCTCCTACAACGTCAACGAAGCGCTGCACACCACCGAGGGCGAGAAACAGGTGCTGTGGCAACTGATGGAGCGCATCCTCAGGTTCATCCGCCACCGTCAGCCGTCGCCAGCAGCCGACCGCATCGTCCAAGACTACATCGTACTCGTGTGCGACTACTGCCTGCTGTTCTATCAGCGCCAATTCCAGGACTCCTCAGCCCAACGGAGCGATGTGCTGACGCGGTTCCGCCAAGTGCTCACCGACTACTATGCCCGGCAGCTGCATCAACGCTATGGCCTGCCCAGCGTCAAGTACTGCGCCTCGGAGCTGTGCCTGTCGCCGAGCTACTTCGGCGACGTGGTGCGCGGCGCCACGGGCGACAGCCCCACGCGCGTCATCCAGCGTTTCCTTATCGACCGTGCCAAGAGCCTGATGATGGGTGGCATGACGGTCTCGCAGGTGGCCCAGGAACTGGGCTTTGAATATCCACAGCACTTCACCCGCTACTTCAAGAAGCATGAGGGGATGACGCCATCGGGCTACGTCGCCTCGATGCGCAAGCCATGAGCCGCCGAGCCGGGCTCAAACCCTGCGGGGCTAATGCCAATTTCACGAATTTATCTAATAGTTGCGAATAGATTTATTTCCGTTCGTGAAATTAGTCTCATTAGCGAAATTGGCATTAAAAAGCCTGTTAGGGTCGACGGCCATATCGTGCCATTGTGTTTATTTCAGCTGGTTGTAGATCTCGTCAGTGACGGGCTCCAGCCACTCGTTGGAGGCTCCCTCCTGCACATCCTTGTGATAGGTCAAGTGCTGGAACCATGAGTCGCGGGCAGCGCCGTGCCAGTGCTTGGCCTCGGCAGGGATGGCGATAACGGTACCGGGTGTCATCTCGACGGGTTCCTTGCCCCACTCCTGATACCAGCCACGGCCAGCGACGCAGATGAGCACCTGCACTTGCTTGTGGTGGACGTGCCAGTTGTTGCGGCAACGGGGCTCGAAAGTGACATTGAACATTCCGTCGCCCATATCAGCCAGGTAGCTGTTGCCGATGAAGAATTGCCCGTAAGGATTGAGTTCGCCTTTGGGCCACTGGCTGTGCAGGGTGTAGCCCTCACTGCCCAGCCAGGCACAGAGTTCGTCGACGAGCGCCTGCGAGTTACCCATGTTGACTGCGCCCTGCTTGTGGGCAGCCAACTGCGGAGCGACACCCTCAAGGCCGCTCAGGGCAGCCACGGTGACAATTTCGCGGTCGGCAGCCGATAGTTGGTCACCGGCAAAGATGTCGCCAAAGAGGTGCGCCTTCAGGTAGTAATCGTCCTGCGGGCAGAAGGTATAGTCAAACGGGCGGCCTGAGAGCTGCGTCTGGTTTTTCACGCCCAGTTCGTAGGCTCGGCGGGCATCGTCCCACTCGGCGGGGCGCGTCCAGGGCTTACCCTCTTGCCAGCCGGGCTGGCGGTTCTCCAATACCTTGTTCAACACACCCAGCGCGTTGAGCGAACGCGGGAATCCCGTGTAGGCATAGAGTTGCGAGAAAGCCTCTTTCAGTTCGTTGATGGTCACGCCATGGTCAAGAGCCATGCGCACAGCAGGCTCCAACCGTTCCAGGTCACCCTGCGCCATCAGGCAGGCACATGCTGCCAAGCCTCGTTGACGCTCAGTCATGATTTGTCCTTGTACTGTTGCCATTGTCAATACAGCTGTTAAAAGTAATGTTACGATTCTGTTCATATCCTTGATGATGTTGCTATTGGTTTTTTGCAGCCTGAACCCACACCGGTTCCTCGCTCATTACGGGCTTGTTGACGGCCATCACACCCGACAGGTTGTGCGGCACGTAGGGCTCTTCCAGATAACGGATGTCATCGGCAGTGAGCTTGACATAGAGCGAGCGGACAGCACCCTCGATGTGGTGCAGCTTGGTGGCCCCGACGATGGGCGACTCCACCTTGGTCAGCAGCCAAGCCAGCGATATCTGCGTCATGTCCACCCCGTAGCGGTCGGCCAACTCCACCACGCGCTCGACGATGCGGTTGTCCTGCTCGGCTGTGGCGTCATACTTGAAATGCATGAACGAGTCCTCCTGCTGCCGCTTCGACGTCTCCCCCGGGCGCTTGGCCAGTTTGCCTGACGCCAGTGCGCTATAGGGTGTCATGGCGATATTGTCCTCGCGGCACAGCGGGAACATCTCGCGCTCCTCCTCGCGCATGATGAGGTTGTAATGGTTCTGCACGCTGATGAACTTTGCCCAGCCGCGTTTCTCGGCCAGCGCATTCATCTTGGCCAGTTGGTAGGCGTAGGCATTGGCAATGCCGATGTAGCGGGCCTTGCCGGTGCGGACGGCTTCGTTCATTCCCTCGAGAATCTCCTCGGCAGGCGTCTTGTAGTCCCAGATGTGATAGATGTAAAGGTCCACATAGTCCATGCCCAGGTGTTCCAGGCTGCTGTCGATGTTGTTCAGCACATGCCGACGGCCGTCGATGCCTTGCTCGATTTCCTCCTCGGTGCGGGGCAGGAACTTGGTGGCGACCACAACGTCCTCGCGGCGGGCCATATCGCGCAGTGCCCGTCCCACGTACTGTTCAGAGGTGCCCAGCTGATAGGCAATGGCCGTGTCGAAGAAATTCACGCCCAGGTCAAGCGAACGACGCATAATCTGACGTGTCGCATCCTCGCCGATGGTCCAAGAGTGCTGCCCGATGCTCGCATCGCCAAAGCCCATACAGCCCAGGCAGATGCGTGACACCGTGAGGTTTGAGTTACCGAGTTTTACATATTCCATATCACAGTCAAGTTTATAGTATATTTCACTGTGCAAAAATAGGTATAAAATGTAATATCAGGTGTTACACCTATCATCTGATTATCTACCCGTTTTACCGAAAATAAACTTTTTCCGAACCCTCATCAACACCGAACTAATAGGTGGATGCCACCGGCTTCATGGCCTTATCCGTAATTCTCAATCAGGTACTTCACAAACTGCGGGTCGCCAAAGTTGATGGTGCCGGTGTCGTGCTGGTTCAGCGTCGTAATCTGGGCCATTTCGTCGGCATTGAGTGCGAAATCAAAGATGTCAAAGTTCTGTGCCATGCGCTCCTTGTGGCTCGATTTGGGGATGGCTACAATACCGCGCTGCGTGAGCCAACGAAGGGCTACTTGAGCGGCGCTCTTATTGTATTTGGCGCCAATAGCGGCCAGTTCCTCGCTCTTCACAATGCCATCGACGCCCTGTCCGCCCAGCGGTCCCCACGCCATCATCCGGGTCCCAAATTCATCATGAATCGGCTCGATTCCCGTCTGTTGGATGAGCGTGTTGCACTGCAGCTGGTTAACCATCGGCTTCACATCCACATAGTGGGCAAAGTCAAAGAAACGGCCAGCCTGGAAGTTGCTCACGCCAATGGCGCGCACCTTGCCGGCACGATAGGCCTTTTCCATCGCGCGCCAGGAGCCGAACACGTCACCGTAAGCCTGATGGATAAGCAACAGGTCAATGTACTCGGTCTGCAACTTGCGCAGGCTTTCGTCGATGCTCTTTGCAGCTTTTTCTTCGCCCGCATTGCTGATCCACACTTTGGTCACCAGAAACAGGTCCTCGCGCTTGATGCCGCTCTTGATCCAGGCATTGCCCACACCCTCCTCGTTCTGGTAAGCCTGTGCCGTGTCAATCAGGCGGTAGCCCACGCTCAACGCATCGCTGACGCAACGTTCACACTCGTCAGGGCTCACCAGAAAAACGCCGTAGCCCAGAGTCGGCATCTCAACACCGTTATATAACTTGATGTATTCCATAATTCTTTAATTATAAATCTAATACCTAAAACCTAATACCTAAAGCCTAATGCCTAAAGCCTAATGCCTAATACCTAAAGCCTAATACCCTTCAGCCACTTCTCCACCTTGTCCTTGCCGGTGCGCACCTCATGGCCGTAGATGCTGAAGCCCTTGGTGACGTTGGCCCCGGGGAAAGCCGCTTTCACGTCCTCCACGCAGTTGGCCAGACCGCTGCCCTCGTGGGTAGTGAATGGGATGACAGTCTTGCCCTGCAGGTCATTGCCGTGCTTCTTGAAGAAGGTGAACATCACCTGGGGATAGGTTCCCCACCACACGGGACCGCCGATGAACACGGTGTCATAGCCACTCAGGTCCACGTCGCCCTCATACTCAGGCAGTTCGCCGTTATTTGCCTCTTCTTGGGCAAGGTTGATCAGCGGCGTATAGGCCATACCGTCGTACTTGTGCGTCACAATCTCAAATTGGTCGGCACCCGTCATTTCGCTGATATAGTCGGCGACAATCTTGGTGTTGCCCACCTCAATGTTTCCTACTGAGTAATTGTCTCCCGCATGCGAGAAAAACACTACCAATGCTTTGCCTGTTGTCTCCATAACTTGTTCTTGCTTTGCCTGGCCGCTGCATGCCGTCGAAACGAGCAGCGCCATAGCGATTGTAATGATGTTCTTGAATTTCATAATTGTTGCTTGTTATCCTAATTGATATTCGCCTGTGCGGATGGCAGCAATGACGCCGCCGTCGATGAGCAAGTCGGTGCCTGTGATGAAGCGTGCGTGTTCGCCGAGCAGGAAGGCGGCGGCCTCAGCGATCTCGTCACTCGTACCCGTGCGCTGGGCAGCCGACGCATCAATCATGCGCTGGTAACCCTCACCGTTGGCATTAAACTCATCGTAGGCCAGCGGGGTAACGATAACGCCCGGCGAGATGGTGTTGATGCGGGCACGGCGTTTGCGCCAGCTGGTGGCTGCGGCACGCTGGGCCTGCAAGTGGTTCATGCGCTTGGCAATCATGTAGGCAAAACCTGAGTTCTGCATGGCCACCTCTTGGATGAAAGGCACGTCCTTGAGCCCTGCGGTCGGCGTGTTCACCAACTGCAGCTCGATGTCGTTGGGGATGGGATACATGTAGGCAGCCTGACTGCTGATGAGAAGTCCTGCACCGCCCTCGGCCATCACTTCGCCAAAGGCGTCCACGGCATAGCCCGTACCCACCATGTCGAGGTCAACAATGTGCTCGGGATTGGCTTGGTTGGGCGATGCGCCTGCAGTATCGATGAAATACATCACTGGTCCCATCTCGGCAGCCTTTTGTGCAAATGCCTCCACGCTGTCCTGCCGCAAGGCGTTCACTACCATCGTTTCCACGTCATAGCCACTGCGGCGCAGGTCATCACCGACGCGCTCCAGCGCCTTCTCGCTGATGTCACCCAGCAGAATCTTCTTGCCCGCTGCAATGCGGCGCACGATGGCGGTTCCCATACTTCCGGCACCCAAGAGTGCCACTACCGATTTCTGTTCGTTTCTATCGAAAATCATAGTCTGTCCTCCTTATCTTATTACTCTATATTCTTGATAAACTTTGCCGGATTGCCGCCCACAATGGTGTTGGGGGCAACGTCCTTGGTCACTACGGCTCCTGCCGCTACAACGGCATTCTCACCCACGGTCACTCCGGGCAGGATGATAGCCCCCACGCCAATCCAGGCATTGCGGCCAATGTGCACAGGCTTGCAGCGCAGCACCATGCGGTTTTCAAAATCATGGTTGTCGGTGACGATGCGCACATTGGGACCTATCATCGCACCGTCGTCGATAGTGATGCCGCCAGCCGCCATACACGTCAACGAATGGTTTACAAACACGCCCTTGCCGATAGTCATCTGGCAGCCAAAGTCAATCTGCAACGGCGGCATCATGTAACTCGTCTTGTCCAAGCCACCACTGAACAGCTCCTCTTCCAGCTGATGTACCGTTTCCATGTCAGGCTCAGTGGTGTTGATACGGAAACAGATATGGCCACAACGGCCCATTTCCTTGATGGCCTCGGCATATTCGGGCATTGACATGTCGACGTCAGCCCCTGAACTTAATTGCTTGAAAATATCCATGATTGCATTTATTTTTGGTTTCTGTTGCAAAATTACTGCCCATTTTTGAAGTCGATATTTCACAAAAAGCACTACAATTTTCACTTTTTGCACAATTCATTCGTTTAATAAAAAAATAGGATATAATTTTGTGGCGATGAAGGTAGATTTTCTTTTTTCCACCGACTTCTACGGGATGAACGCCCCAGAATTGGGCAATACCTGTATGCACCTGCTGTGCACAGCGGGCGAAGGGAGCTTTGTGTTCAATGAGCGTTGTTACCACATCGTGAAAAACGACTTGGTGGTAATTCCTATGCCCAACAGAATCAAGAATCTAGCCGCACCTTCCGACATGCAGGTGGAGTGGTTTGCGGCCGACTACAAGTTCCTGCAGAATCTGCTGCCGTCCAACAACTACAGCATCGGGGGAAGCATCTCGCTGAACCAGGATCCCGTTATCCCGATCACCGATGAACAGGCGAGACATCTGCTGGACGATTTCCACAGGCTTCGCGACCGCCTCGAGGAGCGGCACCTGCAGTTCTACCACCAGCTGATGGGCAGCCTGTGCCTGACCATGATGTATGACATCTTTGAGGTCCACGCCCTGCGCAATGCCACCGACACACACACCGACCGCACGGCCTATATCGTGAAACAGCTGATGGCCCTGCTCGCCACAGGCATCAGCCGCACCGAGCGCGACGTCAGCTACTATGCCGAGCGGCTGCACGTATCCCCCAAGTATCTCTCAGCCACCATCAAGCGTGTGACGGGCCATAGTGTCACCTCCTATATCGACCGACATACCGTCCCCATACTGAAAGACCTCCTAGATGACGAACGTCTGTCGCTCACCCAGATAGCCGAACACATGAATTTCACCTCGTTGAGTTACTTCAGCCGATACTGCACCAAGCACCTGGGACAATCACCCAGCAGCTACCGCCAGAGCCTGCAACCCAAGCGACAACAACCAACATGACAACAATAACGGCGGTCTCACCAAGCCGATGCGGTGAGATCGCCGTTGTAATCGTGTACAGACCCGAAACGAATTACAGTTTCATTACCCGTTTCATCTCCAGGTTCTCGTAGCCCTCAGGGCAATGGGTAGAGAGATAGACGGTGGGATTCTGCTTGATGAATTCACGCACGCGGTCGAGCGTCTCGCGGGCTGCTGCCACGTCCTCGAAGATGATCGAGAGCTTATTGGCCTTGAGCGCAGCGTCACAATAGGTCACGTCGCCGTGGAACATGTAGTAGAGCCCGTCGTGCTCCAGAATGGCAATGCTGTTGCCACGGGTGTGTCCCTTGGCCTCGATAAACCACAGGCCATCGGCCACCTGCATCGCGTTGGGGAAATTGTGATAGGCCTGGCCATACTGGGCGCGGACGATGTTCTCGCCCTCCAGCTTCATCGCGTCGGCATCCTCGGGAGCGATATACACCTTGGCGTTAGGAAACTCGCCGATGCAGTCGCTGTGGTCGGGATGCTTGTGGGTAATAAGGATCTTCGTCACCTGCTCAGGCTTGTAGCCCGCGGCGGCGAAAGCCTCCATAAAGTCGGCCACCTTCTCGCCCATATAGAGCGGAGCGCCATACTTCTTGGCCGGGGCAGCGAAGCTTGCCTTGAAGCCGGTATCAACAAGTATCACCTCGTCGCCAGTGTCGATGAGGAAGTTCTGCAGACTGCTGCGGTAGATAATCTGTTCGTCAAAGGCCTCACGTCCCTCCTCGCCACCGAAGGCAAAGGGCTGGTTCATAAAGCCGCCGTCAAACATGCGGATTGCTTTGATTTCCATTATTATTATTTAAATGAGTTATGGATATGTTCTGTTACAGTTTGTTGACGAGGTCTTGGATCTTCTGCTTGGTGGCATCGGTCTTCTGCTCATCGACGGTGGCGGTCACGATGCCGGTATCCTCGACATTCCAGTAGTTGCAGATGTCGCGGTACTCGGCCTTGGCGCCGTCATACACACCAGGCGAATAGGAGGACATGAGCAATGCCATCTTTTTCACCTTGGCGGGGCTGTTCACGCAGTACATGCGCTGGATGGGCGCCTGAATCTGGGCGTTCATCGTGAAGTAGTAGATGGGAGCAGCCAGTACCAGCACCTCGGCCTCGGCCATCAGCGGATAAAGTTCCTGCATATCGTCCTGCTGGATGCAGGCACCGTTGCCCTTGCCGTGGCAATACTCGCAGGCTAGGCAGCCCGCAATCTTTTTCTTTGACACGTTGACCAGTGTCACCTCATGACCTGCTGCCTCGGCAGCCTTCTTGTACTCGTCAGCCATCCAGGCCGTGTTGCCGTTCGCTCTGGGTGAGCTCTGTAAAATCAGGATGTTCATAGTGGTTGTATTTTAGTGTGAATAAATCTATTATCTACCCTTATTGCGGCCATCACGACGCCATGCGGTATCCAACAGTTCGTTTTCAAAAATGGCCAGATAAATCCAGATTGAAATCTTTCAGAGGGCAAAGATAGTGATTTTTTGCCAAATACCCAATTTCCATAAGGATTATATGCGAGATGTGCCATAATTCTCCAGCGTTAACTTTGGGAATGAATGGCTAATGATGATGGCTTGCGGTGAGCGCCCGTCAATCTGCCTGACGGCACCACCGATGACGATGATGCAAAGATAGGCG
>JAEEGJ010019045.1_pt1 | contig 15208 bp, 13 predicted proteins | sample 8958761 | NCBI WGS metagenome assembly JAEEGJ01 (sample SAMN16246546, study PRJNA631951) | gut metagenome | biome: gut microbiome; feature: rumen; material: RS-attached | host: Bos | place: Iran: Karaj | collected 2018-10 | reverse complement strand
TGGAGTAATGAGAAGTCAAAAGTGAAAAATGAAAAGTGATGATTACTCTGGTGAGTGAAGAGCTATGGGACTTTGATCTCAAGGCGGCGCTGGGAGAGATCTCAGCGCAGCGACGGGAGCAGGCGCTGAAATTCAAGCACGAACAAGGTCAGCGTCTCTGTGTACTCGCCTACCAATTGCTGAAGCGTGGTCTCCGTGAGGAATACGGCATCACCGAGAATCCCGTCTTTGAATACAGCGAACATGGCAAACCCTCTATCGTAGGGCATCCGGAGATCCACTTCAACCTGAGCCACTGTAAGGAGGCGGTGGTGTGCGCCATCAGTGTCCATCCTGTAGGTGTCGATGTCGAGTCGGTGCGGGAGTACAAGGACTCGTTGGCACGCTATACGATGAACGATATGGAACTCCGACTGATAGAGACCTCCGACAGACCCGATGCCACCTTTATCCGTCTGTGGACGATGAAGGAGGCTACCATGAAACTCTCGGGTCAGGGTATTACCAACGATATGAAGGATGTCATCGACCAGGAAAGGCTGAAATATACCACCGTGGAGTGTGAGCGTTATGTCTATACGGTCTGCGAGGCAAACAGATAACAATGGATTAATAGATAGAACTATGGTTTATAACGAAATCGGAAAAACAGGCATGCTGGTGTCTAACCTCAGCTTCGGGGCATCGTCCTTAGGCGGGGTGTTCCATGGCATCCGTGAGGAAGAAGGTATCCGTGCCGTGCATACGGCAGTGGATCATGGGATTAACTTCATCGACGTGTCGCCCTACTACGGTCACCTGAAGGCAGAGATGGTGCTGGGTAAGGCCTTGAAAGAGATTCCCCGCGACAAGTATTATCTCTCGACGAAGGTGGGACGTTATGGTAAGGACGGTGTGAACACCTGGGACTACTCCGCCCAGCGTGTCACAGACAGTGTCTATGAGAGTATGGAGCGACTGAACGTGGATTATATCGACCTGATCAACGTGCACGATATTGAGTTCCAGGCAGGTTTGGAAGGCGGTTTGCAGAAGATCGTCGACGAGACGCTGCCCGCTCTGGTGGAGTTGCGTAAGAAGGGGGTTGTGGGTCATGTGGGTATCACCGACCTCCAGCCTGAGAATCTGAAGTGGGTCATCGAACGTTGCGACGACGGGACGGTAGAGAGCATCCTGAACTTCTGCCATTACAGTCTGAACGATACGCTGTTGGCCGACTACCTCGGTTTCTTCGAGCAGCACGGTGTGGGTGTCATCAATGCCTCGCCGCTCTCCATGGGTCTGCTCTCCCAGCGTGGCGCCCCTGCCTGGCATCCTGCCGGTAAGGATCTCCAGAAGGCCTGTGCCCGTGCTGCTGCCTATTGTCAGGAGGTAGGCTATCCCATTGAGAAGCTTGCCATCCAGTTCTCTACCAGCATGAATCCGCGCATTGCCACGACCTTGTTCAGCAGCGCCAATCCGGATAATGTGCTGAAGAATATCGGCTTCGTGAATGAGCCGATGGACAGCAGTCTGGTCAAGAAGGTTCAGGAGATCATCGGTGACCAGATGTTCGTCCGCTGGAAAAACTCATAAGAAGTGAAGTTCGCGATTAAGTGAGAATAGAGCCAAGCTTGCTTGAGCTATGTCGAACGTGAGCGAACTCGATGTGAAACATCAAAAGTGAAGAGTGAAGAGTGAAAAGTAAAGAAGATATGAAAGCGATTCAGATTACAGAGCCTTCGGTGATGAAGGTGATTGACATTGAGATGCCGCAGGTAGGCGATGATGAGGTGCTCCTGCGACTGGAGTATGTAGGTTTCTGTGGTAGCGACCTCAACACGTTCCGTGGCGCTAACCCGATGGTGAAGATGCCCGTGATTCCTGGTCATGAGGTAGGCGCAGTGATCGAGCAGGTAGGTAAGAACGTGCCTGAAGGCTTGAAGCCTGGTATGACTGTCACGGTGAATCCCTATACCAACTGTGGCAAGTGTGCCTCGTGCCGTAACGGACGGGTGAATGCCTGTGAGCACAACGAGACCCTCGGCGTACAGCGCTGGGGAGCCATGCGTGAGTATATCACGCTGCCTTGGGAGAAGGTGATTCCAGCCGGACTGCTCACACCGCGTACCTGTGCCCTGATTGAGCCGATGAGTGTGGGCTTCCATGCCGTCAGCCGTGCCCAGGTCACCGATATCGACGTGGTGATGGTCATCGGTTGTGGTATGGTAGGTATGGGTGCAGTGGTGCGCTCCGTACAGCGTGGCGCCACTGTCATTGCCGCCGATATCGACGACGAGAAGCTGGCCCTGGCCAAGGAGATGGGTGCCAGCTATACCGTGAACACCCTGAAGGACGATGTGCATGCCCGTCTGTTGGAGATGACCTCCGGTTTCGGACCCGATGTGGTCATCGAGGCTGTGGGTAGCATCCCCACTTACCAGATGGCTGTTAACGAGGTGGCCTTCACGGGTCGTGTCATCTGCATCGGCTATGCCAAGACCGAGGTGTCGTTCCATACGAAGTACTTCGTACAGAAGGAACTCGACATCCGTGGCTCGCGCAATGCCCAGCCCTCTGATTTCCGTGCCGTCATCCATTACCTGGAGCGTGGCACGTGTCCCGTAGACCGTCTGATTACGCGTGAGGTGACGCCCGAAAAGGCAGAGCCTGCCATGCAGCAGTGGTCGGAGAATCCTGGAAAGGTGTTCCGTATCTTAGTGAAGTTCTAAGCCGATGATGACCATCATTGATGCGCACAGCCACTTGTGGCTCAGACAAGACACGACGTGGAACGGACAGGTAATCCGTACTCTGAAGAACGGTCGCTCGCTGTTCCTCGGTGAGGAGGTGCAGATGGTGCCGCCGTTTATGATCGACGGACAGAACTCCGCTGAGGTGTTCCTCTCGAATATGGACTATGCCCAGGTGGGCGCTGCCGTGGTGGTGCAGGAGTTTATAGACGGTCTGCAGAACGACTATCTGGCCGAGGTGCAGCAGCGTTTCCCCGACCGTTTCATTACCTGTGGCATGGCCGACTACCTGCATCCCGGGTTTCTCGATCAAGCCCGTATGCTCATGTCGCAAGGGTTCCGTGGACTGGCCATTCCTGGTCACCGGCTCTTGGGCCAGCACCTGAACGAAGGCGATATGCTGCAGATGTTCCGTGATATGGAACAGAACGACGTGTTCCTCTCGATCACCCTGGCCGACGGTATGGCACAGGTGGAGGAGTTGCAGGAGGTGATCCATATCTGTCCGCGCTTGCGCATCGCCATCGGTCACATGGGCATGGCCAATCCCCCGCAGACGGCTCCGTGGGAGAACGAGTCGTGGCGACAGCAGATCCTGCTGGCCCGCCATCCGAACGTGTATATCGAGTCGGGTGGCATCACGTGGCTTTATAACTCGGAGTTCTATCCCTATCCCAGTGCTGTGCGTGCCATCCGTGAGGCGGCAGAACTGGTGGGGATGGAGAAGCTGATGTGGGGCTCGGATTATCCGCGTACTATCACGGCCATCACCTACAGGATGTCGTACGACTTCATTGTGAAGACGCCCGAGCTGAACGACGAGGAGAAACGACGCTTCCTCGGTGAGAACGCCAGACAGTTCTATGGCTTCCGCCATTTGCCCGATCTCCCTTATATCAAGAATATGTCGGAATAAAACGAATCATCCCCGCCAGCCGGCGGGGATGATTGCTTATTTAATGAGGTTACCGAGGATGTCTCGTGTCAGTTCCTTCGTGATGGTACGGGTGGCGGCACTCGTTGCGTTCTTCACCACACGACCTTTGGCAGAGGTTCTCGACTTGGTCTTCTTACCCGTTACCTTGTCGCTCACCCATGAACCTAAGATAGCGGCGCAGGTAGAGGTGATGGCGGTGAGGATGGCCTTCCATACCTTACTCATGATACCGGGCTTCTTCTTCTCGGCCTTCGCTTCCTTATCCGGCTTTGGCAGATCCAGTTCGGCCTTCTGCTGCTCGATCTCCTGGAGCTGACGATCGGCCTCTGCCATCAGCACCTCAAAGGCACTCTCTCTGTCGATAGGTGTGTCGTATTTGCCATAGATGCGGCTCTGTTTGATGATATCCAGACGCTGACCCTCGCTGATGGCGCCGATCTGACTGAGCGGGAAGAGGATCTTCGCGCGCTCCACGATGCCTGGGGCACCCTTTTCATCGAGGAAACTCACAAGGGCCTCACCCGTCTCAAGGTTCATGATGGCCTCGTCGGTCTTGAAAGCAGGGTTGGCACGGAAAGTGTCGGCAGCGGTCTTCACAGCCTTCTGATCCTTCGGCGTATAGGCACGGAGGGCATGCTGTACACGGTTACCCAACTGACCCAGGATGTTCTCTGGGATATCCGTCGGACTCTGGGTGATGAAGTAGATACCCACACCTTTCGAACGGATCAGGCGGATCACTTGCTCAATCTTGTCGAGCAGCGCCTTCGACGTGTCGGTAAACAGCATGTGGGCCTCGTCGAAGAAGAACACCAACTTCGGCAGTGCCATATCGCCCACCTCGGGCAGGGTAGAGTAGAGCTCAGAGAGCAACCACAACAGGTAAGTAGAGTAGAGCTTCGGCTGCATCATCAGCTTGTCGGCAGCCAGCACGTTCATCACACCCTTGCCGCCTTCGGTTTGCAATAAATCGTAGATATCAAACGCGGGTTCACCGAAGAACTTTTCGGCACCCTGGTTTTCCAACTGCAACAGTGCGCGCTGGATGGCACCGATGGTCTGTACGGAGATGTTTCCGTATTTCGTGGTATATTCCTTGTTGTGTTTGGCCACCCAGTCGAGCATCGAGCGCAGGTCCTTCATGTCGATCAGCAACAGTCCGCGCTCGTCGGCGATGCGGAACACGATGTTCAGCACACCGTCCTGCGTCTCGTTCAACTGCAACAGACGGGAGAGGAGCATCGGGCCCATCTGAGAGATGGTGGCACGCATGGGATGACCCTGCTCGCCGAACACGTCGAAGAAACGTACCGGACAAGGTTGGAACTCTGGGTTCTCGATGCCGAACTCGGGCAGACGTTTCTCAATGAAACCGCTCATCTTTCCCGTCTGCGAGATACCGCTCAGGTCTCCCTTCATATCGGCCATGAAGCAGGGCACGCCTGCCTGACAGAATGTCTCGGCCATCACCTGCAGGGTGACGGTCTTTCCTGTACCCGTGGCTCCCGCAATGAGTCCATGACGGTTAGCCATCTTACCTGTAATGCTAAGCGCTCCGTTGGCGCAATGGGCGATATACAACCCTCTCTCTTTGTCTAACATAAGATTTATAGCTTTAAAATTCTGGGGACAAAGATAGTGAAAACCGAGTGAAAAACAAAATTAATTTAGAATTATTTTTATTTTTGAAAGGCTACCCCAAAAGATTTCTATCCAGATCGTGGTGACCTAAGATCCATCAATAATCACAAACAACCGAACAGAATTGTTACAAACAACCGAACAAAACTATCACAAATAACCGAAAAATCATTGAATAATTTGCGTAAATCAATAATTATCAGTATCTTTGCCGCCAAATAAAGTAAAAAACGAAAGATGGAGAATATGTATAAACCAAGAATAGCCGATAGGTTGCTCGTTCGTAAATTGGCGGGCAAGGGTGCTGTATTGATAGAAGGTCCGAAATGGTGCGGTAAGACAACCACCGCTCGCCAGCAAGCCAAAAGCCTGCTTGATTTGGGCGACCCCGAAGTATTGAAGCAAAGTAGGCAGATGATGGAAATCAGTTCTAAGACACTGCTACAGGGAGATACGCCCAAACTGATTGACGAGTGGCAGACGATACCAGAACTATGGGATACCATACGTAATGAGGTGGACAAGAGAGGGGCTTTTTCACAGTTTATCCTGACAGGGTCTACAGTGACTCCACAAGCAGACGAAACCACACATAGCGGAACAGGCCGTATTGCAAGAATAAAGATGCGTCCAATGAGTTTGTTTGAATCGGGAGAATCGAATGGTAGTGTCAGTTTAAAGAGTCTATTTGACGGAGAAACCTTCGAACCCCAATCCAACAATATTGACCTGCAACGTATTGCGTATCTAACTTGCCGCGGCGGTTGGCCACAGGCTACACTACTCGAAGGTGATATTGCTTTGGATCAAGCATTCGGCTATATTGACGACGTGACCGAACGTGACATACAGCGAGTGGATGGTGTAAAGCGCAGTGCAGAGCGTGCCCGACTGCTATTGCGGTCGTATGCACGAAACATCTCTCAACAGGTGTCATACGGCACCATCAAGGCCGATATGCTTTCGAACGATGCTAATACACTTGATGAGGATACCGTGGCTGATTATATCAAGGCACTGAAGAAACTTTTCGTGATTGAGGACCTTGAAGCCTGGAATCCCAATATCCGTAGTAAATCGGCTATTCGTACCAGCGATACACGACATTTCGTTGACCCAAGTATCGGTACTGCTGCCCTAGGCTTAGGTCCCAACGATCTGATTAATGATCTGGACTCTTTCGGTCTCATCTTCGAAGATATGGCTGTACGTGATTTACGTGTATTTGCAGAAGCGCTTGATGGAAAACTGTATCATTATCGCGACAGTTCTGGACTGGAGTGTGACACTGTACTGCATCGCAGGAATGGAACATACGCACTGATAGAAGTAAAATTGGGTGGAGAGAAACTGATTAACGATGGTGCAGAAGCATTGAAAACGCTTGCAAAGACCATTGATACAACAAAGATGAGAAATCCATCGTTTATGATGGTCGTTACGGCTGTTGGGCCGTATGCATACCAACGACCAGATAGTGTTTTTGTGGTTCCCATAGGTTGTCTGAAAGATTAAGTATTTACAAGATAAGAGGGGAGAAAATCTCCCCTCTTCTATGTTTACGGCTGGAGGTCGGCATACTCACGGGCGACGTTGGGGATGCAGGGGCAAGCCTTCTTGGGGTCGAGGTCGTGGTGACCTACGATGAGTGCACGCGGATAGCGGCGGTGAAGGTCCTCTAGGAGTCGTCGGAGCGATGCTTTCTGCTCAGCCGTGCGGGTATCGTCGGGTTGTCCGCGGGCATCGAGTCCGCCCTCGTAGCAGATGCCTATCGAGTGGGCGTTGTGGTTCAGGCAGTGTGCGCCGATCATCCATTCCGGTCTGCCGGGCTCAATCTCTCCGTTACGACGGACGACGTAGTGGTAGCCGATGCCGAATTTCCAGCCTCGCTGGCGGTGCCACGTATCGATCTGAGCGGCCGATGAAGTCTGATCAGGTTTCACTGCCGAACAATGAACGACTAACAGTGTAATAACCCGCATGACTGCACGAAAAAGGTTGTTATAACCAGTGTTATCAACGATCCTGTAAATTTCAGGATCTTCCCAATCTGAGATCTTTTGAATTTAAACATTAAAATTTCGTTTTAAATTAATAAATAATCATGGCGAACCCCGAAGGGGCGAAAGCTGGAGAGCCATACCTTTAGAGTCCCTTAATAAGGGACGGCTATAATGCAGGGTCCTTCTTGCCAAAATTCTTGCGTCCCTTCGGTAACAAGCGGCAAAGCCGAGCGGGCGAGGATTTAGGAGTGGTCTGAAGCCCTCTTGGCTAAGAGGGTTGGGTAATCGGTAAAAGCCCCCCGCAGGGGGAACCCTGCATTATAGCCGCCCCTTAATAAGGGGCTCTAAATCTTCGCGCCGAAGAAAAGGACAGTTTGGGGTGTGGGGGCAAAAGCCCCCACGGGCTTAATCCCCAGTGCCTGGAGTGCTGGGCGTTTCAGGCTCAGCATTCATGGTGTTGTCGTGAGTTTCCTCAAAGATCACATCTTTGAGCAACGTGATCGCATTCACATACTTCAGCTTCACCTTACCACTCTTGCTCTCCTGTCCAACAACCACACGCTCGGTCTCGGGCTGGAACAGCACGCGACGCGTGGAAATGGTATTGGCACCACAATCCTCGATCTTCTCAACGCCAATACTTGAGAAACCAACCTTGAAGATACCGATGCCGTCGAGCTTGATCTTCTGGCCCATCTCGAAGAAGTGCTTCATGGCCTCGCCAAGCTCCTGAAGAACGGCCTTGATATCACTCTTCTTCACCGACGCCTGACGCTGGATGAACTCGGCCAACTCCTCGGTGCCAACGAAATGACTGTCGTAAACTGCCTCGGCATAGTACTTGCCATAGGCCGCATTGTACTTGTTGTTGTTCCTTGACTTAATGAACTTCTGACTCATGTCTTAAATTGAAAATTGAAAGTTGAAAATTGAAAATTTCTTGGCAGCCGAGACGAGGGGGTAACCTTTGGGTTGTTCAGATAGTCTCAACGCGCTATCCGGATAGTCTTAACGAGGTGTTCAGATAATCCCTTATAGGGTATGGAGATAGTCTGAATGAATCGTTCGAAACGTCTGGACGAGCCGTAGGTGACATCCCTGCTTGCTTACCGACTACAAAAGTACAACATTTCAAAGAGCGCTTGGCGGGCTCAGTAACACCCGGCACGATAAAGCCTTCAAGGCACAATAAGGCTGACTGTCAGTCTACATCTATGCAGAACTTCTCGGCCAGGAACTTCACGATATGGGGAGGCAGTACCCTGTCCTTGGGCTTCAGTCCCATCGACTCGAGATTCCTACGGTACGGACGGCACCAGCTCATCAGTACCTTCACACTTACACCGGCTGCATCGGCCAGCTGCTGTTTCGACATTGCTTTCATAATCGTCATTTTTAACTTAAACAGATTCTCTAGTAAACTTTCCGCGCGTACGTACAGGAACTTTTTTCGGCTTTTTTTGTTCACGTACGTACGCAGGAGAAAGTTTTTTAAAATGGCTCGTTGTTCTTTTCGTCCCTATTAGCCTTCACCATCATCTGACGCCCCAGCGCATTGATTTCCTCGGGCATGCGGTGCACGGCGCGATAGCCCGCCATACCATCAATCACGATGCTCTCGAAGCCCAGACTGATAAAGGCCTGATCGACAGCTTCCTTTCGCAACTTCTGGGCGATACTGCCTGGCATGAACTGGATGGCCGTACCTACATCGACAAACTCGCCCATGTCGCCTTCGGCGGGACGACGGAAATAACGGTACACCATCTGCTGCTCAAGGTTGGCCACCTTGAAGCAGTTGTTATGTACATCGATTTTCGTTGCACCATCGCCATCAACCCAGTACTCGAAACCGTTGCGATAGAGATAATAAGCCTGGGCATAAAGGCCCTCATATTCAAAGGGTAATACGCGGGGCGATACGATGGATTCAACCTTGAAGGCCATCCAGCGGCGCGTTCCCGTAGGGTCGTTCAGGAACTTCTCGTTGTTGCCCGTGCCACAGAAGGAAGCGATATGCTTGCGATGTTCGGTATAGCGACCATAAGCCGGACGAGCATCGATGTGCGACAGAGTTACTGCCCTTTTCATCTCGTTCATCTCGCGAGTGCTCATGGTATCGAGCTCCTCGCAGCATATCAGGCCGTATTGCGACATAGCCAGCTGCGTATCACGGTCGGTATGGCCTATACCCGTCTGGGTGCAGAAATAGTTGCGCAACTCAGGAGGCAAAAGGTGGTTCATCCAAGTGGTTTTATAAATACCCTGGCGACCGATAAACACCAATACCTGATGGTTCACCTCTGTGGGGTGAAGCCACCCCGCTATCATCGCTACAAACCACTTACGGAAGCACTCCACAAAGAATTGCCAGTCGTCAAAGTCGCCTGCCACAGTGACGCCAGACGCTGTACTGAGTATATAGTCACCACCATCATAGGATGGCAGACTGTCGAGATAGGCCTTGAAAGGATTGAAATCCACCACGAAATCTGAGCCTACCAGCCAGTCGATCTCATCGCGCTTCACTTCCTTCTCCTTCTTCATGCGGCGGTAGAGGGTGTTCAGCGTAGAGTCTTCGAAATTCTGCCACGGACCCATGCCCGTGATGGAATTATTGTCGAACCATCGGTACTCCGTACGGCGCGTGATAGTGTTATGACGTAACTCTAAATGATCGTTCAGCCATTGCTCCATCTCCTCCATCGTCATATACCGTTCCTGATAGTTTGGCTTGCGCTCACGTAGTCCCTCCGTGCTTTTAGATTTACTGCTCTGCCGTTTGCATCCCTCTTTGATTTCCCATACAAGGAAGGGATCAACCGTGGGGTTGTAATACACGTTGGCATCGTGGGCCAGTGGACAGCGCTTGCCTGCATCCCGACCCCTCCTCTCCGCCTGCAGCCCCAACAGTTGCTCATAATAGTCATTGCCGTAGAGGAATGCTTTCTGATAGAACTGCCGCTGCAGACGGATTTCAAAGCCTATATCGAGCTCGTAAGGATAAAGAATGATAAGACAGTCGGCCACCGTGAACATCAGTAGCGTATGAGGGTCGTCGCGCGCCTCCTTACGAAGCTCAGCAAGCCTACTGATATCCACATGGCTGAATAGGGCCATGGAGAGTCCTGAGAGGCTGATGAGGTCTTGTTGCCTGACATTTCCTTCAAACACACCTTGCACCATCAAGATGGGCTCATACCCCAAAGCCCAATTGCTTGACTGAATCAATTCTACGATCTGATCAATGGTCACCTTATTAGGGCAGGTGTCCTTTGCATTCTGTAATAATGATAGTTCTATCATATATGCAGTAGTATTGTTTAATAATTTAATAACAAGTTAGTAAGAATTATGGGTAAAGTTATCATACAAAGAGCATCATGCTCTTCGATATAACTATCTGTTGCCTAACATTATAAACAAATGATAAGCTTGCTCTGACATTCCAATCAGAGAACACCGATAATAGATCTGTTTGTAATGGTTAGAGAATAGTTGGCGAGTTTTCCATACGGGCACCCATCTCAAGAAAGGCCGCCCAGCTAATGGAGTCAATCGAAATCTTCTTCATGTTATAGTATATTATATTTTATTTATAATTTCGCCTACAAAGTTAGCAAATATTTTCGACATACGCAAATATTTAGGGATTTTTTTGAATATAAATTGAATAAAAGGTGAAAAATCCTGTACTATTCCTGTTTTCACCTTATTAAATTATATAGAAAATCCCCACTTTCCATAACAGAATGTGGGGATATAATAGTTACGTCACTATCATTTAAACACAATCATATCGGCCAGTTGCAGGAAGTAGTCGTTGGTGGCTGTTGCGGTGATGGTGGCAGTTCCTAAAGCTTTCCTTTCGATAGCAGTGGTGTCAGGGAGAACGGCAGCAAAATCAAGTTAATAAAATAACCGAAACATCAAAAATAACGCTTATTACATTAACCTTTTTCTTTGAAAATTTGGTTATTTCAATAAGTTTACGTATATTTGCGGCCAAGATATAAAATAAACGGTTAATTATGGAGACTCTTTTTAAGAAACATCGCATATTGATATCGCAGACAAGCACTGATATCGTTCGTGAAATCATGAAATCAGTGAACTGGGAGAAGCAGCTAGTATCCATTCGTGGTTCGCGCGGTGTGGGCAAAACAACGCTGATGCGACAGTATATCAAGCAGAAGTATGGGGTAAATGCCGGTGAGGCGTTATATTGCCTGATGGACAGCATGTACTTTGCCAGTCACACGCTGATGGAAGTGGCTGAGCGATTCCACCTGATGGGTGGCAAACACTTGTTTCTGGACGAAGTGCATAAATATCCCACATGGAGCAAGGAATTGAAAGAGATTATCGACCTGTGGCCCGATATGAAGATTACCTTTACGGGCTCGTCGCTCCTGCAAATCCTGAATGCCGATGCCGACCTGTCGCGCAGGGTGCTGAACTACGATATGGCTGGGCTATCGTTCAGAGAGTATCTGCGTTTTTATAAGAACATCGAACTGCCTGTGCATACACTGCAGGAGGTTCTGGAGAATGCGGATGCTGTTTGCGAAGAGGTGTGCAAGGTGTGTCATCCTCAACCTTTGTTCGAGGAGTATCTGCGTGCAGGCTACTACCCCTTCTACGATGGAGACGAGCAGGAATACTACAGCCGCATAGAGAATGTGGTAAGTTTTATCATCGATCAGGAGATGACGCAACTATGCGGCGTTGATCCTGCCTATACACGCAAGCTCAAGGCGATGATGCTGTTTCTTGCCAATAATGTGCCTTACGATGTGAATATCGCCAAGCTGGCATCGTACTTGGAACTGAACAAAAACACGGTGCTGAGCTATCTGTCAAGTATGCAGAGGGCGGAATTATTGCATCTGCTGTATGCCGATAATAAGTCGGTGACCAAGATGCAGAAGCCCGACAAGATATATGTACACAATCCCAATATACTCTGTGCGCTGAGCTCGAATCTGAATGTAGGTACCCAGCGTGAGTGCTTTGTGGTCAATCAACTGGCGGTAGGTCATACTGTAGAATATGGCAAGACTCAGGGCGACTTCTTGGTTGACGGCAAGGTTACGATAGAGGTTGGCGGACAAGATAAATCGTTCGACCAGATAGCCGACATACCAAACTCATACATTCTTGCAGACTCGATGGAATTCCCCGTTGGCAAGAAGTTGCCCCTTTGGGTGGTAGGCCTGCTGTATTAACGCGTTTTAATTCCAGATGGTCATTAAGGTCATGTGTCATGACCACATACAGCTAAATTGTAAAAATACACAACATTTTCCCATGCAATAAAATAGTGCTGAGCGGAAGGGCGTAGGAAAGTCAGAGAGCCCGAAAAAGGAGTGTACCTTCAAGGCTGCCTATGTGATCAGCTCTAAGAGCAAGACCATCGACGGCAAGAAGCGTACCTACCAGGAGAAAATCCCCATCAGCTCATTCGCTGTGGCAACCCATGAGGATGCCCCGTCAGGTACGGGAGATTAAACCAACGGAGGGGGTTGAGAACCCTCTACCCCCTCCTAGTTATCAACTAAAATCATAATGTTATGTCTAAAAAGGAAACCGCAAAGTTTATCGTGCAGCTGATAGCATCCATCGCCACCGCTATTCTGACTGCACTGGGCGCTACAAGTTGCGTCGGAGCATAAAGTTTAAGAGCCTCGGAATTAACTTCCGGGGCTCATTTATTATATAAACGTTATTCAATAATTATCTACATTAATGTCCCGTTAAAATGGGACACTAATGTGCTCGTTTCATAAAACTATCTTATTATCTATTAGTAATTGCCTTGGAATGTTCCTATGAAGAATATGGCACCACTGCTCCACTCCTGAATGACATACACAAACGGACGATTGGCATGGAACTCGCCTTTACCATTGATAATATTGGATCCTTCCATAGGGTTGTTTTCCTCATAAAACAACTAATTAAAGAAACGAGAAATTGACATATTGGTTTCGCAATCTTGGTTCCAGTCTGTCGGTCGCCAAGAATAGATACGTTTCCATTTTGCCGATTTTTCCTTTATCTCTTTTGTTAGCCCTATATAATTCCCATTATTATCATATACATAAGGAGTATTATATGCAATGGTCATAATAATATATATATCCCCTCCATTGTATTCTCCTTGATAGACATCAACTCCTGTTGGATGTTGCTTTGTAAAGTCATCTATGCCTGGCTGCATCCATACAGGAAGTTCTGAAACATCTACCAAGTCATCATGGAAGTATTCCCATTCTCCATCTTTGTCCTCAGTACAGGACATTGTACCTAAACACGTAATTACTATAAACAATTGGAAGAAAAGCTTTTTTATCATAATTAATTTAGATTTTATCGTTTTGTAATAATGTTTTAAATGTTCATTTCATAAAACTATCATATTGGTTTTATTATTATAACTGCGAAGGGTGGAAAACCTTGCATGAACTGGGTGCAAATTTAAGAAAGTTTTGCAATTTATGCAAGGATAAGGGGGAAATAGTGCAATTTTTGGCGTTGCAATGAGAAATTAGGCTAATAGCCTTATAATCAGGGCATTTTAGCGCATTACGCCTGCAAGTACCCCTTAAATTGCAACGCTTTTTTTGGTGGAATTTGGATGATTTTCGTTATCTTTGCAGTCAAAGAGAAGAAAATGAAACAAGCAAGTATCTTTTTTTTAGTTTTGATATTATTGGTGTATGGCTGTCAGAGCTCAAACATTAATAAGTATCTAGCAGAGATAGATTCTTTGGTCGTTACGGAATTAAACGATTCGGCCTATCATCTTGTTATGCAGATGAATGAGACAGACTTCTATAGTCCAGAGGATATTGCACATTTTAATCTATTGAGGGTACAGACGGGTAATCTTGTCAATAGGCCTCTGGAATCATCTGATAGTTTATTAGATGAAGTAATTTCGTTTTATAAACTGCATCCTGACAATGAAAAAATGACGGATGCTTATTATTATAAAGCTGTTAATGCATACAAAATGCGAGATTATCAAAGATCCATTATATTTTTTAAAAAGGCAGAAATATTAGCGGAACATTCTGGTAATTTACGTCATAAGTTTAAGGTGGCTGAAGGTATCTCCTTTGTGAATGGCAGATGTGCAAACTATGATTTTCAGCTCAAATATGCAAAACAAGCATTAGATTTAGCCAAACGTGTTAATAATAAGAATTGGATAGCGTATTCTTATTATAGAATGGGGGTTGCCCATTCGAAATCTGGTAATGAAGATAGTATTTTATATTATTTACATCAAATGGAGAAGTACACGAAGTTTATTGACAAAAAAGAACTCCCTTTGATTCTTACTAATTTAGGTCTGCTTTATAGAGATAGTAATCCAGAAGAAGCTAAAAAGTTCTTAATGAAGTCATTATCGTACAAAGAACTTACGAATACTTATGAATGGTTAGCAGAAATAGCTTATGATGAAGGGAAACCTGATGAAGCTTATCAATATTGGAAGAAAGGTTTACTGGTTCAAGACGCCACGCCTAAGGACAATATCCTTCACAATATCATAGAATTCGATATTAAGCGTGGCAAGATGGATAGTATCTGCGAAAGGGTGAATGAAATCATTGCCATTCGCGACAGCATCGATGATAAGTTGAAGAACGATACGATTAAGGATTTGCAGACGCGGTTCGACTATGAGGTGGCGATGCATGAGAAGGATCAGACGGTGATCCGTTGGCAGTGGGCGCTCATCGGACTTTTTGTTATTGTAGTGGGTCTGGCGCTCTATATCATCATCAAGAGGTATAAGGAGAAGCTGCTGCTGAAGAACCATCAGATGCAGATTCAGGAGTACACGAACCAGATTAGTCTGCTGAAGGAGTCGGGCGAGGGGG
>JAEEGJ010019043.1_pt1 | contig 15210 bp, 7 predicted proteins | sample 8958761 | NCBI WGS metagenome assembly JAEEGJ01 (sample SAMN16246546, study PRJNA631951) | gut metagenome | biome: gut microbiome; feature: rumen; material: RS-attached | host: Bos | place: Iran: Karaj | collected 2018-10 | reverse complement strand
GCAGGTGTTTATATTGTAAGAATATACGGAACGAACACGGCATCGGTTGCTTGCCAACGAAAATTCATCAAGGAATAATCGAAATGTTTGTGGACCAATATCGTAAGGGAAGGTTTCAAACCTTCCCTTACGCATATATGTTCCGTCCCTTCTAGGTGGATTCTGTCCGTCACATTTCGATACCACACAAAAAAGGCTGTCCGAAATCTTTTCAGACAGCCTTTTCAATAATGTTTAACTTAAATTATATCCACATTATAAGCTTCGAATCCTGCTTGTACGGCAGAAGGTCGTTCTTTGCGTAGGCGCGGATTGCGTAGTTGTAGATTCCGGTCTTGTGCGGTGCGCCTTCGATGCGGAATACTGCAATCTTGCCGTTGCATTCCTTCAGCTTGAACGGCATCTTTTCGTCGATGACTATTGAGCCGTCCTGCTTCTTCGAAACTGCTATTGCTTCGATACCTATGTCGTTGGGTGACAAACGGTTGAGGTTCAAGGTGATTTCTCCGTAAGCATCCTGCGGATTCTCGAACTCGGTGGTGTGGAAGTCTATCTTCAGCACTTCGATGAAGTTCCAAGCGCGTGCTGCCTTCTCCTTCCAGTTTACAATCTCGAATACCTTTGCGTAGTCGTTTTCTGCCAGTTCGGTCGAGCGCTTGTAGAGCTTGCCGTAGAACCTGTCCTTGTAGTCGTCAATCATACGCTTTGTGGTGAACATAGGTACAATCTCGGCAATCGACTTCTTGATGCACTTAACCCAGCGGTGAGGAATACCGTCTTCGCTGCAGTCGTAGAACATCGGTACAATCTCGTTTTCGAGCATATTGTAGATTGTCTGCGTGTCGAGTTCGTTCTGGAAGTCCTGGTTTTCGTAAACGCGTTCCTGTGGCAATGCCCAGCCTGCGCCTTCGCGGTAGCCTTCAACCCACCATCCGTCGAGTACGCTGAAATGCAGTGCGCCGTTCATTACGGCCTTCATTCCGCTGGTTCCCGATGCTTCGAGCGGACGGGTAGGGGTGTTCATCCAGATATCGACGCCCTGTACGAGCTTCTTCGCCAGACCTATGTCGTAGTCCTCGATGAACAAAATCTTGCCGAGGAATTCGGGACGCTTCGAGAATTCAACGATTCTCTTGATGAGGTCTTGTCCTGCGCCATCGTTCGGGTGAGCCTTTCCTGCAAAGAGTATCTGTACAGGCATCTTCGGATTGTTGAGGATTGCGGCAAGTCTTTCGGGGTTGCGGAACAATAGGTCGCCACGCTTGTAGGTAGCAAAACGACGGGCAAAACCGATTGTAAGTACCTTTTCGTCAAGCTTTTCGAGTACGGTGACCATATTGCTTGGCGATTCGTAGCTGCGTATCCAGTTTTCGCGAACGCGGTTCTTCACATAGTTGATAAGTCGTGTACGTTGCAACTTGCGGATATCCCAGATGTCGGCATCGTCAACATTGTTAATCTTATCCCAGTATTTTGGATTCGACATGTCCGACATAAAGCCATCGCCGAAGGTTGTTTCGTAAAGTTTCTGCCATGTCTTAGATGTCCAGGTCTGGTAGTGGACGCCATTGGTGACATATCCAACATGGTTTTCCTCTGGGAAGTAGCCGTTCCACAGCGGAGCGAACATCTTCTGCGATACGATTCCGTGCAACCACGAAACGCCGTTCACTTCCTGCGAAATGTTTGCTGCCAAGTAGCTCATCGAGAACTTGTCGTTGGGGTTGAGACGGCCGAGCGACATCATCTTGTCCCAGGTTATCTTGAGACGGTCCGGGTAGTGCGACATGTAGGTACGCAGCATATTTTCCTCGAATGCGTCGTGTCCTGCCGGAACTGGCGTGTGGGTAGTGAACAAAGTCGATGCCCTTACGATTTCCAGTGCTTCGTCGAACTTGAGGTTGCGCTGCGAAATGAGGTCGTTGAGTCTTTCGAAACCGATGAAAGCAGCGTGACCTTCGTTGCAGTGGTAGATGTCTGGTTTAAGACCGAGCGCCTTCAGTACGCGGGTACCACCGATGCCGAGAATCATTTCCTGTTTGAAACGGAATTCCCAGTCGCCACCATACAGGCGCGAGGTTATCAGCTTGTCTTGGTCTTGGTTGTCAATATCATCGGTATCAAGCAAGTACAGAGGAATACGACCAACATTTGCTATCCAAATCTTCACATAGACATTTCGTCCAGGGAACCTTACGACTATGCGCTTCTGTACGCCATTCTCATCGAGTTCGGGAACAACTGGTATCTTGTTGAAATCCTGTGCGATATAGTTGGCTTGCTGTTTGCCTTCGAGGGTAATTGTCTGCTTGAAATATCCATACCTATATAATAAACCGATACCAATCATGTTGGTGTTGGTGTCGCTGGCTTCCTTCAGGTAGTCACCTGCGAGGATTCCAAGACCACCCGAGAAAATCTTCAGGTTGTCGTGCAGGCCGTATTCCATGCTGAAATAAGCAATCTGTGGAGCCTTCTTGTCCTTTGCAACCTCCATGTATTTCTTGAAGTTGCCGTAAACGCGGTTGTAGAGCTGGCAGAATTCGTTGTCGTTCTCGAGTTCCTTCATGCGGTCGATGGAAATTTCCTCGAGGAAAACTCTTGGGTTGTACCTCTTTTCGCGCCACAGGTCGGCATCGATGCGCTTGAACATTGCCGATGCTTCGTAGTTCCAAGTCCACCAGAGGTTGTTGGCTATTTCCTGCAGACCTTCGAACTGCTTCGGGAGGTCCGACTTTATTTCTGCCTGACGCCAGATAGGTGAAGTTTCCTTCGGCATAATCGTGCGCTCTATCTTGGTGTGCTGCATCCTGTAGTTTATTGCTTCGGCGCGTTCGGCAATCTTGCTCTTTGCTATTGCGTATGCTTCGATGTATTTCTCTACAAGAGACTTCCACAGAGCCTTCTTCGATGCTGCTGTTGCTGCTTCCGAAACTTTCTTGCGGCTGTCGGCATCGAGGTTTGCAAAGTAAGCCATGCGTTCCGCCAAGTTGGCTACAACTTCGTCGTTGTTGTCTTCGTTGCGGTCGATTACGGTTACGCAGTTGTCGAATCGGTCAATGTTCTGCTTCGACCACATTCCAAATCCCGACAAGGATGTCGTTATTGTAGGAACGCCGAATGCAATACTTTCGAGTGGAGTGTAGCCCCATGGCTCGTAGTACGAAACAAATGCCGTCAGGTCGATGCCTTGCAGAACATCGTAGTATTTCATGTTGAAAACGCCGTCGTCGCCATTCAGGTATGATGGAACGAACACAACTTTAACTTTGTTTTCTGGACGGTTTGTAAGTCCGAGGCGTTTCAACTGGTTGAGAATCGGGTCGTATTCGGCATCGTGAAGTCCGTGGGTGAGGTTTCTGTTCTCGATGTTTGCGTTTTCGCCGTTGAGTGCAGCAAGAAGGCTCTTCTGCGGACCGTAGTTGTTGCCTGGAACGAGAATGTAAGCAAGTATTTCACGGTTTACATTTGCATTGTGGTTAAGCTTGTCGAGTGCGTCAACGAAAATGTTATAGCCCTTGTTGGTGTATTCGTAGCGTCCAGAAGTTGCGATAATCAGCGGATCTTCCTTGAATTTATAAGATGTAAGCTTTTCGGCTACATCAATCATCTTCTGGCGAGCCTTGCTGCGAATCTTGGCTGCTTCTTCTGCCTTCGGAATGAAGTCGTCCTCGAATCCGTTCGGAGTTACCACGTCGGCGGGTTTGGTGAGCAGTTGAGCGCACTCCGACTGGGTAATATCGCTTACGGTAGTGAAGACATCAGCGTTGATTGCGCTTATCTTTTCAAGGCTGTGCTTCGATACTATGTTGAACTGGCGGGCCATATTTTCGCCGTTGTAGTTTGCAAGGTCCTTGTACAGAGGCAGTCCGTTTCCTGCAATGGAACGACCTATTGCTGTTGCATGGGTTGTGAAAGCTGTTGCAATGTGCGGTGCGTTCTTCTTGAGGTAGAGGATACCAGTGCCGGTCATCCACTCGTGGAACTGAGCGAGGATAGCGTCGTTTGCCGACAGGTTGAAGTCGCAGAAACTTTCGATAACCTTGCCGGCGGTGTATCCGAACAGGGCAGGTTCGATGTAGTCCCACTGACCCGACAGCGAATCGAGTTTGTAGTCTTCCCAGAAGTCGGCGAAAATCTTGTCCTTTTCGCTGATGAAATCGGTGAAACTGATGAGTATTACCTTTGGGCTTCCGCAGATGTTCCAGCGTCCGGTGCGTACGCGCAGACCAGTCGATGCTGCATACTGCTTCCATTCAGCGAAGAGAGCAGGCTCCTCGATGAACTCGGAGTTTTCGTTTGTTCCGTATGTGTCGGGGCCGATGAAGATGAGGTCGCCGCAGCGTTCCGACAGTGCCAATGATTTTGTTGAAATTACGGTATGGATACCACCTACCTTGTTGCAAACTTCCCAACTTACTTCGAAAATGTAGTCGAGATTAAGAGTATTGTTCATATATGAATTATTTTTTTGATAAACGATATTTTTTAGGTCAACAAAGATAATGAAATTTTAATGAATACAAATGACCTTGTAGTTATTTTTTTTGATATTTTTTTAGGTTCGAATGTGTTGTTGAAAAAAAATATGTCAAGGTTTGGCTAGTTGCATATATTTGTTTATCTTTACATTTTGATTGCTTTTGTTTAATTTGCTGAAACTCAAATGCATTTTTGCAAAACATACGGCTGTTGGCAATTGGACTTGATGTTTTCGTCTATAGGATATGGTAGCGGATTATGCAAAAGATTTATTAACAAGTAATGGAATACTGTATGAAGAGACTTTTTGTTTTAACTATATGCATGTTGGTGAGTGTGTCAATGTTTTCGCAGACAGTGACGCTAAGTTTTACCGGTCGCGGTAGTGGAGGAGTAGTTACAGAAGAAAGGTATCAGCAGATTGATAGTCTGAAGATTAGCGATATTACACGGCAATGGGAGCAGATGATTTATTATCCCGATACGGTAGTGTTGTTGGAGGCGCTTGCTGTTCCGATGCTTAATGTGAAGCAGTCGGGTTTGGAGCAGAATGTGCCTAATCCGTTCAATTGTGTTACCGAAGCCATGTTAAACTTGTACGAAGGTGGCAATGTGACATTACAAGTGTTTGATGCAGGAGGCAGGGAGTACCTCTCGTATAATGGAAAGTTGCCTGCTGGCGAACATCTTTTCGAAATAACACTGGCTATTCCTCAGACATATTTCCTGACAGCCGTGACAAGCACCGGAAGACACATGGTCAAGATGGTAAACCTTGGAAGTTGCGGGGTCAACAGCATGGTGCTAAAATCGAGTTCCGACATTACTGTTAGCTCGAAGGCCGTTGTAGCTAACGAATTCGACTTGGGCGACGAGATGGAATATCAGGCATACACGACATATAATAATATTGTTTTTGATGCAACTTTGAATCAGGTGCAGAACGATAGCGAGGACATTACCATTCATTTCAATATTCCGTATTGCCGCTATACTATGAATGTCGACAAAAGATACGGATGCGATTTTTATGAGCTGAATGGCGTAACTTATTATGAAAGCACTAGACGCGCGGCAACTTTAAATCTTACGTCAGCTGGTGGTTGCGACAGTGTTGTAGTCATAGATGTAATAATTGACCACCCAACACGGACAGAGGAAAGTATAACGGCTTGCCAGTCTACTTATTGGAATGAAATAAGTTGTACCACAACAGGTGATTATGTTGCGGAACTTATATCGCGTGGCGGTTGCGACAGTATTGTTACCTTGCATTTCACTAGGGCAGACAGTATTGTGAATCATATTTATGAGTCGGACTGCTACAGCGCTACATGGAACGGCGAAACTTTCTATGAAACAGGCGATTATGTCCGTCATTTCCAGACGCAGTACTGGTGCGACAGCATTGTGCATTTCCACTTTACAAATCTGACCGATGATGTAGTTGATGTTGTGCATGCATGTGACCAGTTCACATGGATAAATGGACGTACATATTATGGAAATAATGATACCGATACGGTGCATCTCATTAACCAGCACGGTTGCGACAGCATTGTAAGGCTAAATTTGACTCTCAATCGCACGGGCTTTACCAGAGTCGATAGGTTGGCTTGCGGACAGTTCGAATTTTATGGACACACTTATACAACATCGGGTACTTATACCGAGACATTGGACAATCCATATACGGGATGTGACAGCATTATAGAGTTGCATCTTACGGTTATTAATGATACAATAGTAGATATATTCGAGGACGGTTGTGATTCTTTCGTTTTCGAAGGACAGACATATACGCAGTCGGGTGTGTATGATATTCATCATCATCCGAACAATTATTGTGATAGTATTGTTCGTCTGCATCTTACAGTTGGTCACAACACTTATTCGGAAGAAACAGTAGTTGCGTGTGATTCGTATACATGGTGGGGCGAAGAATATACAACTTCAGGAAACTACGAGCATGTAATTACATGGGGCAATCATGAAGGTTGTGATAGTATAATTACACTGCATCTTACAGTAAATCATTCAGTTACTAGTGACAAAACAATAAATGCTTGCCGTGAGTATAATCTTAATGGAGAACGTATAACGGAATCTTGTACTCGAGTAGTTACATATACTGCAGTAAATGGATGCGACAGTACTGTGACATACACTATTAATATATTTGGTGACATTCAAACTGAATTTACACAATATGCTTGCGGTTCGTTCCAATGGAATGGCGAAACTTTCAATGCGAGTGGCGACTATGAAAGGCATGTGACTCCAGTTTTGTATTGCGACAGTACAGTAACTATGCACCTTTTCATTGGTTCTCCAAATAATATAGAAGATGTGCAGGCTGCTTGTGATTCTTACGTATGGCAGGGACAAACTTATACTACAAGTGGAACGTATACCAAGACATTGACAAACATTTATGGTTGCGATAGTGTTGTAACTTTACGTCTTACAATAAATGATAGCTATAATGTGACGGACACTCGCGAAGCTTGCGATTCCTACGAATGGGAAGGTACTACATACACTACAAGTGGTTCGTATACAAAGACATTGCACTCTGTACATGGATGTGATAGTGTTGTGACACTGAATCTGACTGTAAAATATAGTGTGGAACATGAATTGTGGGATACGGCTTACGGTCCGTTTGATATAAGCGAAGGCAGTATATACGATGTGTTCCGTACGACATATTTGGATGGTCGTTATGATACATTGGGACCGAAGATATGGAACGATGTAATGTATACACAGAGTGGTAATTACCAGCAGACATTTACTGCAGCAAACGGTTGCGACAGTATAGTAACCTTGCACCTAGTATATCATGAGCGAGTATACGATACGCGTGATGGCAATACATATCTTTCCATGGAATATGGCAACCAGGTATGGACGACCGAGAATATGAAGTATTTGCCAGATGTGCATAAGGATAGGAGTTCTACTGAACCGAAATATTATGTGTATGGTTATGCCCCAAGTGGGACTCCAAATGTGGGAACAGCTCATAATAGGCAAAACTATACTACATACGGAGTGCTGTACAATTATCCTGCTGCTGCACAGACGGCTTGTCCAGAAGGCTGGCATTTGCCAAGCCAATCGGAGTGGGAGACTCTGGTAACATATTTGGGAGCTCATGGCGAATATTGTGGAACGAATACGGCAAATGTGGCAAAGTCGATGGCTGCAAACGAACTGTGGTCTTCGAGCGGAGTGAATTGTGCTGTGGGAAATAATATGCAGGATAATAATTCGTCTGCTTTCAACGGTAAACCAGGTGGATACTTAGGTTCTGGCAATGGCAATATAACAACAAATTCTTTTGCTCAAATTACTAAAGAAGCCAACTGGTGGACATCTACTTCTGAACAACGTGCACTAATTAAGTATGATTCACCTTCGGTTGTGATCGAATCTAAGGCCCTTACATGGGGATTCAGTGTTCGTTGCGTAAAGGATTAGGAATAATACCAAATTATAAAAATGGGCAGTCGAATGGCTGTCTATTTTTTTTATTGGTAAACAAAAAAGCCACAGAATCTGTGGCTTTTTCGTGGTCCCACTAGGGCTTGAACCTAGGACCCCCTGATTATGAGTCAGGTGCTCTAACCAACTGAGCTATGGGACCTCGTTCCTTTCGGAAACGGACTGCAAAAGTACTGCAAATATTTTATAGTGCAAAATTATTTTCAACTTTTTTTGATAATGTTCGCTGAAAAAATGACAGTCCTTTTATTAATGTTTTACGCAACGCGCTTTTATAGTATATGTCTTTGAGTTGGAAACTAATATTCCATTGCTGAAAATCAAGTTCCACGCATTTCCATAGTCGGGATTTACGTCAAAATAGTAATCCGAAGACCCGTCTGTAGAAAGACTCCAGTACCAACTGTCGGTAAAACCTTTTATCGTATCCTTGTATTTGTATATTTCGACAAGTTCCTCCTTTGTCGGCAAAGACCAGCCTTCGCCTTTGTTTTCGCATTTTTTCTTTGCCTCCGCCCATTTGAATATTCCGTACTCGTCATCAGTTGCAACTTTTAGACCTGATGGCAATTCAATTACATTGTTTTTCTGTGCATACGTGGCGAATGGAATAATCATCATTAAAATGAAGAATAGCCTATGCATAATTTGCCGATTTTTGTGAAAATTAAACCTACTCATAATTATCTAGTTAATTAGTTTTTATTGTGGATTGCCACGATATATCAACGCAATTTTAATGGTTTTATTTTGTACGGGAAAGATTTATTTGAAAAAATGTATTGCGAGGTGCGGGCTATTTAATTGTAAATTCAAGCGAAAAAATCAACAAAAAAACTCAATATAACGAATATTCGTATTACTTTTGTCTTTTAATTTAATAAGTAAAGATATGAAGAACATAATTCACTCAGACAATGCGCCTGCAGCAATTGGACCATATAGCCAGGCTGTTGAGGCAAACGGTATGATTTTTATTTCAGGTCAGTTGCCAATTGACCCGGCAACTGGAACAATGCCAGAGGGCATCACGGCACAGACCGAACAGAGCATGAAGAACTTGGAAGCTATCCTTAAGGCTGCCGGCTGTACTTTCGACAATGTTGTTAAGTCAACCTGCTTGCTCGCCGACATGAGCTATTTTGCCGACATGAATGCTGTTTACGGAAAGTATTTCACCGCAAATCCTCCCGCAAGAGCAGCTTTCGCTGTAAAGGAACTCCCTAAGAAGGCTCTTGTAGAAATTGAAATGATTGCTGCTAAGTAGTCGATTGTAGAACTTAAATTTACAGCTTTGAAAATATTTTTAGCATCATCGGGCGACGACAGCGACATCCCTCCGTCGTCCGTTGTCACCGATTTTCTTGGGCGTTTTAATCTTACGCCCGATGTTTTTGTACAGTCTAATCCTGATGTTATATGGTTCCTATCGGGGGGAACCGAGCACAAGGTGCTTGACAGGATTGAATCAAAGAACCGATATTGTTTCCTCGCATCGCGCAACGGCAACTCGTGGGCTGCAGCTACCGAGGTAAAGGCTTATCTTAACGAAAAGGGTATCAATACCAAACTTTTCGATGTGGATAAGTTGCAAAGCCTCAGTGAGTTGGAAAGGTTTCTCATGCCTCCTGCATCCGAAAAAAAGGCAAGATTGGGTGTGATAGGCGGAATTTCCGACTGGCTTGTGTCGAGTATTCCCGATGAGGACTTGCTTGATGATTTGCTTGACATTGAGCTTGTTAACTTTACTTGGGACGAATTCTTGACTTTGCCTGAGGGCGAGGATTTCTGCAATTTCGCAGAAAATTTCGGCAGGTTCGGTCACGAAAGTTTTGCTTCGGAATTGTCGATGGTAAAGAAGTTCGACACGCTCATCAAGCAGAATAACCTCGATGCAGTTACGGTAGGTTGTTTCGGATTGATAGGCAAGGTTGGCAATACGATTTGTCTACCAGTGTCGGCAATGAACGATTACGGTTTCCCAGCAGCTTGCGAAGGCGATTTGTGTTCGGCAACGGGAATGATGATTGTCAAGCGTTTGACAGGCAAGATTCCGTGGATGGCTAATCTAAGTTTTGCCGACAAGGAGGCTGCCGTATTCTCGCATTGTACCGTGCAGAAGAATCTGCTCGACAAGATGGAAATCACAACTCATTACGAGACAGGAAAGTACGCGGCTGTCAAGGGCGAAATGAAGAAGCAGAATATTACTATTTTCCGTATCGACAGAAAGTTGGAATATTGCTTCCTCTCGCTTGGTGAAATCGTTGACAACTGCGATTCTCCTTTTGCATGTCGCACACAGGTAAAGGTAAAGATGACATCGAAGGGCTTGTTCCTGCTGCGTGAATTCCCGCTCGGCAACCATCACCTTATTATTGATGGCGATTGCACCGATGCTATAGCTGAATACTTTACGAATAAGGGATTTAGAGTAGTGTAGGGGAGTTAAGAGTTAAAAGTTGAGAGTTGAGAGTTGAAAGTTGAGAGATATCACAATATATATAGTACGGTCGCAGCGCGCTACGGCACAACCAGTAAAAACGCGCCATGGCGCGTTTCAACCAGAAACCAGCACAACCTTGAACTTTGAACCTTGAACCTGAACGGCGCAGCCCTCAACGAAGTTAAACCTAGAAACAGCGAAGCGTAGAAACCGGGCTTTAGCCCATAGAAAGTAAAATAATATGACCATGAAGAAACTACTGTTGATTTTGGCAACTTTGCTTATTGCAACGCAGTTTGCAAAAGCAACTCCCGGATGCTACTGGGTATTTTTCCGCGATAAGGCGAATACATCTTTCAATCCTTACGAATACTTTGACTCAAAGGCAATTGAACGCCGAGAAAAGTTGGGATTGTCGCTCTACGATATTACCGATTATCCTCTTAATGGCGGTTATGTCGATGCAGTTTCGGCTTTGTCGGAAGAATTTGTCGGCGAATCGCGCTGGTTCAATGCGGTCGGTATTATGGCCGAAAGCGAAAACATTGAGAAGATAAAGGCTTTGCCGTTTGTGTCGCGCGTTGTTGAAATAGCTGGCGAAATGGTTGTCGCTTCGTATTCAGGTATGGTTGACGAAGAAAACGATGAAACCTACGACATCGAAATGCTGAAACCCGAACTTCTGCCTCAGCTCGTAAGGATGCAGGGCGAAAAATTCGCCGAAAACAACATCGATGGTAAAGGCGTCAGGATTGCCGTATTTGACGGCGGTTTTCCGAAAGTTGACAAACACGAGATTTTTAGCCACCTTCGCGACAACAACCAAATCATCAAAACTTGGAACTTCCCGAACAAAAAGGAATATGTCTATAGCTGGTCGTCGCACGGTACTATGACATTGAGTTGCATAGCTGGCGTTTACCAGACAAGCAGCAAGGTTCAGAAACTCGGTTTGGCTACGGGTGCAGAATTTCTGCTTGCACGTACCGAGGTTAATCCAGAGCCTTTCAAGGAGGAAATTTGGTGGACACAGGCAATGGAGTGGGCAGACCAGAATGGCGCCGACATCATCAGCAGTTCGCTTGGCTATGGCAAGGAAAGGTACTACACAAAGGATATGGATGGCACTTCGCATGTTGCCAAGGCTGCAAATATGGCGGCTCGCAAAGGTATGCTGGTTTTCAACTCGATGGGTAACGAAGCCGACGACAATTCGTGGACAGTGCTTATAACTCCAGCCGATGCCGACAGTGTTATTTCGGTCGGTGGAATCGACGACTCGCTCAACAAGTACCGCCACATTGCCTTTTCATCCTACGGACCGACTGCCGATGGTCGTCGCAAGCCGAATGTTGTTGCTTTTGGTCACGCGTATGTAGCCAACCCAAAGGGTGGAATGGCAATGGCTTACGGAACTTCTTTCTCGTGTCCTCTGGCGGCTGGTTTTGGTGCATGTGCTTGGCAGACAAAACGCGAACTTACCGCTATGCAACTGAAGGATGAGATAGAAAAGTCGGGTGATATTTATCCGTATTTCGACTATGCGTTGGGTTATGGCGTTCCGCAGGCAAGTTATTTCGTGGAAGGCGGAAAAAAGACGGTAGAACCAACATTCGAGTTCGAAAAAGATGGTAACACTCTGAAAATAAAGTGTCAGCATTTTGAAGAAAATACCGAGGTTTTCTACAACCTTATGCGTGAAGATGGCAGATTGCATTCGTACGAACATGTTAATACAGAAGGAGATGCTGAGATTTCCATAAGCAATATAGATATGTATTCTCCTTTCACTGTAAATGTGTATTATCACGGATATGTTGGCTCGTACAAGATTGAAGGTAACAAAGATGGAAATCTGGTATATGCACGTCAGCCTAGCACAAAAGTTACCGATGCAACAAAGATAATGTCGAGAAATGAGAACCAGAGCAAACGAGAGTTCGGCAAGCCAAAGAAAACGCATTTGCTACTGCAGATGAATGCAGGTTTTGCAGGCGTTAAGACTTTCGAAGGCACGACAAACAAGCAAAAGTCAACGTTTTCGGCACTTGTCGGTATGCAGTGGAACGCTTGCAAGAAGTATAGCCTTGCCTTTGGCGTAGGTATGGGATTGGATGATTATAGAGGCGAAGCTCTTGATGGTATTAATTATGTTAGCTTTGCGTCTAGTGATCCGAATTTAATTCGAGAAAGATTCCGCACATCCAACCTTAACATTGAATTGTTCCAGCGTGTGAAACTTGCAAGCGGAGGTCTTCTTAGCAACGGACTTACATGGGATTTAGGCGTTTTTGGAATGTGGAATTTCGAAGACCGTTATGTTCAGGTTTGGCAAGCTGATATTACGGACAATTACAGAAAGACAAAAATCATAAACAAGAATTACGACTTTATCAATCCGTTCCAGTGGGGTGTAAAGACTGCAATAACCTACGATATTGTTTCGGTGTATGCAAAACTTAGGATTTCCGATTTGCTAAATCCGTCGCTGTATCCAGGAACTTACAAGGACTTTATGAAACTGGAAATCGGTATGCAGCTGATTTTTGTGAAATAGTTGGAAGTTAGTATTGTCCGCTAAAAATGAATCGTCATTCCGTAAAACAAAGCGAACCGACTAAGGAACGTGTCGTGTGAGCCTGTTTGTACGGAATCTCCTTTTAATAGAGCATCGCTAGGAGATTCCGCACAGTTGAACAATATTACGCTCTCCGTTCCGTATCGCGTTATTGTTCTAACTTGCGGACCCTTTAGCGCACGAAGCTTGCGAGTAATGACAGAAGCGTGGCAAAATTTAGTCAAGTAGTATATAATTTCCTTTTTTCACTCTTCCACCTTGCACCAGTCCTTCCACGAGATGTATTTTATGCCGTTGATTTCGCAGGTGAGGTCGCCGAGGTAGAAAACAGAGCCTTTGCAGTTGCTGTCTTTGCGAAGTCCCAGATAATCACGCACACTTTCCGACAACTTGCTTTCCGCATCTGCTGAGCTTTTTATTTCGATGGCAAATGTGTGTTTCCAGTCGGCTATAATGTCAACTTCGAATCCCTTTTGGTCTCTGAAGAATGTCAAGTTAGCTTTTTTACCAAAGTTCAGTCGGTTTTTGAGCAGTTCTGAAAGTGCAAATGTTTCAACTACAGCACCTTTGTGTGGACTGAGCAATAGTTCTTCCTTGCTTTCAATTCTTAAAAGATGGCATAGAAGTCCCGAATCAACAAAATACATTTTTGGAGTTTTGACTAACGACTTGCCGAGACTATTTGTTTCCGGTTCGAGGAAATGTATTATGAATGAAGATTCAAGAATTGAAAACCACTGTTTTATTGTTGGTGCCGATACGCCTATGACTTTGGAAATCTTGTCCATCGACACCATCTGTCCGCTGTATGTGGCCGACAACTGTATGAATTTCTTGAAAGATGACAGGTTGGATGGATTTATAAGGTTCTTGACATCCATATCCAAATAGGTGTCGATATAATTCTCGAACCAGTCGGAGGCTATGAAGTGTTTCTGCGGATCGTATAGGGGAGGGTAAAAACCTTTGAATATTGTATCGTAAGCATTGTCGCTCAACAAGTTGTCGCTATTAAGTTCCTTAATCGAAAATGGCATAAGCTTCAAAGATGCCACACGACCAGCTAGCGAATCGGTTATATTTTCCTTTAGTCTGAACTGGCTCGAACCTGTAAGAATGTATTTCCCTGGTACATATTCTTCATTATCAACATAGAACTTTACGGCATCAAAGATTTCTGGTACTTTCTGTGCTTCGTCAATAATTGCACCATCTGGGAAAGCCATCAGGAAATCCTTTGGGTTTGAAGTTGCCAGTTCTCTCATCGACTTGTCGTCAAATGAGATGTATTTTTTGTAAGGAAACGCCATTTTTGCCAAAGTCGTTTTTCCGCTCTGGCGAGGTCCTGTGATTGCTACAACTGGAAACTGCGATGCCAATCTTAGCAATGTTTCTTTAGCCGTCCTATTTGTACTCATAGTAAAAATCTAAAGTTTATGTTGGTAAAAATCTAAAGTTTATGTTGGTGAAAATCTAAAGTTTATACTAGTAAAAATCCAAAGTCAAAGATAGTAAAAATCTAAAGTTTTGAGCAAGGTTTTTTTTGAAAAAAATGATGTTTGTTTTGTAATGCGTTGGTTGTTATGGTGTTGTGATTGTGGAAAATGTGTCGGTTTTATGACGAATGGACTGGCGCTAAATCCTCTGTATCTCAAATCTTCATCCTTTATCTCACCCGGCGAAGCAAATAAATGACAAAAAAATTATTTTGTTAAAAACTTATGTAATTTTGCCATCGGATTCCGAAATTGCATAAAAAAGGAGACCGATTCGTTGGCAAAAACAACTCCTACGGATGAGATTCAGCAATGCAAGTGTTGTGATTCGCAAAAAAGCGTTTTTGCAAACCGAGTGCAGAGCAAAACAAACGCAGGACTTTTGCTGTGCCGAGGTGCAGCCGAACTTCTGCGTTAGCAAAATGTATCTTTGAACGCTGAACTCTACGAGCCAAACATCGCCAGCCGTGTCGTTGTGATTTGCTTTAAAATTTGTATCTTTGAACGCTGATAAACAACGTGCGTACATTTACGCTCTGGTCCTTTGCAGTTGTGATTTGCTTTAAAATTTGTATCTTTGAATGCTGATAAACAACGTGATAACTTTCACGACCACGACCCCGGGCGTTGTGATTTGCTTTAAAATTTGTATCTTTGAACGCTGATAAACAACTTGTGGGGCTGCTCCAACAAGCGTA
>JAEEGJ010019040.1_pt1 | contig 15211 bp, 13 predicted proteins | sample 8958761 | NCBI WGS metagenome assembly JAEEGJ01 (sample SAMN16246546, study PRJNA631951) | gut metagenome | biome: gut microbiome; feature: rumen; material: RS-attached | host: Bos | place: Iran: Karaj | collected 2018-10 | reverse complement strand
CCGAAGGAGGGTAGCAATAGAGTCTGCCCTACGGCCAGGGGGCTTTCTAAACCTTTCTCCGCTCGGCTTTCTTTCCCCGCTTCGCTCTGAAAGCGCCACCCTTCGGGATGTCGAGCGGCCGCTTTCGTAGCGGAGCGGAGAAAGAACCGCTGCTCCGCAGCATTGAACGCAGCTCTGCTGCTTTGAACGCAGCTCTGCTGCCTTACACGCCCGTAGCGCTTTACACGCGCCAAAGGCGCTTTGCCGCTTTGCCCCCGACGGGCCGTGCCTTCATGCGATAGGCTCATTATAAAACTGTGATACTGTGATACTGTGATGCAAGCAGTCTATCGGCATTTTTTAAAACTGTGATCTGTGATTCGTGATACATATTTTCGATACACCCACTGACAGATCATATGATCACATTTGCCGCGCTCGTTGCTCAACCCCTGCCTTTGGCGCACACGACGGGCATCGTCAGTAGTGAACACGTCGGGCAGCAGCTCCAGCAGGTTGCGAGGACCACGCTTGGTGGTGGGTTCTGTTTCCATGTTCGCCTTCGCGATGTCTTCGCCGAAGAACTCCATCTTGCACCAGAGGTCGTACTCCAGCGACCAGCGAATGAAGTCGTCGATGGCCTTCTCCCACTTGCAGCCGTTCGCCACGTAGAGCACACAGGCCTTCAGCCAGGCAATTACACAGGCGCGGTGCGAGAGGTTCCAATACACCTCGTTCTGACTCAGGCGGGCAAACTCCGCACACTCCTTCTGCAGCTTGCGCGCCAGCGCGTCGGCCTGCTTGCAGACGATGAGCCCGCGGGCCTTCGTGAGGTTCTCGATGTAGGGCCGCAGAGCCTCGTCGAAGGCAATGTCGTACTGTCCGTAGACGGGCTGCTCGGCGCCAATCTCCATCTCGGGGATGGTGCAGAAGTTGATGCGCGAGATAGGGCCGTCGGTGAGCACCTTGTTGAAGAAGCGGCGCCCCTTCAGGATGGTGGTGCAGGCGTTCCAGTTGAAGCGGCACACAGGACGGGCCGTCACGCTCTGAATGCCCACGCGCGTCTGACCGTATTCTGCCCCGGGGTCGAAGGCCAGGCACATCAGCTGGAAGTGCTGCTTGCCCGTCTGACCCTTCAGCTGTTCGAAGAGGTCCAGCTCGTTCAGCTTCACGTAGACGAAGTGCCCCTCGGCCTCGTCCATGCGCGTCACCAGCGCCGGCTTCGTCATATCGGGGTCTATGATCTGGATGACCAGCCCCTCCGGTCGCACCATTCGGTCCTTGTTCGCACCCTTCCGCTGACAGTCCTTCTTCCACTCCGCCTCGCGCTGAGCGTTCTCGTCGTCGCGCCGCTTGATGTCGGCCATGATGCGGCGGATGGGCTCGTCGATGCAGCCCTTGCCGGCACCCGTCGAAGCCATCAGGCAGTTCATCAGCGTCGCCTCGTGCTCCACGTTGTCGGTGTATGGGAACCGCACACCGCAGAGATGCGTCGCCAAGGGAGGGAACAAGGCATGCGCCAACGTGGGCTTGTAGATGTCGGGCGTCTTCGAGGTGAGCAGCTGGATGAGCTTCGGAAGCTTGCGAGGCATCTCGGGAGCTACGGCCCCCCCGTCGTCCCCCGAGGGGGACACGATACCATCGGAGGCTGCGGTGTGCCCGTCTTCGGAGTCATATCCGTAGAGGCGTCGGCTCTGCGTGAACAGGTTCTCCTGATACTTCAGCAGTCGCTGGCTGGGATTGGTGTAGTTCTGATAGAAGTCGCTCACCAGCTGCTGGATGTTCTGGTCGCGCCAATGATCGGGCATCAACTCGGCCAGGATGCCATTCGTCTCCTCACGCGTCAGCAGCTGCGTGGCACCGCTCAGGAACATCTTTACGCTTGTATGCCTGCCGCCCTCGTCCAGGAAGTCGCGCTCCAGCAATCCCTTCTCCTTCATCACACCTTGGGCGATAAAACGGGTGCGGTCGCTAACGGTAGGGGCAGACCCCCGTGTCTGCCCGCCATCAGGTGTGTTGGCTATTGTAGCCCCCTCGGGGGCTGAATGGGGGGCTCTCTGTGTCTGCCCGCCATCGTTGGAAGGTGCTTCGCTTACACGAGCCGTAGGCTCTTTACACTTTAAACTTTGAACATCGCGCTCTGCGCGTCGCTCCTTCCAGGGGCGGTAGTGCTTATTCGCCTTCTTTGCACCCGGCGGCACCTCTTCTTGTCCCTGCCTCTCGCGCTCCTTCAGGCGCTTAAACTCCTCGGCAGCCTCCTCTGGGGATAGCTGCTCCTCGAAGATGGCATCGTCCAGATAGAACAGATTGTCGGGAGTTGCGGGACCGGTGTAGAGGATGCGCTGCTCGTCGTGCGTCGAGGTGTCCATCTCCGTTTCTGTGAGCATCGAGAGGCGCACCTGGTTCTCCAGAATCGTCTTGCCACGCTCGCGGCGGCACACCGCATGCAGGCCGTAGTTGGCTGAGCCCGACAGCTCCAGCAGACCGATCTCGTCCTTCTTCTCGAGCAGCACCTGTTTGATGCGCTCCTGCTCTTCGGCCGACTGGCAGTCGATGTCGTGTGCGAAGGTCGACGCCACATGGTGACAGCCCTTCAGCACCCCGTCGGGCAGCAGGTCGTTGTAGTTGTATTGCACCTGCCTGGCCTTCGCCTTCTTGTCGCCCCCTCGTGCAGAAAGGAAGTTCTGCACGTTCTCCGGCGTGTTGCGCTGGGCGAGGTAGTCTTCTCGGTTCGTGACGGGTCGGGCGACCTTGCGCCCGCTCCCGTCGATAGTGATTAGGTTAATCATCAAGTTATTATTTCGATTTTTGAAACATTTTTATTTATCAAGAATTAGAGAATTGGAGATTTTTTTTTCGTTGCATGAGTGGGAATTATTGAGAATTGGAGAAGAAATTGCAAGCAATTTCATATCTCGTCGCTTGCGACGAATTCTTGTCAATTCATTTGCATGAAGATAATTCTCTAATTCTCAAATTCTTGACCTTATTTCTTGACCTTAATCCTCCATGATAAGTCTCAGAAATTTTCCAGCAATCACACTCGACTGGCGCACCAGCTGCTCGGGCAGCTCATCCAGCTGTTCTGCGGGCAGCGAGAACACGAAGTAGAACTTCCCGTTCTGGCCCAGCGACAGCGAGCAGTTGTCGTCGCGAAAGAGCGCCTGGTTGCGTGCGCGCTTCGGCCGCTCGGTGATGTACACGTTGCCGTCGCGCATGATCTGCACCTTGCAGTTGCCCACGAAGGGCTCCATCTCCACGTCCTCGCAGCACTCGAAGTCTGCGAAGTGCAGTCCGTTTTCACACTCGCCGAACACCATCATGCCGTTCAGCGTCATATCACTCTCGTTTGTTCTGTTAATTACATTATTCTTCATATTTCTGAATTGTTTGCGAGAAGAAGTTTCAGAAATCCGATGGCCATCTTCTCGAGAAGACTCCTTCCGCTTCAACTCAGGTTGTTAAATGTTTTGGGGTCGCTTCGCTCAAAATTTATCAAAAATCTATTTCAAAATCTTTCAAAATTAATTAATGAAAATTCATGTTCAATTCATGATAATTCATGTTGCGCCGCAGGCATCCCTACCACCCCTCACCCCTCCTCCCCGGAGGAGGGGACCACGCTGGCTGTCCCCACTGCTAGGCGCGTGGCTCCCCTCCTTTCGGAGGGGTTGGGGGGAGGCTCTAGGTGTCTCTCACTTCACTCGCCACGATGTCCTGATAGAATGCTCCGTTCGACTCGTGCGTCTGGAAGCGGAGGGCTGCCACCACCAGCTTGCCCGGGGTGAACTTGCACAGCGCCAGGTTGCCGTACATCGCGCAGAGGTACTCGTCCTCGTAGTCGCCGCCCATTTCTTTCAAGCGGATGTAGCACTTGGCCAGTTGGCCGTTCTCAGTCTTCTTCGACTGCACATACATGGGTTCGCCCTGTGCAATCACTTTCAAAATTTTTGTTGTCATAACTGTGTTTTGGTTTTAAATATTCATGTAAATCGTTCCGTGTTGCTGTTCGAACACCTCTCTGATCTCCTCGATGGTCTTCACCTCCACCTGCTGTCCCTGCTCCTCGGCCAGCCACTCCGCCTCGCGCACCTCCAGCACATACATCAGATACTCGTGGCGCTTCACCCGTCCTTGCGTGCTGCCCGCCTGCTCCATCAGCTTGCTCATGCGCCACCGCCGGCAATAGTTCTGGGCTGTCACCTTGCTCCTGCGCTTCTTGCACCATCGCTGGCAGTCAGCCTTCCACATCTTATGCTCACAGCTGGCACAGCACACTTTCACCGTCGCGCCATGAGGATTCGTTGTCATGATTGGTTGTCTTTTCATACCTTATTCATTTGTTATCAGTTTTCGTCACCTTGCTGTCGGAGGACCGGTCTTTCTCCCGCTTGGTTTTCGCTATTGCAATTTGTTTGATGGTGCAAAGATACTGCGGTTCTTTCGGGTATAAAAACTTCCATTTTATACTCTCTGCAAAAGTTTCTTTAGGAGTAATCTGGCTTCTCTGTTTAGCGAATAATTGCCATTCGACTGATAGTATTTATTTCGCTTGTCGGTCTTCTCCAGAGAGAGATGTAAGGTCAGCATCGACACATCTTTATTATACACGCCCATGTTCTGCAACCGGCATACAATGTTCGTGACGACGTAGCGGTTCATGTGGCCTGCGTTGATTCCCTTCTTCATCGTCAGACAATCCCTGAAACACTCCGTTTCAACAATCGTCTTCCACAGATTGTTCACTTCCTCGTGCCAGGCATCCGTAGCAAAGCCAGCTATAGATGCGACGTACTCGAGGATTTCCTTTTTGTAGGCATCCTTGTCGGTGTCGCGCGCCACGTCTATGTACACGCGTCCCTCGTCGGTAAGTTGTTTTAATAGTTCTGCATCGAAATCTTTGGGCAACAGCCTTCTAAAACTTGTTTTCTTCATTTTTTCCAAGTTTTGTGAGAAGGTTGAGGTGCTGCAGCTTTCTCCCTAGGTGACTCTCACGCTACTCGGAGTTTAACAATGTACGTACGAGGGATTTTCCCTTGCACGGCAGCACAGACTTGCGGTCACGCTGCGAGTACAAAGGTAAGATCAATATACCAAACAAAAAGAGACACGGACTTCTTTCGAAGCCCGTGTCCAACCGTTCCAACGTATTTGCGCTGTTTTATCCAACCATTCCAACGGAATGTCCAACTAAATCAATTTCTCAACATTATTCTGCCTCAGTTTTTGCCCGCTCTATGTCGTGTTTTAGCACCACAAGACTGGCAAATAGTCCCTTATAAGCAATTTCATATACGCGTTCAGCCTTGGCTGCCCCAATCACTTTTGCCATACCTTTTGCCCACATATCTTTCAATGTCACTTCCTGCTTCATCTTGCCCAGTTTCCAAAGACTACGCTCACCAGAGACAGACCTTGCTAACTTGCGCTTATACTCCTTGAACTTTTCTGGAGTATCGTCAGGAAATAGCATTGGGAACCACTCCACCATCTGCTCCACAAATGTGGTATCACCAAAAGAAGATTTAGTAATGCCTGCCTCCTTTACAGCCTTCATTACATAATACCACTCATTCTTAACCGATGGATTAATTCGCACCTGCTGCGGATGTCCATACATAATAGTGGCATCGCCCATGTCGATAGCTGCGGCAATAGTGTCACGAAGTTTTAATAGCCAGGCATTGGAGTCAAAAAGACGCTCGTTGAAGATGATGTTTCTCAATGGTTCATCCTCTGCTGGTGCATCGTTCGTTTGTTTGCCAAAAGGCGTTCCAAAATGGATTTCACCACCATCATTATAGAAGAAGTTGATTGTAGCTCCAACAAAAGACTTCTGTCGTTCAAGCACTCGCGTAAGAAGCTCGTCGATACATTCAGTCAAACAATACCAAGCAAAAAAAGCGTCAAGGTCGCTGCGTTCAATATTATCGCTATAAGCAACGCATAACAACCGAATGAATTTATCTTCATCAAACTGCCGTTGCGTACTGTCAAAACAACGATTCCAGAAAACAAAGAACTCTTCTTGCTTGTAAGCTTGCAGGATAGCATCGCGTTTATTCCTGAGAAACGAAATAAGTGCATCAACATCATTGGCAGACACGTTCAACCGCATTTCTCTCCAAAAGGATTCTGCTATTTTCCGCCACGAAGATCCACTTAGAAACTTCATCCGTTCCTGTTGAAAGAAAGTTTTATAATTGTCTTCCTGTATAGTTGGCAATGTGTTTTGGGACTCGCTTATCGTTATCATATTAACTCTTGCTTCTCTTTGTGTCTTCTTTCAAAATCTTGTTTTAATCTATAAAGTTCCGATGAGTGATCAGCAATTTCTCTCCGGTAGTTCTTGTAGTATGTCAATATCTTACGGAACTTCTCGTTTTCTGTCAGTTCCTCAATATGGTTAAACTCGTTCCTATAAATAATTGGCAGGAGTTCCTCTCGCTCCTCATCAGATAAACCAGCCATCGCATCTCTCCATTCTTGAGTGTACCCTAAATCTTCAAAGAAAAAACGGAACAAGAGGAAGGTCTCTGGCATCAGAAGTAGTTCCATATACTCTTCTTCATTTCGTCCAAAAGCCTTCTCAAAAAAAGACACTCCACGTCCAATCTTGCCCTTTGTAGCATTCAGAATAGCTTGCACAGCACGGATATATTTTCTGTTCCAGTATTTTCCTATATAATCGCGGTCGTGACTGTGCTCTCCACGTATGGGGTGATACTTCATTGGAAATGAATAGATACTTACGTTCATTTCCTCGCACATATCCACGTTGATTCTTAGTCGGTGATACAAGTCTGCTGGCTTATCATTAAAATTGTAAAGCAGATAGTTTGAGAAATCACTCATGCCGTGTTCCTTGCTCATCTTTATCGCCTTTCTATACTTCGGTTCAGTCTTCATATCATCGAAAGCTACGCGAAGTGGGCGAACAGGAATCTGCTCCAGCAAAGAAACAATTTCTTCGGTGAACAATCGTGCGTCAACTCCCTGGTTGAAGTCAACGTAACGCAAACGCCCTTTAAGACGATTATATTTTGTATCGAAATAGGGGGCAAAGTCCTTATAAGTGGCTATCAGCACTTCTCGGCGACAGGTATCGGGATGAAGCAGGTGGTACTTTTCCCGTAGAGCCAGTATCTCAGTACGCATCTTCTCGCTGAGCCCCTTATAATTGTTGATCTCCTGAAGGAGTTTATAACACTTACGGACGTAGGCCCTGTTGTTGATTCCCAAGCGAAGATTACGGATAGCAATAAAGTATTGGTTGGGCTCTATGAATTTTGCACCTTTCGTAAAACCACACGACTTAATATCCTCTATGATTTCTTTCAACTTTTCGGATGCCAGCACATTATTGTCCATTAGGAGAAGATTCTGCTGTTCACCATATAGCCGCCTTATACGTTCGATACGTTCACGTAGTGGAATATACTCCTGGTAGCGTGGTTCCAGTGTCCAAACCGCACAGAATGCACACTTTCGGATGCAGCCGCGAGTAGTGTAACTGTAATAAGACCCTCCATCTGGGTACTCATAGTCTATTTCGTCAAGAATAGAATAGTCAAGAGGCAACTCGTCTATTACATATGGGTTATCCTCGTCAATATCCTTGTACGGAGTGTGGAGCGTACCACAATGTGGTTTGATGCCTGTCGCCTCTTCTATCTCCTTTGGCTGAATGGATGCAAGCACACCACCCACCATCAGGTTCTTCTGGTCTTTCACCATCATCTTGGCAAACTCGATGGTTTCAATGGTGATGTCCCAATAGAAAGTGAATAACGTAGTAACGCCCACCCAATCCCAACGAGGATGTTTCTTGTACTCCCCGCTATGATAGAATTTCTTGAAATGTTCTATCCAAGGATAAATAAAGATGGCATCTTCCGAATCGTCTATTCCAATGTTCTCCAAGTCGGACTTACGCCGATATCGAATATATGTAGCAATACGGTTAAAGCGTAGCTTCCAGTCGATAGAGTCGTCAACTTTTGAGAGTTGTGTTACACACTCCTCAGTAATCTGTCGGATAACAAACTCCTTGAGGTCTCCTTTATAGAAGACCACATCGTCGCCTCGCAATCTGAAATATGTGGCCAGTTTCATCAGGCCGATAGGAGGGAACTTGTTTTTATAGTTAGGCTCTAAAAGTAAGACCCTACGATTCATTTCGTTAGTTCCCTTTCTATCTTATTTATGAGACTATCTCGTTTCGCTTCATCAACGATAGTGTTATAAATTACATCATAGATTTGGTTGATAACCTTCTTCTCTTTTACTCCAAATTTCTTATATATTTCGTTATCAGTTCTAAGCCTTGCGATAATGGGTTCTTGAACAGTCAATGCTGTTCCTTCCTGATTCTCATTGCTTCCTGAACTTTGATTAGATATATTTGTGTCAGAAGGAGGATTAAGCGAGGAGAATAAAGGTGCTAAAGGAGATTGTTTTTCCTCCAGTTTCTTTTTAAAAGCTTCTAATTTCTTTTCTTCTTTTGCTTTATTTGCGAGAAACTTCTTGTATTCTTCGTCGCTTTTCTGTTTTTCTGTTTCAGAGACAAATCCCTCCCTTTTTTTCTTCTTTTCTTTCTCTATACCTGCATTGGCCTTTATTATACCTTTATAAGCGCTTCTTGTTTGTGAGGCATCATTACACAGTTCCTTAAGAAGAATGAATTCATTACTAACTATACGTTCAAACTCGGTTCTTGCATCATTTTCTTTCAAATAGTCTCTTCTTGCATTGGGAAGCAACTTCTCACCAACGACATGCAGTTCTCCATAAAAATATTGGGCAAATCGCTTGTCACCTTCTGCGTGATAAAAGATTTTGCAGGTTTCGGCATTACCCAATTGGATGTTCTTGCAACGTAAACGAATGCCATAAGCAGGATTATATGATTGAATAATACCTTTCAGTTCAGAAATGGAATACCACCCCCAATAAAGGAAATTGCCATTCACATCTTTATGGCTAAAGAACTCTATGTCATTTATGTCATAATCACCCTCTTTATTGTTTACGATTTTTGTCGTATATTTCTTGTAGATTTGTTCCTCACCATATTCATCTCCGACAAAGACATTATACACGTCTAACTCCAAATTGTTATTCTTTGCATATTCCTTGATTTTCGATGAAAAGCGCAAAAAGGAAGTGGGGTAATCTACTGGCGCCACCATTGACAAATAATTCTTGATGTCATCAACATCAAGTAGTTCGTCTCTTGTGACATCTTCAAGGATGACCCTGAAATAATGGCTGTCAATTTGTTCTGTTTCTTCCACGAAGCTATTAGTACACATATCAATAACTTCGCTTGCATCATGACTATCATTTTCGTCATCTATGATAGTGTTCATCTTGGCAGCATCCCAAATTACGGTCGTTTTACATTTTTCACCTTTTGCCGTAGTTTCGAATTTTATCACTTTGCAATAGCCAATTCCACCTATACGGCCAATTCCACGAAAGCCCTTCCTTTTCCCTCTTTTCTTTGTGGAATCACCGATATCTAACAAAACGTCTTTATCGTTTTGCTTAACACCTGTAGCCGTATCTTCAATTATTATCTTTCTTTCTTGTTGGAAAATTCTTACGTGTATTGAATAATAATCATCTTCTTCTAAATGTTGCTCTACAGCTTCGTCGATTTGATCTGCCGCATTCTGAATATACTCACGATAAATACTGCGCCAGTCTTCATACATACTGCTGGTTAAAGAGTCTATTGCAAATTTGCCGATTCTTGCCATATCTTTAATTAGTCATTATAATATTTGTAAATGGGTAGTGGGAAATTAATGTGGAGCATTGAGCGGAACACTGGATTCTGAATGATGTATTCGCCTTGCTTCATTCGGGTTAACATCGTCTTATATACACTTGGTACAAAGCGGAAGTCCTCACGAGTAATTTCGATTGCATTGGTACGGCCAAATGCCTGTGTGGCACAATTGCCTTTTACTCGACGGTGTATGTCGCTCACAAACTGCTCCGCTCCAAAAAGAATAATGCCGAGTGAACGTCCACGCTCTGTTATGTCAAGCAATTGATGGAGAATCGGTGATGACTTGGGAACATCATTAGAGGCATATTTGTTTAGCTCGTCTATGAAAATAATGATGCGGTCAGGAATTTCTTCATCTGGACGTTTTGATGCTCCGAGTTTCAGATTATAAACTGCTCGCATCACATCACCAAAGACAAAGCCCTGCGACTCCTCGTCCATTTTGGCAACATCAATCACCATCACATCGTTCTTATTGATATTGGCTATCTCATCACGTAGACGCACACCATCACCCAACTGGTTGGTGAACATCTGGCGGCACTTTTGGAAACTCTTGTTGAATAGTCGGTAGAACTTACGCCAACTCATTACGGAGATTTCTTTGGAAGCATTCTTCTTGTCTGTTTGCGTGTAGCTATGTACAACGTTTTGGAAATCTTCCCATGTCTCAACGCCATTAAAACTGCCGCTATTCGATATAATGAAATTCACAATACTTTCAATGGTTTCATTTGGGTCGTCAACATTGGCAAACAAAAGGTCGAGACACTCCTTGTCTTCATCCGTCTCAAACAAATACTTAAACTGCGCTGCCGTCTTGTTTGCCAACCGGTCTTTCAGTACGCTTTCTTTCTCATAAGTATATGTTGTGTATTCTTTCGCATAGGGATAGAAGTATTTCACATGTTCAAAGGGCTTCATTTCCATTCCCAGCAAGTCGTAAACTGGCTTAATCAGGTCAATTTCCCTTTTCCGTTCATTCTTCTGATCAATCTTCAATAGGTCAGTACCTTTGACATTCATCATAATAAAAGCTACCGACTCATTACCCCTAATGGCATAGTCTTGGATGGCTTTCATCAAGAACATTGCGTATGATGTCTTTGAAGCCAAACCTGAAATACCTGATATATTCAGATGGGCCCCTTCTGGCCCAATTAAGAAGTGGGAATTGAAGTACACGGGCAGTGTCTTCTTGTTCTCACCATCGTACATATCAATATATCCTGCAGGCAATGGGTTCTTCACGTCCTTCAATCCCAAAGCCTCCATAATCTGCTCTTCGTCTGCTAAGTGTACTTTCTTCCCCTCTTGGACTGGGATGTAAATGCCCTTGTCATTTCCAACGACCTTGCACTTCACATAATTCATGCCAATACGCTCGGTATAGGTATGCGCATCGACATCGCCAAAGTCGCTAGAAATGTAGCCTGCCAGTGCGCTAGGCGAATCAGTCATATGGGATATCTCCTCCACGACTCCAAAAGTCTTAGAATCCTCACCATTGGCATCTTTTATGTGGTCAACCACTACTACATCGAAAGGCTTCAATTTCAAATCCTTCCGTGTCCAAAAAGTAAACTCCTCAATTGTAGAGGGTTGTTTCTCGGTTGCTATTATTCGTCCTATTGTTTCCATATTTGTCAGAACAGATTGATAAATTGAATGTCACTTCTAAAACGACTTTTACAATAACTTTCCGCCATATATACGGGATAAAGATGATTTGCCCAACGGGCATCGTTGCCGTAGCAGACTGGATTGCGCTCGTTGATGATATTGGCCGTAATCGTATCTATTTCGTCGGTCATTAGGCCGTTATCGTTTTCACTGCCCGTCATCAGCATCTTTTCTATTTTCAACACGCCCGAATAAGGGGTAGCCGTATATTCTCTTTCACGGATGCGCACATACCAAATGGCAAAGTTTACGTTGCCCCATTCAGAGCCAGGACTCCACAGGAAAGCAGGAGTGCGATGGAATAGAGGAAGGCTGGCTATAGCCGCTGCGCTGCTCTGTCCCTTATTATCTTTCATCAGATTAGGGTTGAATCGTTTCGAAACGCCTACCACATGGCGGTAGTTGTTGCGGATGCGTGCCAGTTCCTTGTAGTCACCCGATTTCATTGGCTTGTACTGAATAGACCCATCTTTTATCAAGTAGCTTTCATGAGTCAGCAGGTGTTTGCTCATCATTCGGGCAACAATGCGTTTCTCGCAATCCACCATTTCGTCCTGAATCTTTGCTACGCCCTTATTCTCCAATGTTTCGCGTCCTTCAAGTTTAGTCAGATACCATAGCACCTTGCCGATCTCTATGGCTGATTTCTTCAACAAAGGCTGCTCGTTCAACTTGTTTCTTAGGTTATTGAAAAACACTCCGTTATCGATACCTTCGCCATTGGCTACTACAGGCAAACAAACAACGGGATAGGCTTCTTCATCTATGTGATGGAACGAATGGAAAGTATAGTCATCGTTCATCTCACGACCGCAGCACGCCACAGAAACCTGACCGCTAATAACTGGGAACACTTTCTTGTCATACTGGATATCATCTACCTTATAGACCTTACGTGAGCCGTCAAGAAAGAATTTAAAGAGTGGAGGTCCCTGACGGCATAATTCCGCTCTGGCGGTCATATCGCGCATCTTGGGATCATGAACACTCTCAGCATACTCCTTCATGTTAATGTAGTGCTCTTCAGCAGGGTCGTACTCTATGTTGGGGCCCGACGTATCATCATAACAATACTTGAACGATGCAAAGCGTTTGCCCTGCGTTTCGTCGGCGATATAGTCAAGTATCTTACCCATTTTTCAAATTTGCATTTTCCAACTTGCAAAGGTACAAATTATTTTCGATATGCCACAACTGAGATTAAAAAAAATGCATATATTTTGAAAAGTCTCTTCCATCCCCTTCTTACACACCTCATTTCACTCCTCCCCCTTTTTATTTTTCATACTTTCTTCAAACATTCTTAGATGTGATGGGTACTCATCTGGCACAAGTATCTTTAAATACTGAAGATAGTTCTTGTAATCTATGATGGCATTTTGGCTTCCAAACTCTATATATCCTAAGATATGATCAGCATAGTTAAAGTCCAATTTATTGATATCTCTATCATTTACGAACATGGCTCTATAAAGGGCAGCAGCCTTGCGCTCGTTGTCCTCATTCTGCATTTCCATCAGTTGCCCGATGCAGTTAACTAAACGATCTAAATGTTCCTCGTTCATAACACTACTTTCGAAAGAATCTTTTCAATCCTTTAAACATGCCAGTGGAATAACCTTCACTCCATCGGGCCGCGTATATGCCATTTGGCCACCAGTGAGTATAACCATCAGGTCAGGTTCTCGCAAAGGAACCTGCTTTTCATTCTTATTGTATTCTCGAATCAGCCGTCTCAGTTCTATCAGATGTGATGCACCACCCTCAATTTCGCGACTCCCAAGTTTACATTCAATAAGTGCATAACGGCCATCGCCAAGATGAAGTACGAGGTCTGATTCCAGACCATATCTGTCTCTGTAATACGAGATATGCGAGTCGAAATCAAGCGTGTATGCCTTCAGGTCGCGAACGCACATTTGTTCAAAGATGAAGCCGAAAGTTTTTAATTGAGATTCAAGTGCATCGGCATTCACCCCCATCGCAGCGATTGCAATAGATGGGTCAGTGAAACAGCGCTTGGGCATACTACGGATGGCTGTCTTGCTTCGAATGGCAGGGCACCAGGCATCAATATCCTGAATCACAAATAGTTTCTCCAAGGCTCCTACATAATCATCAAAGGTATTCATTGAGATACTGATATCTCCAGATGCGGTCACATCGGCAAGAATGCTGGTTTTCTTCACGACAGTACTGATGTTACGGGCATAAGAGCGCAATATCTGTTTTGCAATTTTGGGATTACGCTGTTTCTTATCAATAGCAGAAATATCATTTTCACAGACGCTGTTTACATAATCCTTGGCTATCATCATACTTGCTTCAATGGGTAATTGAAGTGTTGCAGGCCAACCGCCACGACAAGCCACCTTAATGAGTGCAGGGATATCCAGCTTACTGATCGCGCCATTTATGTCATAATCTGGATTGGCAAACAATTCACTGAGAGAAACCTCGCCAGTGGAATCCAGCGACTCCCACAAACTCATAGGATACATCTTCATTCGTGAGATACGCCCCGTACCAGTATGATATATCTTATCTTTATCAACCGTATTGCTACCCGTCAGAATATACTGCCCTGGAGCCCCGCCAGCCTTGTCAACAGCAGTTCGGACTGCATCCCACAGCATTGGAGCGTCTTGCCATTCATCAATTAACCGGGGGGACTCTCCTTTCAATAACAATGAAGGCATCGTAATGGCTGTTGCGAGATATTCCTCCCGATTATCTGGGTCCTGTAACTTGAGGACGCTTTTAGCATGCTGTTCTGCAGTTGTTGTCTTTCCTGTCCATTTCGGACCTTCAATGAGAACGGCTCCAAATGCCCCCAGTCGTTTTCTCAGCATCTCATCTGCTACTCTTGATAAATACTCCATATTTAAACTATTTGCATGCAAAGATAATACTTTTTCCCAAAACCACCAAATTATTTGGTATTTTTGTGGCATTCCGCTTGGTAACTTTGTGGCGTTTCACTTGGTAACTTTGCGGTGAAAGTGTCATCCAAACAGTTCCTTTATATTTTTCTCATGTGTAGCCAGAGATGCTGCGCAGCCCCTTTCACACGCTGGTCTTACCCCCCTTCTTACACACCTTAGTTACACTGCTTGCATCACAGTATCACAGTATCACAGTTTTGTAGGGAGGGGGTATAAAGGGGAAATTTAGGACTTACTATTTATATATAATATATATATTATATATATAATAGTAAAAATATTTACTTACATTTTTTGACTCTTCCAAGGCATCCGCACAAAAATATGCCTCATAATAAAACTGTGATACTGTGATACTGTGATGCAGTGATGGTTTTTATGGCCCTTGAAAGAGGTGACTAAAATCTCCTGAAACACCTATGCACACAATGTTTTCACAAACATGCTCCGTAACTGATTGATACATAGCAACATACAGCACCGATGCAAAATTTTTCCAAAATTTTCTGCTTATAAATTGTAAGTTTCAAGATTTTTTCGTAACTTTGTACTCGCAAAGAAGATGTTCAGGCAGCGACGTTTTTGCTTCCAAAATGACCGGTCAGGATGCCGAATCCGCCCGCGCCTCGCTCCGAATTGCGCTAGCTAGCTAATCATAACCTATAACCTATTACCTATAACCTTTAAACTAAGAAAAATCCTATGGCAATCAAGTACAAACTTTATCAAGACAACCGCGCTGAGTCGAAGAACCGCGGCAAGTGGTATGCTCGCGCCATCTACCCGAAGACCCCGAAGAACACGA
>JAEEGJ010019038.1_pt1 | contig 15211 bp, 12 predicted proteins | sample 8958761 | NCBI WGS metagenome assembly JAEEGJ01 (sample SAMN16246546, study PRJNA631951) | gut metagenome | biome: gut microbiome; feature: rumen; material: RS-attached | host: Bos | place: Iran: Karaj | collected 2018-10 | reverse complement strand
GTCTAACTTCATAGGACTCCGCCGGAAAGAATGTTGAGCAGAGTTCGATTATAAATGGCAGGGTATTTGCTTTAGAAAAAAACGGACTATTTTCTGTGAACTGAATCACCTGATGATTCGGCTCTACTTTTTGAATAAATTTTTCAAAAAGATCAGAGAGTTATGTTGTAAAAGGTAGAGTCAGATGGTTGTGAAAGGTATAGAATTAGCAGAGTTTAGGATGTACGCATCATGCAATTACCTGGAGACATACTGGCAGCGGGCCGCATCCATGAGGCGCAGCCCCTTACCTGATCTTCCCGCTCTCCGGATCGTAGACGAAGAGCCCCTGCTTCAGCGGATCCTCATAGCGGCACACGCCCTTCCCGAGGTCCCTGTACTTCACCTCGCGCGCGTCATCCTGGAGGAGCGCGTTCCAAAGCCGGAGGCAGTGCCCGCTCCGCTCCTCCTGCTCCTTTTTGGGATCCTTTTTCGCGTCTGCTGCCTGCTCTCTCTTCTGGTCCTCCCTCGCGGCCGAGGGCGGGATGTCGGTGGGCCAGCCCGCGCCGCTCACCGCAAAGCAGATCCGCTCGCTCCCCTTCTTCCCGCCTCCCTTATAGACCTTCATGCAGGCAACGCCGTTCCGGGAGCCCGCGAGGTAGTCCTGGTGCACGGCCATTGCCCTCTCGGAGAAGGTTTTCTGCCTGTAGGAGAACGCGGCGTCGCGCGCCATGAAGTAGTTCCCGAAGAGGCTTTTGATGGCGAGCCCGCCCACGAACATGATGGCCATGATCGTGACGAGCCTGATGAGCCACCTGCGGTTGAAGTTCTCGGAGACGTCTTCCTGGGTCATTTCTGCCCCTGCATGACGCTGTACATGTTCCACATCGGCGTGAATATTCCGAGGGCAAGGACAAGGACCATCGCCGCGACGCAGACAAGGAGGATCGGCTCGATTTTCGCGGTGAGGTTCTTCAATGCGTAGTCGACCTCGCCCTCATAGTACCCGGCGGCCTCGAGGAGCAGCGTGTCGACCTGTCCGGTCTCGTCACCTACGGCGAACATCTGCATGACGAGGGGCGAGAAGATGTTGGCGTCTGCCGCGACATGCGCGAGCGCCTGTCCGCCCTCGATGCCGGTCTTCATCTTCACGATCTTCTCCGCGAGGAAGTCGTTGTCCACCGCCTCCGCGACCAGCGCGAGCGCCTGATTGAGCGTGATGCCCGAGGAGATCATGACGGCGAAGCTCCGGCAGAACCTCGCGAGCAGGGACTGCGTGACGATGGGCCCGATGATGGGCAGCCTCATCTGCCACTTGCCCCAGGTGTAGCGTCCGCTTTTGGAGTGGCTCCACTTCACCCAGAACCAGGAGATGCCGATGACGGACAGGAGGAGCACATACCAGTAGGTCCTGAAGAAGTGCGACACCGCGAGGAGGATCCTCGTATAGATGGGGAGCTCCGCGTCGAACTTCGCGAAGAGGTTGGCGAACACCGGGATTACCCAGATGTTGAGCACGACCATGGCGAGCGCGAGGAAGATGATGACGATCATCGGGTAGCGGATGGCGGCCTTGACTCTTTTCCTCGTCTCCATGTCCAAAGAGAGGTACTCCGCGATCTGCTTGAACGATCCCTCGAGCTCTCCGGTGTTCTCTCCGACGTTGATAAGCGCCACAAAGAGCGGGCTGAAAATGTCGGGGCGCTTCCTGAGGCTGTAGGCCATCGGCATGCCTCCCGCGAGGTCGCGCCCTATTTGCTTGAGCTCGTCGCGGAGCACGGGGTTCGTGATGGTGGTCGCGAGGCCTCCTATGGCGCGGAGGAGCGGGATGCCGGCCTTCGTAAGGGAGTACATCTGCCGGCAGAACATCACGAGATCCTCGATCTTCACGTGATGCATGAAGTGGATATTGCTGAGAAGCCCCCCGCTGCTCTTCTCCTTCACCGCCTCCTCGGTGAGGCTCACCGGCATGATGCCGCGCGATGAAAGCGTCTGCGCCGCGCTCTGGCGGTCAGGCGCCTCGAGCGTCCCGGAGGTTTCCCCTGCGGCGCTGTAGCCGCGGTAGCTGAACATCGGCATCTTACTTTGCTATCTCCGCAAGTCTCAGCACCTCGTCAAGGCTCGTGATGCCCTGGAGAGCGTAGTCGTAGGCCATGTGGGAAAGGGGCACGTAGTCAGGGTCGGCGTTCGCCGCGCGGCTGAAGCGCTCGGTGTCCTCGGCGCGGAGCGCGTCCATCATCTCGCCCTTGAGGTCAAGGATTTCAAAGACGCCGATTCGGCCCTTGTAGCCCGTATAGTTGCAGCTCTGGCAGCCGCGCCCGTGGTAGAAGACATGCTGCGAGGCGCCCGGTCCGATGACGTCATCGATGAACCTGCGGTCGCTCTCGTCAGGGACGTACTCCTCCTTGCAGTCCGGGCAGATTCGCCTTACCAGCCTCTGCGCGATGACGACCCTGAGGGCCGCCGCGACGAGGTAGCCGGGCGCGCCCATGTCCATGAGGCGGAGCGCGCTCGACACCGCGTCGTTGGTGTGGAGGGTGGTCAGGACCAGGTGTCCGGTTATGGCTCCGCGGAGTCCGATCTCGCAGGTCTCCTTGTCTCGCATCTCTCCCACAAGGATGATGTCCGGGTCCTGACGGAGGCAGGCCCTGAGCACGCGGGAGAAGTCGAGGCCGATTGAGGCGTTGATCTGCACCTGGCTCACGCGCGGCAGGCGGAACTCCACCGGGTCCTCGGCGGTGATGATCTTGGTCCCGGGCTCATTGAGCTCGGAGAGCGCGCCGTAAAGGGTCGTGGTCTTACCGGATCCCGTGGGTCCCGTAACCAGGATAAGCCCGTGCGGACGGTGGAGCTCGCGACGGAACTTCTCCAGGATCTGCGGAGGCATGCCGACATCGTTGAGGTTGAGGAGCCCCGAGGTCTGATCGAGGAGTCGCATTACGACCGACTCGCCGTTCTGTATGGGGAGGGTCGAGATACGAACGTCGACGTCGTGTCCCCTCGCGCGGATCTTGAAGCGCCCGTCCTGCGGGAGCCTCTTCTCCGAGATGTTGAGCCCCGACATCAGCTTGAGTCTGAGGACCAGCGCCGGCGCTATCCCTACCTCGTTGAGGTCGGTCTCGTGGAGGACGCCGTCGATACGCTGCCTGATGCGGAGCACCTTCTCGTCAGGCTCGATGTGGATATCGGAGGCATGGACCTGCACCGCGTCCTCGAAGATCATGCGGAGGAGCTTCACGACCGTGGCCTCGTTCTCCGAGCCCTCGGCCTCGGCGGCTGTGCCCATGTCGAAGTCCGAGGCCTTGTACTCCTCCTGGAGCTGCGAGGCGAAGGACTCGATTTCCTTGGTCTTTCTGTAGAGCTGCCCGAAGGAGGTGAGGAGCTGCGACTCCCTGGCGACGGCGAACTCGATTTCGCGCGGCATGAGAAGGGCCGCGACCGAGTCCATCGCGTTGAGGTCCGCCGGGTCGCTCATCACGACGGTCGCGCGGTCGGGCTCGGCGTGGATGCAGAGGACTCTGAGCCTTCTTGCCTGCACCTCGGGAATGAGCTGCACCGCCGCCTGGTCGATCTTCACCTTCGAGAGATCGTAGAACGGAATGTTCAGCTGCTTCGCGAGGAACTTAAGGAGCTGCTCCTCGTTGATGTAGCCCAAATCGATGAGCGACGCGCCGAGCTTGATGCCCTTCCCCTTCTGGTTCTTGAGGGCGGCCATCAGCTGGTCGTTCGATATGACTCCTTCCTCGACGAGAAGGTCTCCGAGCCTTTTCCGAAGCCTTGGCTTTACCATTATTTCTTCCCTCCGAGCACCCTGAGCCTTCTTTCAGCAAAATCCCTTACGTTCGGATCAAGCTTCCTGTCCTTAAGGACCTTCCTGTAGGTATTGATGGCGGCCTGCTTCTGACTGCACCTGTCGTAGGCTATGGCGAGCCCCGCGCCGTAGCGCGTCTCCGCGGGCGCGATTTTCCAGAGCTTCCTGTAGGCCGCGGCCGCCGAGTCGCAGTCCCCGACCTCGTCCGCGAGCTCCGACTCGAGCTCATAGTAGGGGAGCGTCTCCTTGGTGGCCTCCGGCGAGAAGCCGGTGAGGGACTTCAGCGCCCCTGCCCTGTTCCCCGCTGCGGACCTCACCTTGGCCTGCATGCCGCGGAGGCGCCAGTCGGATGTGTCGAGCGCGATGCCCTTCGAGAGGAGATCGTCAGCCGCGCCCAGATCGCCCCTGCCGAAGTAAAGGCTCGCGAGCTTCATCCTGACAGCCGAGTCCCGGGGCTTCGCCGCAAGCGCGTCCTGGAAGTCCTCCTCGGCGCCGCCTAGCTCGCCTGTTATAACCTTGCGGTCGCCGCTCTTCGCGCTGAGCTCCGCCTTCTTCCCGGCGGGGAGGTTCTCGACCTGGATGCTGAGCGTGCCGCGGGGCTTCTCGGGAACGTCAGAGGATGCGCCATTGCTCCCATCGCTTCCCTTCGCAGCGGACTGCGCCTCGCGCTCCCTGATGTCCCTGAGGAGCTCTCTGTCAGGCCCGGCGAGGACCTCGGCGAGCTCCTCGCGGCGCTTCCGCTCGGTGCTCACCGCGCTCTCCGAGACTGCCGAATCATTCTTTCCTGCTGCGGCGCCCTGGCTGGAGTTCGGCTTCCTTAAGGGAGCGGGCTCGGCGTTCACCACCGCCTCGCGCTCAGCAGCCGTTGCGTCAGGCGCTGCCTCTTCCTTTGCGGCAACGGCGGACTCAGCCCTCTCTACCTGCTCGGTTTTCTCAGGAGCGGGAGACTCAGCGCGGTGCTTTCTAACCGCGCAGGTAACCGCGGCCGCGGCAAAGACCGCCGCCGCAATGAATACCACGATGGCGACCAGCATCAGCCTCTTCCCGCCGGTGTCCTTCGCGTGGTAGACGCCGTCGCCCGTCGCAGCGCCCCGGCGGTCGAGGTCGCGGAGCATCTGGTTGATAACGCTCATAGTGCCTCCACGACGCCGACGATGACCGCCGCGATGATAATGAGGATGATGGCGGAGGACATGAAGAAGAAGGTGACGCGCCTTCTCATGTAGTTGCCCCAGGCGTCCTCGGTGTCCCGGATGGCGCCCTTCACGTCACGCCCCTTCACCACGGGCGATCCGCGCCCGAAGGCGAGCATCAGGCACTTGTGCGAGAGGATGTTGATGAGCCTCGGGATGCCGCGGCTCGCGCGCCAGATTTTCCTGACGGAGCGCCTCGGGAAGAGGACCTGTCCCCGGTAGCCCGCGGCGCGGAGGCGCGATGCGATATAGGCGTCGGTCTCATTCATAGTGAGGGGCCGCAGGCGGTAGGAGAAGGCGATCCTCTGCCGGAGCTGCCTGAACTCCGGGCGCGCGAGGCGCTCGTCAAGCTCCGGCTGCCCGAAGAGGACGATCTGCAGGAGCTTCGAGGACTCGGTCTCGAGGTTCCCGAAGAGCCTTACGGCCTCCAGGGTCTCGTCGGGAAGGGCCTGCGCCTCGTCGATGAAGACAACGACGCTCCTTCCTTCTTTCTTGAGCTCAATGAGCCGGTGGTTGATGGCGTCCGTTACCGTGCTCATGCCCTCGCTCTTCTCCGCACCGAGCTCGTGCGCCAGGGCCTCCCTGAGCTCCGCGGCGCTTAAATAGGGATTGGGGAAATAGCAGATGAAGGCGTCAGCGGGCAGGATGTTGTTCATGATCCTGCGGAGCAGCATGGTCTTCCCGGTGCCGACCTCGCCTGTGATCTTGATGATGCCCTCGCCGCCCGCCAGAGCGACGCGCACCACGGCGATAGCCTCCTCATGAGGAGGGAGCCCGAAGTAGAACGAGGTGTTGGGCGTCAGGGTGAAGGGGAGCTCATTAAGCCCGAAGAAGCCGAGGTAGGAGGCCTCGCCAATGCCCGGCTGCGTTCCTGATGCTGTTTCGTTCATGCTCTCTCTCCGCTCAGGCGGGATCTCCCCCGCTCCTCCGTGTCTTAAATGCTACTTGCCTTTCTTTTTGCTGTCCTTTGAGGGGTACCAGTCATCGAGGAGGTCGGACGCGCGCTGCAGCTCGTCCTTCCAGGTGTTCTCGCGGACGACGACGGGCTTCAGCATAATCACGAGCTCGCGCTTCTGCCCGACCTTCTGCCTGTTCTTGAACACCTCGCCGAGGCCGGGGATGTCGCCGAGGCCCGGGATCCTGCTCTGGCGGTCAATCTCGGAGGTCTCCATGAGGCCGCCCAGCACAATGATCTCTCCGCTGTTGGCGTCAACGATGGTGTCGGTCTCCCTGACGTCCGACTTCGCCATCGGGAGCGTCATGGGCTCAGAGGAGGTGCCGCCGAAGCCCGCGAGGTTGATGACTCTCGGATCGTCGTCAACCTTGATGACCGAGGGGTGGATGTGCATCAGCACATGGCCGTCCGCGTCAATCTGCGGCAGGACGTCGAGCGCCACGCCGGAGAAGTAGGTCTCGAACGAGATCGACGGGGAAAGCGACGTGGAGCTGCTGTCCGAGTTGCTCGAGGAGCTGATGTCGCTCACGTACTTGCGGTCGGTTCCGACCTTGATGACCGCCTTCTGGTTGTTGAGCGCGGTCACGCGGGGGTTCGAGAGCGTCGTTACGTCGCCCTGGGTCTTCAGAAGCTGTATCGCGGTCGCGAAGCTGCCGTCCGTGATCCTGATGCCGACGCCTCCGCCGATGAGGCCGATGATGTCGTCAGTAACGCCGTAGGTGCTGTTGGTCGTGTAGTACTTGTAGCTGCCGTTCTCAACGCCTGTCGAGGTGCCCGCGAAGACGCCCCTCTCCGGATCATTGACGCCGCGCCACTTGAGGTTCTCCCAGTCGATGCCGGACTGGAAGCCGTCATTGAGGGTTACCTCGAGGATCTTGGCCTCGATGATGACCTGGCGGCGGAGGGCCTCCTGGGTCTTCGAGAGGAACTCGCGGACGGTCTTGAGCTCCTTCGGCATGGCCGTAACGGTTACGAGCCCCGCCTGCGGGTTCATGATGACCGATCTGCCCTCGCCTGTCCCGACAAGTCCTTTAAGCGCCGCCTCGAGGCTCTTCCAGAGATCGTTCTCCGAGGTCGTGGTGATGTCGGTGCCGGAGCTGTTGCTGTCAGATCCTGAGGAGGATGACGATGAGGACGAGCTGTCGCTGTCGTCCGAGTCATCGGAGACGCCGCTCGTCGTCACGTTGATGCTGGAGTTGCCCTGCCTCGCGAGAAGGAGGTAGTTGACCTCGAAGGTCTCGGAACGAACTCCCGCAGGATAGACATAGATGATGCCGCCGCGGCGCTGTATGTCGTAGCCGTAGGTGTCCGCTACAGCGTTGAGGACGTCCCCGAGCGTTACGTTCCTGAGGCTCAGTGTTATGGTCCCGGAGACGTCAGGATGCACGACGAAGCTGTACCTGCTCTGCCCGACGAGGGAGGTGAAGAACTCCTTCGCGTCGATGTCGCGCGCATCGATGCGGAAGCGCCTCTTCTCCGCGGGAGCAGTGATTCGGGTGTCGCCGCTCCGGTGGAGGGCAGAGGTTACGGATCTGGGGATGACGAGCTCGCTGTTGTTCTCAATCGCGTCAGCAAGGGCCTTCTTTGCCTCGACGGGCTGCGGGCGCCATGCGCACGCAGTCAGCAGAACCGCCGCCGAGAGCACTGACACTTTCATGATTGCATCTAACATATCTCTTCTGTCCTTATCTGCTGATTTTAAGGCTGCTCTCAAAGAGCCTCAGTGTAACCTTGCGCCCGTCGGGCATCAGAAGCGACGCAGAGTCGCCGGAGACGCTCTCAAGCTTTATGCCGCCCGCCATGTCGCCTTCCTTCACAAATGTCCCGCTGATGACGGCGCCGCGCACCGGGGACGTCATCACCGCGGAGAGCACCGGCCCCTGCTGCCCGGCGGCCGGGATCTCAGGGGCCTTCTCGCCGTCCTTAAGCCCTGCCTCGATGGCCCGCCTCATGAGGGGAAGGGGCATCGTGGGATCCGGGAGCGACTGTACGGAGGCCGTTCTCCCCTGAAGATTTCCCGCCGCAGGAAGCCCGGCGCCCTCAGCGTCTGCCGCCAGTGCCGGGGCTGAGGCAGAAAGAGCCAGCACGAGCGCCGCGGCGGCTGCCTTCATTATGTCAGGATACACTGATGAACTCCTCGCTGACGCTCAGCGTGTAGATTTCGAGCACGAGTGTGCTCCGCGGGTATTCCTTGGGGTCGCCCTGGAGGCTGATCTTCTTCCAGTAGAACTTCTGCGGCAGGGTCTCAAGGGCTCCGACAAAGCGCATGAGGTCGGTATAGCCGCCGCTTATCTCCATATGGAGCACGTGGCGGAACACCCCGCCGCCGTCAGGCGACACGGCGAGGTTCTCCGGGGGAAGGTTCTTAAGCTCCTTCACCGCTATCCCGTCCATGCCGGACATGATGTTCTGCAGCATGTCGGTCATCTCGGTGGGAGGCACGAGGCCGGTGAGGGTCTTCTTCAGCTCCTCATTCTTCGCCGCGAGCTTCTTCTCAAGCTCCGCGATCTGCTGCTTGAACTGGTCGTTGATGCTGATGCCGGCCCCGGAGGCGAGCTCATCGGACTTCTGCGAGAGCTCCTCGATCTTGGCGCCATACTCCTCGGCGCTCTTCACCGCCTCGCGGTACTTCTGCATCGCGGGATCGAAGCCGTAGGACCACACCGGGAAAATGGCAAGCACCGCGGCGCAGACCATGAGGAGGATCTTCTCCTGCTTTTTAAGCTTCGAGAACTTCTCGGAAAGATCGTCAAGCTGCTTCATTCCTGAGCCTCCCCGCCCTCTGAGCCCTCAGATTCCTCATCGGTCCTGTGGGCCTCCTCAAATGCCTTCCTGGCCTCCTCGCGCGCGGCGTCGGCCGCGGCCTGGTCAAAGCCCGTGAAGGTGAACTCGCTTGCCCCCGGGTAGTCCTTGCTCGCGGAGACCGATACTCCGGAGAACTTGCGGCCCCTGAACGACTCGGAGCTCTTAAGCCTTCCCGCGAAGTCCGCCGCGTCCGAGGCCTTCTCCACGACGCCCCCGAGAGTCAGCATGCTGCCCTCGGCGGAGACGGTGCTCAGATAGACCTTCCCGTCTGAAATCCTTGCGAGGTCGAGCAGGAGATCCGAGAAGTCCTGCGCGCTGTCGCCTTTGAGGGACGCGATCACTCCGGAGAGCTTCTCGGTGGCCTCCTCCTCGAGGCGGAGCTTCGCGAGCTTCTTCTCGAGCTCCGGATCTGCGCTCTCGCCCTGCGAGAGCGCCTCAAGCTGCGCCACATCGCTCTCGAGCTTCTCTGCGGCCTCGGACTGTCTGTCGGCTGCCGCGACGGCCTTGTTCTTCATCATGACCATCACGGCTGTCGCGAGGATCATGATAAGGAGGAGCCCGCCGAAGAGGATCAGCATGTTTTTGAACGTCAGCGGCTCGAACTTGGTGCGCTTCTTCTCCCGGCGGTAGAAGTTGATGGTAGTCTTCATGCCTTCTCCTCCCGCCCGTTGAGGCAGGCTACGAGAGGCAGGTACTCAAAGGTGTTGCCCTTCACCATGTCCCGGAGGTCGACGAGCTCCACGCTGAAGAAGTTCTTGAGGTAGCCCATGATGGTGCCGAGCTCCTTGCTGTCTATCGCGAAGAACATCTTGCGGACCGGCGGGAGCTTGAGCTGCGCGGTAAGGTAGTCGAGCGAGCGCTGTATTTCAAGGGAAAGCCCGTCAAGGAGATCCGACTGCTGCGGGATATAGGGCTTCTCCGGATCCTCCGGCGCGGGAGCAGGAGCCGCCGCGGGAGCGCCGCCTGGCTGCCCGGCGCCGTTTCCGGCCTCAAGCCCCCTGAGCTCGCCCGCGAGGCTCCCGATGTCGATGACGCCTGGCTGCCTCGGAGCGGGCGCCGGCGCAGGGGCCTGGCGCTGCGCGGGACGGAACGAGACCTTGGTCAGGTTCATGTAGCCGCGCACCGTGCGGGAGAAGACGTTGATGCCCTGTTGGTAGACGGAGAGCGTGAGATCGTGCCTCTCCGGCTGGAAAAGGATTACCTGAACCGTCTGGTCCGTGCCGAAAAGATCGGCCATGGCGAGCTGGTCGACGGTGATGAGCTGGAGCTTCGTCATCGAGGAGAGCGTCTGCGCGATGCCGTCAATGTCCTTCTTCGGCGCGCTGAACACCTGGATCCGGTCCGGGGTCGAGGCGATCTTGAGGCAGTCAACGTAGTCGAAGAGCTGCTCGGCGGGGTTCTGGGTGATGAAGTCCTTCACCGCGAAGGGGAGCGCGTTCATCATCTCCTCGTCGGGGACCTTGGGCTTCTCAATCTGAACTGCGTGGTAGACGGGCTGAAAGAGGACCGCTGCGGTTTTGGCGGATGACTTCACGTGGTGCGCCTCAAGGAGGGCCTTGGTCTTCTCCGGCCACTGCGTCGGGGTTCCGCAGTCCACGATCTCGCCCTCAATACCCTTCTCGCCGCTCATCACGAAATAGACGTGGCTCCCGGAGTAGCCGAACACCGCGCCGTAGGCAGTCCTGGGTCCGTCTGCGGATCCTGCCGCGCCGCCCTTCTCCTTGGCACTGCCCGCGCCGGGCTTTTTCCGGAGAACGCTTTTCAGCTTCTCTGCGGCATTGGTTAGAAAAGACGGCATTTTCATGAAAACGGAACCCCGGCATTATCGATAATCGTTTAATTTTAGCACATATACAGGGACATACGGAATATACCCCGGCGGGCGGGGAAAAGCCCTGAATACGGGGAAAATGCCAGGGGATGGAGAGGCATGGTGAACCTCAGGGAGGCTCCTCCGCCGCCTTGGGACATCTCCCGCCTGAGGCAGAAACAGTAATCCCGCAGCCTTTGGGGCCGCGGGACTTTTTGTGGTGTGTCTGTTTCAGCTTCAGCTCATCAGAACTCGAAGCGGGCGCCGATTGCTATGCGGGCCTCGCTGTCAGTGTGCTGTGAGCCGCCGAAGCCTGCCGAAATGCCGAGGCCCAGGCTGTCGCCATACTGCGCGTTGAGGCCGGCCTTAACATCCCAGGAGACGGTGTCCGAGATGTCAGATGTAGCGCTCACCTCCGGGCTGCCCAGGTTCGTATGGGTGGTGACATCTTTATCGCCTGCGGTGAGAATCAGGCTCGCGTCAGCCGCCGGGCTCAGGCTCCAGTCGCCTGCCCTAAAGGTGCTGCTGACCTTCACTCCGACAGGGAAGGTCTCCTGCTCAACCGTAACCTTCTCGGACCTGATTGAGGCTCCCTTCTCCGTCCTTACGTCAGATGCCTTGGTGCTGACCTTCGTGTAGCGCACTCCGGCATGCGGCGCAACGGTAACATTACCCGCCTTAATGTCATACCTGGCCTGCACTCCGGTGGTCCAGACATCGGCGTCAGCATCGCCCCTGAGCTTCCCGATAGGAGAGGTCTGCTCCGCGTCTCCGGTGAGCCTTGTGATGCCGGTGTCAGCCGCGATGGTGAGGCTGCCGAACTCCATGCTTCCGTAGAGGCTCCCGCCATAGAAGTCAAAGTCATTGCTGGTATAGGAATGGCTTCCGTCCGAGTGGGAGGTTCCGGTTCCGGTGGAGAAGGCTGCACCAACTATGTAGTTACCGCCGAACTTCACGTCAGCTCCCAGGACTGTTCCGTAAAGCCCTGACGATACTCCGTAGTCATCCGTGAGCACCGCGCTGAAACCGTCCGAGTCATAGTGCATGTACACCGGCTGCAGCCAGACGCCGGCGCTGGTGCCCTCGATATTACCCTGCCTCGCGATTGACGCGGCGCCGAAGCCCAGACGCTCGGAGACCGAGTCATAGGCAGCGCGTTCAGCAAGGAGCGAGTTCTGGACTGTTCCGGAGAGGACTGAGAACCTCGCTGCGGAGTTGAGCGTCTTCGCTGTTTCCTCAGATGACATGGCATCAGAGAGGAACGAGCCGTCCTTCACCGTATTGCCTGCCGCTATCCACTGATTGACAGGATCCTTGATGGACTGGTCAACCGCACCCTTGAGGGAGCTGTCGGTTGTTCCATCCTGCACGCCCTCAAAGCGGGCCTTCACGCTGCCGTCGCCCAGAGGGTCAAGGACAAATGCGCCGTTCAGCATGGTGTACTGACCGCTCAGGGACGATGTGTTGTCGGTTACAGAGCCGGAGTCTGCCCCGAACACCTTTACAACCTCGTTCGCGGCAATGTCAGTCCTGGTGAGCTCGATCGTGCCCGCGTTGTTAACGGTTCCGCCCTTTTCGAAAATGACCGCCGCGCCGCCCTCAAGCGCTGCCGCGGATACAGTGAGCTTCGAGCCCTTTCCGACCGTTACGGTGTCAGCCTGGGATGCTGATGAGGATGCGGTGACCGACTGTCCGTTCAGGACGAGAGTGGGAACAGCAGCGGTTCTCAGAGAGGCTGCGGAGACTGCTGATGCTCCGGGAGCGCTTGTAAGAGTTCCGTCAACCGTGATGGAGGAGCCCTGGGTAAGCCTTATCTTCCTGTCGATGAAGCCGAGCGCCTTCTGGCTGCTTCCGTCTATCTCCCTGGCCTCGGATTTGAAGAGATCAGTGCCGCCCGCGGTGTCGCCGATGTAGAACGCGGTGTTCTGCCCTGAGGTGAGGCTGCCGTTCATGACACCCTCGGTGCCTGACGAGGAGAAGTTCCTGACAGTCAGCATCGCGGGAGCGGCAGCAGATGAGCCTGTGAGAACCATGCCATGCCCGCCGAAGTCAGCAGTCTCTGCCGTGACAGAGCCGCGGCCAAGAACCCGGAGGTCATTGCCGAGGGTGAGGAGGCTACCCGCGGTGAGGGTGCCTGTTCCGGAAACGCTGCCTGCTGCCGTGAGGCTCTCAGCCGCCACACTGCCGGTAACAGAAGCGCTGTCAAGGACTGCCTCCTTTGCGCTGAAGTTTCCTGCAATGTCCGCGGTCTTCGCATAGAAGCTCTCAGCTGAGAGCGATCCGGAGACGCCCGCCTTCTCATTTACAGTGAACTTCCCGCTACCCGTAACAGTTCCCGAGGCAGTGAGGATATCAGCGGCAACGATACCCGAAACCGCAGAGGACGAGCCTCCGGCAAGAGTAAGCGTGCCGGTTGAGAGAGAGCCTGACACGTCAGCCTTCTCATTTACCGTGATGTCACCGGTGCCTTTTACGGCACCAAAGACGGCAAGGCTGTCAGCACTGAGCGAGCCGTCAACGACGGACACTGCCCCGTCGCCTGCCGTGGCCGTCCCTGCAGTAACCGTGGCCTCGGACTCTATGGCAGATCCATCCTTCATGGTGTAGAGGCCATCCGCCCGGACCGTTCCCCTGCCTGTAATACTGCCTGAGGAGACAATGTTCATTGCGGTGGCTGAGCCATTCACAGAAGAGACAGAGCCTTTTTCAAGAGTCAGCGTGCCAGTGGCAGCAAGAGTGCCGTCAATAGTGGCTTTCGCGCCTTCTGCAAGAGCGGCATCCTTCGCAGTAACAGATGCCACATTCTGGATTTTCGGTGCGCCTGACATGCTCAGCGTGTCACTTACGGAAGTCTTTCCGCCGGCAATTGTGCCCGTGAGTGTCGCATTATCAAGGAAGGACTCCTTAACATTCAGGGTTCCGGAAATGCTGGCCGCCTCTGAGTACAGGCTGTCAGCCACAAGAGATCCCGCAACATCAGCGCTGCCAAGCCTTTTATCTGCTCCGGCACCTCCTATGTCTGCCGCAGTAATGGTGCCTGCCTCTTCAGTGATGGCAAGGTTGCCCGAGCCGTCGGAAATAATGTTCTTGAGGCTGCTGTTCACATTCTTGCCAAGTATGAGATGCGAGTCTCCGGTCACCTTGGTGTCATCCTTGACTGACAGATCCAGGTTCCTGACCTCGAGCGTTGTGCCGTTTTCGACAAGCAGAGGACTTGAAATCGTTACATTGTCATCCAGCTTGACGCCAGTCGTCTTGTTAACAGAGCCGTCGAATGTGTAAGTGCCGTCATCATTTTTATACTGATCCCACTCAGACTGATCAATCTCGAAATTGAGCGTCGATCCCTCTGCCATGCCAAGGGTATCGCGGATGTGTTCAGTCGAGAAGTTATTGTTCAGGACGCCGAAGACTTTCAGTGTGACGCTGGACTTTCCGTCAACTTGGACAGCCCCGGGGTCCGGGTACCTGAGGCCAAGGTCAGCGCGCGTGAAATCCAGCAGCACATCAGCCCAGGACACCAGGCTGGCACCATTCCTTACATCAATCTGGGTCTTTCCAGCAGGCTTATTACTTGATATTTGTGTGTCTTTTTCCAGTGTGAGGACTGCACAGCTTCCGTCAAGTCTCATGGCATGGCTGCCTAAGTTAAGCTCCCCTCCTCCGGTGGCTGTAACCGAGCCTGAGATTTGTGCATCCATTGTTTTAGTCTCATGGATATCAATACTTTTCGCGGTAACATTACCGGAAACAGTTGCGCCGCTGAGATTCACCATCTTACCGGCAGTCAGATTGCCTGAAATATTAGACCGGTAAGCATCTATCACCCCATTTTCCCCTGTTGCATACAGATTGCCTGAAACGTCAGGAGAATACCAGGTCCGAATCTGTCCACTTTCCCCGTTTGCATACAGATCGCCCTAGAGTGTGGAATGGTAGGCATAAATTATCCCTGTTTTTCCTGTTGCCTCAACAGTGGCGCCCTCATGCACCGTTGCTTTCTCGCCATTATAGTATGCAAGTACCACAGAGCCGGCGCTCAGCGTGCCAGAAATGTCAGCGGAGTTAGCATCAATCGACCATGTTGGCGCCTCGACTCTGCCCGTCGCTGTTACAGTTGACCTTTGAATTTGAACTTTATGCTTAGAACTGCTCAGTCTGCCAGAAATTGTAGAGTCCCTGGCTGTTATCATTTCCTCTGCAATTACAGTGGCGTTCTCATGCACCGTTGAACCGTCGACCTGCACATTGCCTTTGTTGCTGGTGAGAGTGCCGTAAATCTGACCATTTGCTATATCAATAAGCCCCTCCGCTTTCACGGAGCCATTCACTGTCGCGAAGTCCGCATGCACATCCCCATCACCATCTGTATTACTAGTTCTGACATGAGGAGCGATGAGTGTTCCGTCAATTTTTGCGAAGTGCGCAGTCACACGGTTGTCAGCAGTCACTGTGGCTCCGCCTGCTATGATAATCTTACCGACGCTGTCCTCATCCTCTTCTTTGGGGTGCCAATTAGTGGCTTCCTTGTTTATCTGAGTTTTTCAAAGCTGTGTACTAAAAACTGCCGTAAATTTTATAAAACATTGTTAATTCAACAAGTTATACAAATTTAAGCAAATTTATAGAACTCTTTTAAACCAGTACAATGTACTAAC
>JAEEGJ010019037.1_pt1 | contig 15213 bp, 14 predicted proteins | sample 8958761 | NCBI WGS metagenome assembly JAEEGJ01 (sample SAMN16246546, study PRJNA631951) | gut metagenome | biome: gut microbiome; feature: rumen; material: RS-attached | host: Bos | place: Iran: Karaj | collected 2018-10 | reverse complement strand
CGGCGTCTTGGGATAGTCTTCCTTTACGCGGTTGTAGTACCCGGGGCGGACGTCCGTGCTGAACCAGTCGAGCTCGGAGTCGATGCCCAGGAAGCCTACGTAGTTCCTTATGTACAGCGGCACCGCGTCCACGTGGTACCACTTGCCGTCCAGTTTGACCATTACCCAGAAGTGGTGGTTAACGTAGGTGCCCACGACCTCCTTAATCTCGAAGCCCATGGCCTCCGCCATCGCGCGGAATCCGCAGGCGCAGGTGTAGCAGTCGCCGGGTTTGCCGTCCAGACACTTGATCGCCTCGTTTACGTAGTCCGACTGGGCGTGGCCGTTCTGGTACTCTATGTGCTCGCGTATCCACAGGAACGCAGCGTACAGCTTTTCGATGTCCGTCATCTCCGGCTTTATTATCTTGGCCAGCAGAGCGTCCACCTTCTGGTTCATCTTTTCGATGTTCTTGTAGCCTATGGGCTGCTCTTCCACCTTAAGATTTATGGAGACCTGCGTGCTGTTGCCGCAGAAGTCCGTGGCCGTGTAGGTGACCGGATATACGCCGACCTTGTCCAGATCCACCTGGGTGTTGTCGATGGAGAGCCTGGGTTCCGGATCCATGTTATCCGTTACCGTTACCCCGGCCTTGTACGCTATGGTCTCGCCTATGTAGACGGTGCGGTTCTTTACGCCTTCTATTACCGGCGGCTCCTTGTCGTCCAGCAGTTCAAGAGTCACCTTGACGGTGGTGGAGTTCTTGCCGGCATCCGTAGCCGTTATCTCTACGTTCTGGACCGCGGTGGACTTGAAGTCCGGCTTCTTGCCGAAGCTGAAGGTGACCGCAGTCTTGTCCTCGCAGGACGTTATGAAATCCTCCGGCTTAAGCTCCTGCCCCAGCGCTCCCTTGCGGTCCTCCGCGGTAACGGCCGGAGCAATGGTGTCCTTGATGATGAGTCTGGAGCTCAGTGGGAACAAGCCGCCCTTTATCTTTACGATCTTTATCTGGGGGACTGCGGTGTCCAGACCGGACAGGTCCGTGGCCAGTGTGTACTTGTCCGCGTTGCGCTTAACGAAGGCTTCTATGCCCGGGATGGGGCTGCCTGCTTCTATCTGCACTCTGCGCCTGATGTTGGCGTGCGCGATGGCAGACACCAGCAGCACGATCAGCACTATAAGCAGCACGAAAACGACGTAGGCGCGTTTCTTAAGCTTTACCTTGCGTTTTTTGCCGCCGGAGCCCGAGGACCTTCCGGCTGACGAAGCGCTTGACGAGGCGGAGCTGCGGCTTGCTGCGGAACTTCTTGCCGACGATCCGCTTGCAGAGTAGCTGCTGCGGCCTGCCGTCGAGCCGCTTCGACTTGCAGACGAGCTGCTGCGGCCTGCCGACGTGCTTCTTGTCGCCGAACTGCTGCGGCCTGCCGTCGTCCGTTCCGCCGGGCTGCGCTGCGCCGTTGAACTGTAACGATCTTTTTCTTCCATGTTTATATATCTCTTCCCAATAAGGACCTATGCTGTAAAAGTATGGTTTTCTACTATATCTATAATATGACAGTTTATTATATCACAAGGTATAGTTCGGCGCAACGAAACGAAGGTGACGTTTCTGTGATGTTGCGAAACAGGACTGCCGGCGATATAATTAATATGTTATGCAGCATACGGGGACAGGAGTCGGTCGTATGGACCCTCAAGACCCGTAACATATGCAACCACAGGGGCTGAGATGCCTCGGAGAACAGGGAGTCGGAACATGGAAAGATCGGTGCTGGAACGCCTGGATAGAGCAGCGAAGCTCTGGCCGGACAAGACGATGCTCAAGGACAGCGAAAGGTCGCTTGCTTTTTCGGAGTTCAGCGATCTGAGCAAGCGCATAGGGACCGCTTTGGCGGGCAGGATCGAAGCCGGAAAGCCGGTGGCGGTGCTGTCCGGAAGGCATGTGTTCACGCCGGTCGCGTACCTTGGAATAGTACGGTCGGGCTGCTTCTACGCGCCCATGGACGGCGACGTTCCCAAGGCCAGGCTCAACCAGGTGCTTTCGGTGATAGACGCGGATCTCATGATCGTGGACAGGGACCATCTGGAAGTGGCAAAAGAGCTGGATTTCCACGGTGAGCTGGCTGTTCTGGAGGATCTGATGCAGGCTGCGCCGGACGAGGCAGTGCTTAACGCCCGCAGGGATACGCTGATCAGCACTTCGCCTCTCTACGTCATATTCACATCCGGCTCTACAGGCAAGCCCAAGGGCGTAATAACCTCGCACCTGTCGCTCATGACCTACATCGACGCCGTCGGCAAGGTCCTGGACATAAACGAGACCGATATCTGCGGCAATCAGGCGCCGCTGGACTACATAGCCGCCATCCGCGACATCTACTTCCCGATAAGCTTCGGAGCGACCACGTACATAATCCCAACCAGCGAGGTATCCATACCCACCACGCTGTTCGCCACCCTCAACCGCGAGAAGATAACATCCATCTGCTGGAGCGTCTCCGGGCTCGAGGTACCGGCAAAGATGGGCGCTTTCAAAGTCTGCAGGCCGGAATTCATAAAGAAAGTCTGCTTCTCCGGTTCAGTAATGTCCTCCAAGCTGCTCCGCATGTGGCAGGACGCGCTCCCGGACGCGCTGTTCGTCAACCAGTACGGCCCCACGGAGACCACCGCGTCGTGCACTTACTACGTTGTGCCGGGCAAGGTGGAAGAGGATACGGTCCTTCCTATAGGCAAGCCTTACGACAACTATAAGATAATCCTGCTCAACGAGGACGGTACGGAGACTCCGCGCGGCGAGATCGGCCAGATCTGCGTGGGCGGACCGGCGCTGGCGCTCGGGTATTACAACAACCCGGAGGTGACTGCGGCTTCGTTCATAACCAGTCCGGTCAACGGCATGTACGGCGAGCGCATCTACAAGACAGGCGACCTTGGCCGCTGGGCGGAGGACGGCGAGCTGGAGTTCCACGGCCGCATGGACAGGCAGGTAAAGCACTTCGGGCACCGCATAGAGCTGGGCGAAGTGGAGGATGCCGCCAGACGCGTGGACGGCGTGGAGAACTGCTGCGCGCTCTACAACAAGGAAAAGGAAGTTCTGTGGCTGTTCTACGAGGGCGCCGCGGATTCCAAGGCGATAGTGATGTACTTCCGCGAGAACATGCCGGCCTTCATGGTTCCGCGCAAACTAATGAAGCTGGACAAGCTTCCGGCTCTTCCCAACGGCAAGACCGACATGCAGGCGCTGAAAGGATACTTCTGATACAGTAGCTGTATCTGGGGTCCTGTACAGCAGCTCTGGAGTCGCAAAACGCAAGAGATTATTGCAACTGAATTTCAGTAACACAAAACGCGAGCCCGCTTTGGACCCGCGTTTTTAATTGAAATTTCAACGTTTTCCGGTTTGCTGTCCAGCCGGTAATAAAGCTTGCGCGTCTGCAAGACAGGCGGCCCGGACCGCCGTACGCTTTACCCGGCGTACAGGTTGTTCGTGGAGAACTCCGGCTCGCAAGTTGCGTCTATGCCCAGGTCGTGGAAGATCTGATCGTCGCGCCTGGACAGGATGGCCGTGCAGTGCGCCTTGCATCCCCTCAGCTCTACCAGCTTGTTTACAGCCAGACCGGCCATCGGGTTTACGGCGGCGGAAATGGTAAGCGCCGTAAGGACTTCTTCTATGTTCAGGGAGCCCTTCTGCTTGCTCAGGATGTCCGTCTTAAGATGCTGTATGGTCTTTAGCACTTCAGTGGAGATCAGCTGCATGTCGTCCGGAATGCCGCAGAGGGCCTTCACAGCGTTGAGAAGCATCGCCGCGCCGGCGACCATCCTCTTGGAGCTGCGGCCGGTGATTATCCTGCCGTCCGGAAGCTCTATGGCCATGGCGATAACGTTCTCGTAGCGGACGGGATCTATGCTGCGCTTGTACTCCGCGTAATCCAGAGCGGGCTGCACAACGGGACGGTCCGTGGGGACAGCGCCAACCTCGTCCATAAGAAGCTTCGCGCGGCGCATGCATTCGCTGTCTATGCTGCCCTTCTTATAGTCCACGCACGCTATCAGGTAGCGGCGGATTATCTCCTGCTTGGAGGCTTCGCGGCAGACCTCGTCGTCCGTAATGCAGAAGCCCGCGCGGTTAACGCCCATGTCTGTGGGCGATTTGTATTCGCTTTCCGTGCCGGAGATCTTTTCCAGTATCCTGCGCAGGACGGGGAAAGTCTCCAGATCCCTGTTGTAGTTGACCGCCGGAGTTCCGTAAGCTTCAAGGTGGAAGTTGTCGATCATGTTAACGTCCTTAAGGTCCACGGTGGCGGCCTCGTAGGCGATGTTCACCGGGTGCTTAAGCGGCAGGTTCCAGATGGGGAAGGTCTCGAACTTGGCGTAGCGGGCCTTTATGCCGCGCTTGTTCTCGTGGTAGAGCTGCGAAAGGCAGGTGGCCAGTTTTCCGGAGTTCGGGCCCGGAGCGTTTACTATAACTAACGGTTTTGTTACTTCAATGTACGGATTGGCGCCGTAGCCCTCGTCGGAGACTATCGTATCCACATCCGTGGGGTATCCTTTGGTGAAATGGTGCTTGTAAGTCTTTATTCCGCGGCGTTCCAGCTTGGTGATGAACGCGTTGACCGCCGGCTGATCCTCGTAGCGGGTAATGACGACGCTGTTTACGGAGAGGTCCCAGCTGCGGAACATGTCGATAAGGCGCATTACTTCCAGATCGTAGGTTATTCCGAAGTCCTGGCGGGTCTTGTTGGTAAGGATGTCGCCCGCGTAGATGCAGATGATTCTCTCCGCCTGATCCTTCATTCTGGCCAGAAGTTTTATCTTGGCGTTCTCGTCGAAGCCGGGAAGGACGCGCTTCGCGTGCTTGTCCTGGACCAGCTTTCCTCCGAATTCCAGATACAATCTGTCGCAGCTGCGGCTGTCGATGCGCTCCAGTATGTAGCGCGACTGCTCTTCGAGATATTTGTCGGGATCAAAACCGAGTTTCATGATGCGCCTCCGTATATAAAAATACAAGAAATAGTATAGCAAAAAGGACTTGCAATATCAACGCCCCGTTGTTATAATTATCGGGCATTTGAATATAGGGAATGCCCTCTGCCGCGGGGGAGTACCGCGGCCATTAAGACCACAGGGAGGAGAAAAAATGAATAAGTACGAACTGATGTTCATTATCGATCCTGTCTTAGAAGACGACAAGAAGGAAGCCGTTATCGAGACCGTAAAAGGTATCATAGCGACCGCCGGCGAAGTCGCCGATACGGACATCTGGGGACTCAGAAAGCTTGCTTATCCTATCCAGAAGAAGACCGAAGGCTACTATGTAGTAATGCAGTTTGCAGCCGCTCCGGAACTTCCCAAGGAACTGGACAGAAGGCTCAGGATCTCCGATAACGTAATGAGACACATCATCGTTTCCAAGGACGAGAAATAAGAGGTGAAGGCATGAATTCGGTATCTTTGATCGGAAGACTAACAAGAGATCCCGAGGTGCGCTACGGCGCAGCCAGCCAGACCGCAGTTGCTCGTTTTTCTATTGCCATCGACAGAGGCAGAGACCGTGACGGCAACGACCGCGGCGCGGACTATCCGAACATCGTATGCTTCGGAAAGACTGCAGAGCTCGTAGAGAAGTATCTTGGCAAGGGAAGACTCGTAGGCATCACCGGACGCATCCAGACCGGTTCCTACGAGAAGGACGGAAAGAAAGTTTATACCACGGAAGTCCTTGCGGACAGAGTGGAGTTTTTAGACAGGGGCGACCGCACGGACAGCCAGCAGGGAAGCTTCAGCACCCCGGCTCCGGCGCCGTCCATGCCCTCCGTACCGGAAGGCTTCTCGCAGCTTACGGACGACGACATCCCCTTCTAAGAACAAAGACAGAGGAGATAATAACAAATGGAAAGAGAAAGAAAACAGAGAAAGAGCTACACCGGCCACAGCAGAAAGAAGGTCTGCCAGTTCTGCGCAGACAACACTGCCGTTGTAGACTACAAGGATGTTGAGACTCTCAAGAAGTACATAAGCGAAAGAGGAAAGATCCTTCCCAGAAGGATCACCGGCACCTGCACCATGCATCAGAGAGCAGTCACCACTGCGATCAAGAGAGCAAGGACCGTTGCGCTTCTGCCCTTCGACGCGGATCTCGAGTAATTCCTTGACCGCAAACCGCGCAGCTTGAAAGCGCGGCGCGAAAGCTAAACAGCCCCCGGACACGGCGGGCGGCAAGTGCAGAAAACGAAGACCGGAGCCTTAACGGCCCCGGTCTTTTCGTTTGACAAAGAGGGTGTATGCCTTTATTATTCTTGTATCGCATCAGAAAGGAACCGGAAGGCTTTGGCCAGAGTACTGAATTTCCTTATAAACCAGATAATGCCCGGCGTCATTCCGGCGGTGGTACTGGCGATCATAGCGCTTGTCGTTTGCCTTGCCCGGAAAGCTCCGCGAGCGAAGACGGTCTACTGGACGCTGTTTGCCGCGTACGCGGGTTTTGTGATAGGCGAGACCGTACTCAACCCCTCCTTCGTGCCCGGCGAGTACAGCAGCGGAGTAAATCTGGTGCCTTTCCGCGACCTCATCTATTACACCCGCCGCAGGCTGAGCTGGTATTTCTGGCAGGCTTTGCTGAACATAGTGCTCTTTGTGCCGTACGGCGTGTTCCTTAAGATCGGCAGAAGGAAACTTTGGGTATCCGCGCTGATCGGCTTCGGATCGTCCCTGCTGATAGAAGCGGTGGAATACGTTACCAACAGGGGCGTCTTCGATGTGGACGACCTTATCCTTAATACCCTGGGTGTTGTGATCGGCTGTCTCCTGATGAGTCTGGTGTACAGGATGCGCCGCGGCAAAACGGAGCAGGAACAAATATAGAAAACAGGAACTAATATAGAAAATAAGACCGGAGCGCACGCCCCGGTCTTTTGTTTTGCTTTGAAATTAGCAACTGTAATATAGTTGCCAGGCGTCTGCTGTTTTGCAGGATCGCTGCATTTTTCAAGCCTTTACGGCCTCTTTCTAAGAGCCCTTGCGATGCTTATGACTACCGCGAAGAGTACGCCGGCGATCGGCCAGATGATCCAGCTGCGGCCCCAGTTGCCAAGGAAGCTTATCGCAAGGTAGGCAGCGGTGATCACCAGCCAGTAGGCTCCGGCGATCACTCCGTCGCGCTTGCTCTCGGCCTTTTCCGTGCGGGTGTAGTCGCCTTCCTCCAGCAGAGCCTTGAATCCTCCCCAGATTATGCTGCTGCGGACTATCAGCATCACGCCTATGGCTATCATGATCAGCATCAGGCAGACCAGGATCGGAACGATGATGTCCGTGTTGTTGCTGTAGTGGAACAGCGATGCGGCGGTTAGGGGCGCGGCGCCGATCACACAGAGGACTATGCCTATCGTCAGCTGAGCCGCGAAAGCGCTGCGGAAGCGTTCTCTGCGATCCCTCGCGATGCCGCTTACGCCGTAGGCGGTGTCGATGGGTTCTTCCTCTATGTATCTGAAACGCTCTCCCTTAAGATAGGTGGTTATGAACAGCGCCACCGCGCATCCTACCATTATCAGAATGACAGGAACGCCTATGCCTACCGCCTGGGCGTTATTCAGTTTAATGAAGCCTGTCTCCGAAGCTCCTCCCAGGAAGATCAGAAGCACCGGCGAAAGAATGCAGAGCATTACGCCTATCGCGGTGCGTACGGAAGAGAAGGCCTTGTACGCAAGGTAATCGGAGGCTTCCTCCGCGGTAACGACTCTTGCGGGTGCGTCCGCGTAGGTACCGGCTGCAAGAGTGCCGTCGTAGGCGCCGTTTCCTGAGGACGCGGCGGACAGCTCCAGTTCGTCCTTAAGCAGAAGGTCCGTGCTTACTCCGAAGATCTGCGACATCGTTATTATGCGGTTCATGTCCGGGATCGCCTGCGCGCTCTCCCATTTGGATATCGACTGGCGGCTTACGCCCAGCTTTTCGGCAAGCTCCTCCTGCGACCATCCGTTCTTTTTTCTGAGTTCGATTATCTTGTCTGCAAGTATCATTTCATATCTCCTTTGACGTTTTTCCGGCTGCTCCGGGCCTGCGCGCCGGCTTAGCTTTGAGGCCATTTTGCCCCGCTGTGCCTTGCGGCCCGCAGCTCTTGTTTACGCCAAAATTGTACTTTACGCCGGAGTGGCAATCCATAAACCCCGCTTGGAAACTCCGCAACCGTCGGTTGCACATTCGTGGAAAACGCGCAATTTTCAGGTGTTTTCAGCTGTTTTGGTATTTTTCTTTGCGGAATTGGGTCTGCGAGACTCGTTCTGTTCAGCCTGCGTCGTCGGATCCGGTGATTTTCGGTCAGCCTGCGCCGTAGGGTCGGTCTTTTCCAGCACACAGACTGCCATGCGCACGAAAGTCTCCTTAACGCCGGGGATCTTCGCCAGTGGAGCCAGCCAGCCTCGCAACGGCTTTTCCTTGTAAAGGATCACACGCAGAGACCCTTGAGCAGGCGTGCCTCCGGTTTTTCCGGATCCATGTGCAGAAGGTTTACCGGTATCTCCGTGCCCTTGCGCCACGGCACCGTCTGCAGCTGCGGACATTTTTGCTGCAAGCTCCTCCCGTATCCGCTTAAAACGCTTGAGAGTCATCTTGTTTATGTAACTGTTTTTCAGTGCGCCGTTTTCATCTTCGGAAAGCCGGAACGCTATGCGCTCCGTTCCGCTGACCGCCGGTACTGACGTTTCCGTATCCGCGGCCCCGTCGGTTTTACCGCTTTGCACATTCTCATCCAATTCTTCCGCCAGCCGGCGGTACGCTTCCAGACATTGCTGCTCCGGGAACAGTCTGTGCACCCAGGGTATTCCTATCAGGTCAGAAAGGTGTTCTCCGTAGGGGTGCCCGTACGGCGGAAAGTTTATGAAAACGCGTCCGCCGGGCTTAAGCAGCCTTGCGCATTCCGCAAGTACCGCCTCCGGGTCCGCCAGATGCTCGAAAGCATCGTTCATTATCACAGTATCGAAGCTTTCCGCAGGAAGTCCCGTGTCCGATGCGTCGGCGCAGATAAAGCGGAACGATCCTCGGGCGGCTTGGTCCGCGCCATAAGGATCCAAAGTCCCTCGTGCTGTTGGGTCCGCACTGTAAATATCCTGCGGGCCCTGCTCCTCAGGGTCTGTCCCTATCCGTTTGCGCGTCGCGAAGGCCTCGGCCTGCTCGCGGTACTTCTCCAGAAGCTCCGCTCCCGTAACGTCAGCCGCCCATTTTTCCGCGTAATAAACGCTCTTGCCACCGGCTCCGCAGCCAACGTCCAGTACCCTCTTGCGGAACAGAATGTCTCCGGGGGTGTAATAAGGCGCAAAGCAAGTCAGGGAATCGGCCGCATGCTCGTATTCCCACTGCGCGTACGCCAAAGAAACGGAGCCGCAAGCGTCCTCAGATCGAACGCGTGCAGGACTGTTGAACGGATGCTCCGGAAGCCGGAACCGCTTATTCAGTTTCAATATGGTCTCGACTGACACACAGGCATTATACCACAGCGATGCCATTAGTGCTAAACGTCACACGGTGCGTATTCGGTTCTATAGTATTAATTTAGAGCGATCAAAAGAGGCTCGTTTGTACTTAATGTGTCCGACTATTTTGAATAGTTGGTTTTTGGACACGGTTTTACCCGAGAAACTATTAAATACGTGTCCCGGAAAAAAATAAGAAAGAAAAACGGACACGATTTGCCATAGAAAACCGCAAAATACGTGTCCAAGAAAAAAAATATAGGAAAACCAGACACGATTTGTCGGGTTGAACGGGTTAAATGTGTCCAACATCTTGTTTAAAGGGAAATTCGGACACATCCGTGCAAGCAACGTCTGCTTTGACATAGTTTAGGGATGCACATGTATACATTAAATCTGAGGAGCATCCCGAAAGATCGCCGAAAATGGAACAGAGAACCGTCTCCTATTCCTCATTTTCCGTCCCCCAAGCCGCCCCGGCTGTGTTATTATATAAAATAGGAAATAACTCTTTACGAAAGGAGCATATAATGATCTACACAAAAGAAGTCGAAATGATGTGCCCCGTCGCCAAAGGCGCCAAGCACGACCCGGCTCCCATCCCTGAAGAAGGAAAATGGGTAAAGGTCAAGCAGATCGGGGACATCTCGGGGTTCACCCACGGAATTGGCTGGTGCGCGCCTCAGCAGGGCGCATGCAAGCTGACGCTCAACGTTAAGAACGGCATCATAGAGGAGGCTCTGGTGGAGACCATCGGATGCTCCGGCATGACCCATTCCGCCGCCATGGCCGCGGAGATCCTGCAGGGCAAGACCATACTGGAAGCCCTCAACTCGGACCTCGTCTGCGACGCCATCAACACTGCAATGAGAGAGATCTTCCTGCAGATCGTTTACGGCAGGAGCCAGAGCGCGTTCTCCGACGACGGCCTTGCGATAGGCGCCGGCCTGGAGGACCTGGGCAAGGGCCTCCGTTCGCAGATCGGAACCATGTACGGCACCAAGGAAAAGGGCGTACGCTACCTGGAGATGGCCGAAGGCTATGTTACAGGCATAGCCCTGGACGAGGACAACGAGGTTATCGGCTACCAGTTCGTCAACCTCGGCAAGATGACCGACTTCATAAAGAAGGGCGACAGCCCCAACGAGGCCTGGGAAAAGGCCAAGGGTCAGTACGGACGTGTTGCGGACGCCGCGCGCATCATAGACCCCAGAAAGGAGTAAGGCCATGGCACTGTTTGAATCCTACGAAAGAAGAATAGACCAGATCAACGCCGTCCTTAACAAGTACGGGATCGCGTCCATAGAGGAAGCAAAGAAGATCACGGAAGACGCGGGACTTAACGTTTACGATCAGGTAAAGAAGATACAGCCCATATGCTTCGAGAACGCGTGCTGGGCATACACCGTGGGCGCCGCGATAGCCATCAAGAAGGGCTGCCGCAAGGCATCGGACGCCGCCGCTGCCATAGGCGAAGGTCTTCAGTCCTTCTGCATCCCCGGCTCCGTAGCTGATCACCGCAAGGTAGGTCTGGGCCACGGCAACCTGGGCAAGATGCTTCTGGAAGAAGAGACCGAGTGCTTCTGCTTCCTGGCGGGCCACGAGTCCTTCGCAGCCGCCGAAGGCGCCATAGGAATAGCGGAAAAGGCCAACAAGGTCCGCACCAAACCGCTGCGCGTAATACTCAACGGTCTTGGCAAGGACGCCGCTCAGATCATATCCAGGATCAACGGCTTTACCTATGTGGACACCCAGTACGACTACAAGGCAGCCAAGCTGAACATAGTCTACGAAAAGGCGTATTCCAAGGGTCTGCGCGCAAGCGTACGCTGCTACGGCGCGGACGACGTTCAGGAAGGCGTTGCTATTATGCACTTCGAGAACGTCGGCGTTTCCATCACCGGAAACTCCACCAACCCCACCAGGTTCCAGCACCCCGTTGCCGGCACCTACAAGAAGGAATGCATAGAGCAGGGCAAGAAGTACTTCTCCGTAGCCTCCGGCGGAGGAACGGGACGTACGCTGCACCCGGATAACATGGCTGCAGGTCCGGCTTCCTACGGAATGACCGACACCATGGGCCGCATGCACTCCGACGCTCAGTTCGCGGGCTCCAGCTCCGTACCGGCTCACGTAGAGATGATGGGCCTTATCGGCATGGGCAACAACCCGATGGTAGGCGCTACCGTTGCTGTTGCCGTAAGCGTGGAAGAAGCCGCAAGGGCAGGAAAGTTCTAAGCATAAACGTTAACGAGCATTGCCGCCGGGCCGTTCGGTATCCGGCGGCATAATTGTATTTAGCAAGCGGTAAGGATCCTTAGCGGCAGGCGTTGCAGTCTTCCGTCAGACCGGATCTTCGCAAAACGAAAACGAGTATAATGGAACACAAGGATTACGAACTTCAGGTCCCGGAAGGGTACTCTCTGGCATATCACATAAACGCGTCCGACAAGAAGACCGGCGTGCTTATGACAATCGGCGCTGTCGTCATAATGATCGCTGCCGTTGCTTTGGTGTTCCTCGGCATCCCCAGGCCGTGGAGCTTCGGCATGTTCGCCTCGGACATCAGATACTTTCTGTTCTGGGCGGTATGGCTGGTCCTGGAAATTGCGTACATAATCCTGCACGAGCTTACGCACGGCGCGGTATACAAGGCGCTTACACATCAGAAGCTGCGCTTCGGGATCACGTGGAACGCCGCGTTCTGCGGAGTGCCGGACATCTACACCTACAGGCGCGTGGCCATACTGTCGCTGATCGCGCCGCTTACCGTGTTTACGATAATATTTGTAGCGCTGGCGCTTTATCTGCGCACGGTCAGCACACCGTGGTACCTTGTGATCGGCATACTGTTCGCCACCCACATCTCCGGCTGCGTGGGCGACATGTTCATGACTTTCAAGTTCCTTACTAAATACAAAGATCCGCGCACGCTGATGCGCGACACCGGCCCCGAGCAGTGGATATACGTGCCGGAAGAGAGTTTACAGGAGTAAAAGATGCGTAAAAAGAGCTTAAAAAAGTATACGGACTTCATAGTCAGGGAAGCGCAGGCGCTGCTTGCGGTGGATTCCCCAACCGGCTACACGGAAAACGCCGCGGCGTGGGTGCTGGAGGAATTCAAGAAGCTCGGCTATGCCCCCAGTCTTACAGTTAAGGGCGGAGTACTGGTAAAGCTGTCGGACGGCGGTGCAGTATCGCCGATAAACGATGAATATAACAATTACTGCGATCTCCCGGCCCCGGCCGGAGGGCTTCTGCTCGAGGCTCATTCGGATACTCTGGGCGGCATGGTAAGCAAGATAAAGCCGGACGGAAGACTGGAGCTTACCAACCTGGGCGGCATGAACGCCAACAACGCGGAGGCCGAGAACGTACGCATCGTCACCAAATACAACGGCATCTACGAAGGCACCTGCCAGCTGATCAACGCGTCCGTGCACGTGAACGGCAAGTACAACGACACCAAGCGCGAATGGTCCGCCATGGAGATAGTTCTGGACGAGCCGGTAAAGGAAGCCAAGGACGTGGAAAAGCTTGGCATAGCCGTCGGGGACATCGTCTGCTTCGAGCCTCGCACCAGGGTAACAAAGAGCGGATACATAAAGAGCCGCTTCCTGGACGACAAGCTGAGCGTCGCGATAATCCTGGGCTACGCCATGTATCTTAAGGACAGCGGCGCAAAGACCGTAAGGCCGGTCTGGGCCCACATAACCACCTACGAGGAAGTGGGTCACGGCGGAAGCGGTTCGGTGCCGGAAGGCGTTACGGAGGCTCTGTCCGTGGACATGGGCTGCGTGGGCGAGGGGCTCTCCTGCACGGAGCGTCAGGTATCCATCTGCGCCAAGGACAGCGGCGGCCCCTACAGCTACGAGATAGTAAAGGGCCTGATCGACGCCGCTAAGCGCTCCGGCGCGGACTACGCGGTGGACATCTACCCGCACTACGGCTCGGACGTGGAAGCTACGCTGGCCGCCGGCTACGACGTTAAGCACGGCCTTATAGGCGCCGGCGTTTACGCGTCTCACGGCTACGAGCGCAGCCACAGGGACGGCGCCGAGAATACTCTGCGCCTGCTGATAGGTTATACGATATAAAGAAATGCGGCCTTTGCGGCCGCATTTTGCTTGTATCTGCATTGCTGCAATGCTGCAGGCGACTGAGAGGAGGAACGAATGGCAGAGAAAAAGACGCTTAAGCAGATGCTTAAATTCATACTGGTAAGCCTTCTGGCATCCGCCATACAGCTGGTATCGGTAAACGTGCTGTTCTTTCTGCTGCGCGGCTGGACGCCTCCGCTGCCGGGTTTCCTAGCGTCCATTTTTTCCGAGCAGAGCGTAGGCGCGGGCAATTCCAACTGGGGCTACGTACTGCCGTTTTTCCTGTCCAATCTGCTGGCCAACGTAGTAGCTTACATACAAAACAAAAAGCGCACCTTCAGATCGGATGCGCCTAAACGTAATTTCGTCATATATCTTATAATTCTGTTCTGCCTTATACTGTTCTCCACCTGGCTGCAGGGCGTGGTGGCAGGTGCTCTGCTTGCAACTGAAAATCAGACGCTGCGGAATCTGGCACCCACAGTGGCCATGGCCTGCGCGGGGATGCTCCAGATGATAGTGCTCTTCCCGCTGGAGAAGTTCGTGCTGCTGAAGGAGAAGAAAGGCTGAAATTTCAACGGTAATTTAAAACGGCCTCCGGACACGAAAGCACCGGCGGCCGTATTTTATTGCAGTTTTTTACTTAAGGTATTCTTCTGCGGCTGCGATTATGTCGTCCACGTTGGCAAGCGCTCCGCGTCCCACATCGCCGCATGCCAGCAGCGCCTCGCGGGGCTCCACGAAGGTGAACCCAAGGTCCTTAAGCGTATTAATGTTGCGCTGAGTTACTGGGTTGTCGTACATCATGGTGTTCATGGCCGGGCACACTATGACCGGCTTATTGATGAACGCCGTAAGCACGGTCGTAAGCATGTCGTCCGCTATTCCGGCCGCAGCCTTGGCAAGGAAATTAGCCGTAGCCGGAGCCACTATCATAAGATCCGACATCTTTGCCAGCGCTATGTGCTGCACCACGGAGGGGTCGCTGTCGTCGAAAACGTCCGTGTGGACCTTGTTCTTCGTAAGCACCTGGAACGTAGCCGGCGCGATGAGCTTCTGCGCCGACTGCGTCATTACCGTATGCACGCTGATGCCCTTCTTCGTAAGGCCGTTCGCTATGTCCGCCGCCTTGTAGGCCGCTATGCTTCCTGTTACTCCGAGTATTACGTTCTTCATGGCTTTACCGCCTTTCTTTACTCTTTGCTTCTGTCTATTGCGCTGACTGCGGTTCTATTTCCACGCCGCTGCGACTGCCGCGGCTATTCCTTTTGCTATCTCCGGTTTGCCGGTGAACGTTTCCACCTTGCCGCCGCGGGCCATAAGATGACCGACGTGGCTCTGCGCGCCGCCCTGAACGGTCTGATAATCGTTCGCAAGTACAAAGTCACAGTCGTTCTTTTCCATTAACTTCTTGGCGACGCTTAAAAGCTCGTCCTGCGGGACCTCGTCCAGAAGCTTGAATCCTACGATTACCGCGTTCGGCGCGAGCTGACGCAGCTCCGGGATTATCTTGGGGGTGGGCTCCAGCAGAATTACGGGGTTGCCGGCGCTGCTTGGGATCTTGTTGTACTTGTCCCTCAGATCAGACTTCTTTGCCAGCTTAAGTAGGGCATCCGTCTCCGACTGCTTGGCCTTAACGGTCTTTCCTGCAGGTTTGGCGATCTTTCCGGGCT
>JAEEGJ010019036.1_pt1 | contig 15213 bp, 12 predicted proteins | sample 8958761 | NCBI WGS metagenome assembly JAEEGJ01 (sample SAMN16246546, study PRJNA631951) | gut metagenome | biome: gut microbiome; feature: rumen; material: RS-attached | host: Bos | place: Iran: Karaj | collected 2018-10 | reverse complement strand
CCTCGTGGGTTTCCGTGAGATCGGACCTGAAGACTTGAACCTCAAGGAACCGGTGTTCATCATGTTCGATGGACTTCCGGTTCCATTTTTTATTGAATCTTTCCAGCCCAAGGGCTCTTCCAAGGCCCTGGTCCGGCTCACAGGAATGAAGAACCTGGACGACGCTGAAGAAATCTCCGGTTCTGACGTGTTCGCAAGACGATCTGCCCTCCACGACCTCTCCGATGAAGATGAGGGTCTGACTGTGGACATGCTTCCGGGTTGGACCTTACTCGACGAGGATGGCCGCAAAGTGGGTATTATTTCCGACTATGAGCCGATCCCCGGCAACACCTGTCTCTACGTCGAAACCGGAAGTGGAACCATAATGGTTCCTCTCCACGACGACCTCATAGTCGGTATCGATGAAGAGAACCAAGTGATAAGACTCCAGATTCCAGAAGGACTTATATGATGAAACTATCCAAGAATATCCTGCCGGGCTTTGCCGTTATCGTTCTTGCGGCCGCCGCGGCATGGTCCTGTACATCCCGTGTTGACTCTACGGGAGCCATAAAGGTTAAAACGACTTTCCAGACTTCCCGCGAATGGAGGGCAACCATCGACAACCGCGCCGATGCGGTGATGGTCTATGGAGTCGGGAACCGGGACACCAGCTCCGTCTCCGCAGTGGAAAGCAGGATCAAAACCTGGAAGGAGAGAGGCTACAAGGTCGATTTCATGACCGGCATAGCCTGGGGTGGTTATCAGGACTATTTCACCGGAGAATGGGACGGCGAATGGCATCTTGACGAAGGCCAGGTGCAGGTCGAAGGAGATACCATCTGGCACGGAAAGATGGTGCCTTACATTGTGCCAACCAAGAATTACCTGAACTATTTCAAGGAGACCCAGGTCAAGCGTGTCATAGATGCCGGAATCGACGCCCTCTATTTCGAAGAGCCTGAATTCTGGAACAGGGCCGGTTACAGCGAATCGTTCAAACGTGAATGGGAAGACTACTACGGATCACCCTGGCGTCCCCAGGACGAGTCGCCTGAGGCCACGTATCTTTCAAACAAACTCAAGTACCATCTCTATTACAGGGCCCTGGACGAAGTCTCATCTTATGCCAAGGAGTATGGCAGGACTAAAGGGATGGACGTCAAGTGCTACGTTCCTACCCACTCGCTCATCAATTACACCCAGTGGCAGATAGTCAGTCCTGAGGCAAGCCTGGCATCCATGCCGGGGATAGACGGTTACATCGCCCAGGTCTGGACCGGAACATCAAGGGTTCCCAACTATTTCAACGGAGTGAGGAAAGAGCGTACTTTTGAAACCGCTTTCCTTGAATATGCCTGCATGGCCTCCATGACCAGGCCCACCGGAAGGAAGGTCTGGTTCCTTACGGACCCTATAGAAGACGGTACACGGGATTGGGTGGACTACGGGAAGAACTACCATGCCACCTTTACCGCCCAGCTCCTCCATCCGGAAATAGCCGACTATGAGATCATGCCCTGGCCCGAGCGTATCTATGAACGCCTCTACCCGAAAGGCCCCGGAAGCGACGAAATGATCCGGATTCCGAAGGACTATTCCACCATGATGCAGGTGATGACAGGTTCCCTGAATGACATTCCCGTCTCGGAAAACAAGGTTTCAGGAAGTCAGGGGATAAGTGTCCTCATGGCTAACTCTTTGATGTTCCAAAGTTTCCCTGTCCATGAAGGGTATGAGGATCCCCAACTCAGTGACTTCTTCGGAATGGCCCTGCCGCTCCTTAAGAGAGGAGTCCCGGTAGGGATAACCCATCTCGAGAACGTTGGTTACAAGGAAGCCCTGAAGGATGTCAAGTTGCTCGTGATGACATATTCGAACATGAAGCCGATGGATCCCGAAGTCCACTCCCACATCGCGGCGTGGGTCAAGGGCGGAGGCAATCTGATCTACAGCGGCAGTGACACCGATCCGTTCCAAACCGTCAAGGAATGGTGGAACTCGGATGGCAATGCGTTCAATGCTCCTTCCGACCATCTATTCTCCCTGATGGGAATCCCCGCCGGAGCATCAGAAGGCACCTACAAGTACGGCGCCGGCACAGTCCGAATACTCAGGACAGATCCCAAGGAATATGTTCTCGCGCCCGACTCCGACAGAAAGCTGCTTGAAGCCGTAACGGAAGCATATTCATTGACAGGGAATGACTTGGAACTGAAGAACAGTCTTCGTCTGACACGAGGTCCCTATGAGATGGTGGCCGTCCTGGACGAAAGCGTCAGCAATGAGCCCTATGTCCTGGAAGGCCGGTTCATAGACCTCTACGACCCCAAGCTCCCTGTTTTCACCAGCAAGGAAATCCAGCCCGGCACCCAAGGCTACTTCTACAATCTGGACAAGGCAGGCAAAGCCCCTAAGATCCTTGCCACTGCCGGCAGGGCCTATGATGCAGTCAGAAAGGGCAGGACCTTCTCCTTCCTGGCCAAGGGACCGGTCGAAACGATCAACTCCACACGCGTCCTCCTGCCAGCAAAACCGACGAGCGTATCGGTGAATGGCCGGGAAACAATCGACCCCGCCCTGTGGGACGAGGTCGGTAATACTTATTTCCTCACTTTTGACAACGATCCAGAAGGAGTCAGGATCGAAATCCGCTGGCAGGGCCGTTAATTCATGGAATGGCGGGATTCCCACTCAGCCTTGACGTCCTGATAGAAGGACGCCTGGGCAGTCTGGGCATAGGGAATCAGCCAGAAGAAGCCTATTCCAAGGGTAAAGATACTGAGGAAGAACCAGCCGGCAAAACTGAGATAAAGATAGAACAGGTCGTACTTGTGACCCTTCATCATCTCGCAGCTGAGGTCTATGGCCGTTGAGGCCGAAAGTTCCGGATAATCCACGAGGATGTAATTGGTCATGGCATATGCCAACGACTTTATTATACCTGGGATAATAAAAAGAAGGGACCAAAGGATCACGAGAACGGACTTCAGCAGATAGCCCCACACATGATGCCACCAGTTACCGAAACCAATCTTCAATTCGTTTGAGACCAATTTGTTATCACCCGAGAGAAGCAAGACCTTGAAGGCGTTTACGAGCCCGACCAGAAGCGGACCGGAAATAAGGAATAATCCGATGACATAGAATCCCAGAAACACTGACATCGCCTTGGCGGCAGAAAGGTCAGTCGGATCAGTCAGGAAAAACTTGATCTCATACGGGGCAATAAACAGCATCACTGCCGCCACATAGACTATAGTAGCAAGTACTGAAGGAGCCCAGTTGCCCTTGAGGGCAGCCAGAGCCTCGTTCTTGTAGGCTGTGTTATCCCTCATCCTAGTACTCTACGCTCAATTGGATTATAAAGTTGTCCAGGCAGAAGCACGGCCTGAGTTTGCCTCCCGAAGTCTCAACTTCGAATTTGATGGCATCGAAACTACCGATTGTCTTGTTAGACTCTGTCAACTCCTTGCCGATGTCCCATGCCTCCCATTCATTAACCATTTTCAGGATGTTCGAGGTGTAGTAATCTACAAGGTATTTCTCCACAGAACCGACCAGGTTATCTGCCTTGTAGAAGTTGACCTTAAGTTTGAGATAATCTCCCGGATTGATTTCACCGTTATCATTAAGCATCTTGGTGTACAGGGAATTGCAGACGTAGAAACCCAAAATGCTGGATATGGCGGAATAGTAACTGCTGAAATCATATTCGATATCATATTTAGGCATATTGGGAGTCTTATTGTAAGCTAGATAGCATAAACTGCCCAATGCACCGGCACCCGGATCGGCAGAAGAGAATACCCTCATGTCCTCAGAATCGTCAACCTTGCCTTTCTTCGTTGAAAAGACGAATCCGCCTTGATAGCCGAGGTTGTGCCCTGACGCCATGGCATGGAAATATGTGACATTCTCCCAGGAGAACATCGGGGAGAACATGATACTGTCAACCACATTCTTCTCTACCTCATAATCTGTCATCTCAAATGAAGTCCCAAGAGAAAAGGTTGAAGTTGCGCGCTTTGTTTCCATACAGGATGTCATAAGTGCCACTGAGGCAACAATCATGACAATTTTGAATGAATTTTTCATAATTTTCTTGATATGACTTTTTATTTCTTCATTATAAAAAACACTCTACTGTACCGACGAAGGTAGCCGGCCCGGTCAGCCACATGTCAGAAGCCTGCAATCCTTCTCCCGCACCGGCGGGAATGAAGTCCACCTGGAGGGTGGAAACTGCAGCCTTGAGTTCATAAACAACGCGGTTACCTTCGGACCTGCCGGATATTCCCTGCGAATATGCTGCCAAAGCAGAAGCGACTATCCCTGTGCCGCATGCGAGAGTCTCGTCCTCAACGCCTTTTTCAAAGGTCCGTACGCTTAACGACGGTCCTCCTGAATGCTCTGGAGCTACTTCTACGAAATCCACATTCGTCCCTTCAGGAGCAAAGCGCGGATCATTCCGCAGTTCCCTTCCTTCAGAGACTACCGGATAGTCCTTCAGACCGCAGACAAACTTCACAAGATGTCTGGTGCCCGTGTTCAGGAAGCAAGCTTTCTCTTCCGGATAGGACTTTACTCCGAAAACGTCCGACATCTTGAGACGGACAGTCTTCTGCTCTTCAGGGTCAGACAGGGAGCGTGGCGACAGGATTGCCGTATGGACCCCGTCAGGAGCGTCAAAGACCACGGGGAACTTGCCTGAAACGACTCCAAGGTCAGCGGCATAGGCCACTATGCATCTTCCGCCGTTACCGCACATCATTCCGGTACTGCCGTCGGGATTGAAGAACACCATCTTAAAATCCCTGGTCTCGCTTTTCTCGAGAAGCATCACCCCATCTGCTCCGAATCCAAGATGCCTGTCACAAAGGTGACTGATCTGGGAAGGAGTCAGGAACAGAAGTCCGTCCCTGTTGTCGGCCAGCAGGAAGTCATTTCCTGCCCCATGGTATTTGTAAAACTTCTGCAGCATCTATCTCAGCAATGATTCCAGTTCGACCGAGGCGGCAGTCTTGCCGTCGCGGTATTTAACGATCACCGGGGTGTAGAGATGGATTCCGGCATCTTTCCCAGGACCTTTGGAAACGGGACGGCTGCCTGCAACCACCACAGCTCCGGCGGGTACGACAGTCTGTCCTGATTCCGATTTGGGAAGGAATTCCCCTTTGGTGGCATCGAAAACAGCTGTGCCGCGTGTGATAATCACCCCGGAACCTATTACGGCAGACTCACCTATTATGCTGCCCTCGTAGATTCCGCAGTTACCTCCAATAAAGGCATTGTCCTCCACTATCACAGGCAGGGCACCTGCAGGCTCCAGTACACCTCCCAGCTGGGTTGCAGCAGAGATGTGGACATTCTTTCCCACCTGTGCGCAGGATCCCACCAGGGCATGCGAATCTATCATTGTACCTTCATCGACATAAGCCCCGATGTTGACATAGGCAGGGGGCATCATGATCACGGAAGGGGCTAGGTAGGAACCGCATCGTACGCTGCTCCCACCAGGCACTATCCTGACCCTGTCGGAGAGGTCGAAACGCCGCAAAGGGAGGGTGTCCTTGTCGAAGAATGAGTACTCCTCCTTGGACATGTCCACCAGTTTCCCGGTACGGAATCCTTCCAGGATAGCCTCCTTTATCCAGGAGTTTACCTTCCAGACGCCGTCCTTTTTCTCAGCGACCCTTATTTCTCCCTTTTCCAGGGCTCTTATTGTCTCGAAGAAATCCATCATATACCTAAATCCACGATAACGCGATTCATTGCATCAAAAGTAGAAGAAACCGCTTCCGTCAATGGCAGGCGCATCTCAGGAGTGCAAAGACCGAGTGCCGAGAGACCGGCCTTGGCCGGAATCGGATTGCTCTCAACGAAGCAGGCTTCGTACAGGGGGGCGAGCTTTTCATCGACAAGACGAGCCTTCTCGATGTCTCCTGCCTGGAGGGACTCGACCAGTTCCACCATCTGGACAGGAGCGATGTTGGAAGCCACGCTGATGATTCCATCTCCTCCAAAAGCCATTATGGGGAAGGTCTGGTCATCATTTCCGCTCAGCACCTTGAATCCTTCTGGACGGCCTTCCACAATCTTGCGTATCTGCTCCAGGTTGCCGGAAGCTTCCTTAACAGCAATAACACCAGGAATCCCCGCCACCCGGATTGTGGTCTCGGCAGTCATGTTCGTACCTGTCCTTCCAGGGACGTTGTAGGCTACAATCCCCTTGTCGGTGGAGGCGGCTATCGCTGAGAAATATTCATAGATTCCCTGTTGGGTCGGCTTGTTGTAATAGGGAACAACGACCAGCCAGGCGTCGGGTCCGTAGGGCTCGAGCATCCTGATGTTGCGAATTGTGGCAGCCGGTGAATTCGTACCCACTCCCGCGACTATCGGCCTGTCGGGGCAGAGTTCACGGGTAATCCTAAGGAGTTCGCATTTCTCGTCATTCTCGAGGCAGGGGGTTTCGGCAGTGGATCCGAGCGGTACGAGGAAATGTATTCCTGATTCTACCTGTCTCTTAACCAATGTCCTGTAAGCTTCAAAATCAACTTTGCCATTCCTGAACGGGGTGGCAAGTGCAGTTCCGCATCCTTTGAGTTCCATGTCAGTCTTCCTTGAAAAAAAGTTCCTTGAATTCATGCACGCCCTTCAATCCTTCTGTCATTATGGCCGCCACCACGGCGCCCTCGGCGAATCCCTTGCGGGAGAAAGCCTCGTGCTCCAGGGTGATGCGGTCGTTACCGCCTTCGAAACCGACGGTGTGTATCCCAGCCACTTCGCCTACCCTGACCGATGCAACGTTGGGTTTGAGGGACATCCCCTCCTCGACCACTTCGGCAAGCGATTTGGCAGTACCGCTGGGAGCGTCCAGCTTGTGGACGTGATGCTTTTCGACAATATAGGGTGAATACCCGCCGGCCTTTCCCAGATACCTGGCCACCAGGCCGACTGCCGCCGAAAGCACATTGACTCCCAATGAATAGTTAGACGAATAGATCATGGGGGTACCGTTGGACTCAAAGCATCCAATGACCTCGTCCTTTATGTCGTTCCAGCCGGTAGTGCCTACCACTACGGCCTTGAAATTCCTTGCCAGGGCAGGATAATTAGTCCTGAAGGCGTCCGGAGTAGTGAAATCTATGCAGACGCATTCACGGGCGATCTCCTTGTCAAATGAAGAGATGTCCTCGCTGGCTCCTGCACACTCAATCCCTCTCGACTTGAGGACTTCCTCGACCATGTGGCCCATGCGGCCATAGCCGCTGATGACAACCTTTATCATTTTCCACCCTCCTTGAAAACATATTCATGCAGGCTCTCGAGAGTTGCCTGGAGTTTATCATGATCCACCACGAAGCTTTCGCTCATCATGTTGGCACTCATTATGGCCATGTGGACCTTTCCCGAAACTTCGATTACCTTGTCACCTATTCCTTCGAAACCGACGATTCCGCGTCCAACCACGGAGATCAGGGCCTTGTCGCGGAAAACGGTGACTGAAGCCCATGAACCGAGCTCCTCGACAGCTTCCTTGAATCCACCGACCTCTTCCGGAATCACCAGGCAGACTTCCGACTCCGTAGCCCCTGAGAGGGTGACGGGAATCCTTCTGGGATAGAGGGTCGCGAAGACTTTGCCAAGCATGCTGGTAACTCCTTCCAATTTGTCAGATGTAACCTTGACAAACAGGATCCCGTCCCTGAAGGCTATCGATTTTGGTCCGTCTGGAGCCTGGTCGCTTCGAACGACCATGGTTCCCTCGCATTCGGGATTGGTGGAATTGAGGACCTTTATCGGAATGTTCTTCTTTCTCGCCGGCTCGATGGTAAGCGGATGAAGCACCCTGGCACCCATTGCTGCCATCTCTGCAGCCTCCTCATAAGAGACCACGTCGATCTTCCCGGTGTGTGAAATCACCCTCGGGTCAGCCGTACGGATTCCATCGACATCTGTCCAGATCTCCACCCTTTCCGCATCCAGAGCCATTCCGAATATGGCTGCGGAATAGTCAGAGCCCTCGAAACCCAGGACCGAGGTAACACCTTTCTCAGTTGAGGCAACGAAGCCCTGGGTAAGGATCAGGTCGGCACCACGGGATTCCAACCCTACGATCCTCTTGACGTTTGCTTCTGTGACCGCAAGGTCAGGACGTGCATAAAGATAATGGTCGTCAGTGGTAATCATCCTGCGGGCATCAATCCAATGGCAGGTTATGCCGTTGGCGTTGAAGGCATAGGCTATGATTGTTGACGACAAGAGTTCACCTGTGGAGATAATCCTGGCTTCGCTGCGGGGAGACAGCTCGCCGATCATGCACACACCTCCCACGAATGTCTCAAGGTCTGAAATCAGCCTTTCCACATCCTGAAGGCAATTCTCCAGAAGTTTCGGCCTTTCTGCCAGCAGATTCCTTGCGAGGTTGAAGTGCCTCTCCCTGAGTTGTCTCAGAAGGTCCTTCACCCCTTCCTCATGCTGGGCCTCGGCTTCCTCGGCCAACATGCACAGAAGCCTGGTGACCTTGGCTAAGGCCGAGACCACGACCAGGGGCTTTTCCTTGAGTTTTCCACTCACAATAGAAATAACCCTTCCGATCGCTTCTTCATTCTGTACGGAGGTTCCTCCGAATTTGATGATAATCATGTCTGGTTCGCTTTATTGTATTTTATTGACTGTCTTATAGATAAGTATATCCTGCTCCACCGCCTTCTTCATGTCAGAGACGAGGATATATTCTTTGTCCGTGTGGGCAGTAAGGATAGACCCAGGTCCGCAGATGGCCTTTCTGGTGAACTTTTCCAGGCGCGGGGCATCGCTGCCGAAAGAGACAGGTTTGGATTTTACACCCTTGACATTGTGGAAATATTCCTGAGGAGTGTCTCCTCCGAAAGCCTGGACCGTAGCTCCCGGAGGGCAAGCTGAGAGAAGTACTTCCTGGATTGAAGGATCCGTAAGGAAGGTGGTCCGGAAATAAATCCTGAAACGCACTTCAGGGCTAAGTATGTTCTGTGGATTGCCACTGATGAGATCACCAACGTTCCAAGTGGTCGGGCCGAGGAGGGGATCCTTGCGGAACCTGATCCCGCGAAGGTTTTCCATGGTGTCCACGAAACGCTCTACAGCGCTTACCCCATTCTCGGGATATCCCGAATGACAGGCCTTGCCTGTAATGGTTACTTCGAATGACTTGGTACCCTTTGCTGCCGTAGCGAGACAGTTGTCCGTCGGCTCTCCGACAAGGACGAAGTCCCCACCGGGGCAATCCCGGTTATAGGCCTTGGCACCTTGGGAACCGGTTTCCTCCCCGGAAAGGAGAAGAAGGCCGAAATCCTTGAAACCTTCCAGCTGAAGTCTCAGGCAGGCATTGTACATCGTGAACAGCTGCCCCTTTGCGTCACAGCTGCCCCGTCCCTTGATCATGGTGTCATCTGTCCTGGCCATGGCCCCATCCGGAAGCCTGTCGCCTTCCTTGACAAGTTCTACGGAAGGAGGGATGTAAGGAGGGACAGTGTCGAGATGGGTGCAGAAAACAAAGGATGGATGTCCGGTACCGGACCAGTCGAGAAGCAGGTTCAGAGTCCCGTCGCCGACTTCTTTTTCAATGATCTCCGGAGCAGCCAGCCGCTCCTTCAAGAAGCCGGCAAAACGCCTCTCCTCGCCGGAAGTCGACGGGATGCCAAGCATCTCTATGAATAGTTCGAGGTCCATCTTTGGACAAACAATTCCACAATCTGTCAAATATAATGAATTTCGGGGAAATTCCTATTTCTTCGAAGGGCTGTCAAGACGGAGTTCAGGCATTCTGGCAGAGCTGCGCCTCAGGCCTAATGCCAGCAGCAGGGCGATGACACACACCGCAACGAACATCACTTCGACTCCGACAGCACCGGTTGCCCCTGTCTCCGATCCGGAAAAAATCTTCCCGGCAAACATCTTGAACAACATGAGCCCAAGGTTCTGCACCCAGTAAATAAGTGAATATGCAGTTCCCAAAACCTTTGTAGGAACCAGCTTGGGGACTGAGGGCCACATGGCGGCGGGCACCAGAGAATAGCCGAACCCGAGAAAGACCATTGAGAGATAACCGTAGAACGGGACTCCTGCAGGAGCAAAGGCCAGCAACAGATGGGCTATCAAAGCCAGAACGGCTCCAGCCACCATCCAGCGCGTTCCCTTTCCGATCTTGTCCACCATTATTCCGAACAACGGAGCAAAGATAACCGTCGAGAAAGGAAGCATCGAGACCATCCAACTGGCAGCTTCAACGGGAACTCCAAACCGTGGAATCAGGATAGCACTTGCGAATTTCTTGAAGGATATGATGCTGCTGTAAAAGAAGACGCACAGCAGGGCAATCATTATGAACTGCTTGTTCTTAAGGAGGCCCAGGACATCCTTGAACCTGAATTGTTCCTCTTTCTCAGCGCTTTCTGCCTGAAGGGAGTTTACACCTCCCCTGGACCTTCTGTCAAACCCCGCATCCATTGCCACGAAAATAGCCCAGAGAACCATTCCGGCAGCCATAAGTCCAAGACCTAGGAACGCAGGCCTGGCCGTTTCGGCCAATGAATATATCTCCCCGGGAGCTTTTGCAGCCACCAGCCTTGGCGAAATGACCAGGGCAAATGCGGTACCCAGCCTTGCAATAGCCAACTGGAGACCCATGGCAAAGGCCATAGGTCCGTCCTTGAACCATTTCGCAATCGACCGTGTCACTGCCACTCCTGCGATCTCGCTTCCGAGTCCGAAAAGCATGCAACCTACATAGGCGACGCTCAGAGATGTCTTGGGAGCCAGTCCTGAAGTGATAGCCCATGCCACAAGAGCAGCGCCGCCGGCCATCATGCCGACAAAGATCGAGCCCGTTATCCTCACTCCCCACTTGTCCAGCAGCATCCCGCAGATCACAAGGCCGCCAAATACACAGAGCACTGAATATCCGCTGGTGTACAGACCGTAGTCAGCAGCATTCCAGCCAAGTTCAATCAGGGAAGGATTCTCGAAAAGGTGGGACAGGGTGCTGAACATGTCGTCGAAGAAATACGACGCGAACATCGGCACCACAAGACAGGCCAAGGCCAACCATGGCCCCAGCCTGTTTAAACGATGAGTGGTATTGTCCATGATAGGGAGGATGCCCTATTCCGTGATGTTAGGCTCCTCGAGACCGAGGTGCTTCTTGCGGTCGACTACCTTAAGGAGGAAGCCGAGCAGCAGGGCCGCTACGCCGAGGCAGGCAAGCATCACTAGAGGAGCAGTGTAATTGAACTGTGTAGGATCGGTGACACCCGGATTGGTCTTGTCAAGCACCTTGCCGATAAGAAGCGGGAAGAGCCAGAGGCCGATGTTCTGGATCCAGAAGATAAGCGCGTAGGCTGAGCCGATGATCTTGGAGTCGACCAGTTTCGGAACACTGGGCCAGAGGGCCGCTGGAACGAGAGAGAATGATGCTCCAAGAACAAGGATGGTCAGGTAGGCAACGACCACTCCGCCGACAGCGTTGCCCTTGAAGGCAGGCAGGATGAAGGCGAAAGTAAGGTGGCAGAAGACAAGAAGAAGTGAGCCGAGCACCAGCATTGAGGCGGCTTTACCCTTGTGGTCCACATAGTTGCCAAGGATAGGGGTGATACCGACAGCCAGAAGCGGGAACACCGCGAAGACCGTTTCGGCACTCTGGCGCATGTAACCCATGTAGCAATATATTACCAGAGCAACTATCGCAGTAGCAAGGAGACCGTATTTCAGAGATTTGCCCTTCACGAAGTTACTTGAGAAGGATGCAACTGCAACTACCAGCATGATAAGGTACTGGACAATGGTCACCGTGTTGCCTCCCCAGAAGGATGAAGGATCGACAGGGCTGAAGGTAAGATTGCACTGCAGCATATTCACCGCATACTTCTGGAACGGGAAGATCGCTGAATAGTACAACACGCAAAGAAGGGCGACAAGCCAGAATCCGCCGCTTCGGAGGATCTGTCCGATATCGCTCACCTTGAATGGATCGTCCTTCTCTTCGGCCTCTCCTGTCTGGGCATCCAGCTTGCGGTCCATGAAGAAATAGACGATGAACATGATGAGGGCTATGCATAGGAGAACAACTCCGAAGGCAACTGAACGGGAGACGTCAACATTCCCTCCAAGTTTCGCAAAGAAGGGCGAGAATATCATGCAGGTTGCAACTCCCAGGCGGGCGAGGGCCATTTCGGAACCCATTGCGAGAGCGGTCTCCCTGCCTTTGAACCATTTCACTATACCACGGCTAACGGTGATTCCGGCCATTTCCACTCCGCATCCGAAGATCATGAATCCGCAGGCGGCGAGCTTTGCCGAAGCCGGCATTCCGCGATAGAAGGGCGAAACCCCGATCTCATCAAAACCGGGAATATAATTCAGGTTGTTGGTAAACCAGGTCTCAAGGCCGCTGCCGATGAAGGAGCTGCTGACGGCATACCACTTTATTATGGCTCCTATCAGCATCACTGCCCCGGAAAGGACCGCCGTGAAGCGGACACCCATCTTGTCCAGGATGATGCCTGCGAAGATCAGGAAGAACACGAAAACATTGAGGAAAGTCTCGGCTCCCTGCATGGTACCGAAGGCGGTGGAATCCCATCCGCGAGTCTCTGCCATCAAGTCCTTGATGGGAGAGAGGATGTCCATGAATATGTACGAGCAGAACATTGCGAGGGCCAGGAGCAACAAAGCCGTCCAGCGCATCGCTGCCGAATCCCTTAAGGATGGTTTTACAGTCGTTTCAGACATTGTGCTTGAGTTTTATTCTTGATTCTGCGAATTTAACTATTATTAAATAAAATCGTACCTTTGTCCATCCAAGTTTTTCCTGGGATGTACAAGATTCTTGACAAAGTCAACACTCCGCAGGACCTTAGGAAGCTGGACCTTTCCGAGCTGCCGGGGCTTTGCGACGAGATAAGGGATTACATAGTCAGATGCTGCGCTGAGAATCCGGGACACCTGGCCTCCAGCCTGGGTGCCGTGGAACTCATAGTGGGAATGCACTATGTCTTTGACACTCCGTCCGACAAACTGGTTTACGACGTCGGCCACCAGGCCTATGCCCACAAAATCATCACAGGACGCAAGGAGGCATTCAAAAACAACCGCAAGCAGGACGGAATCAGCGGCTTCCCGAACAGGGACGAAAGTCAATTCGATGCTTTCGGAGCGGGCCATGCCTCTACTTCGGTCTCAGCAGCCCTGGGCCTTGCAAAGGCAGCCCAACTATCAGGAACCGGAGAAAAGGTTGTCGCCATGATTGGTGACGGCGCCATGACCGGCGGACTGGCACTGGAAGGTCTGAACAATGCCGGAGATTCCGACACGGATCTCCTGGTGATCCTCAATGACAATGAGATGGCCATAGACAGCAATCGCGGAGCCATCCATTCCTATCTTCTGAAATTCACCACCGATCCGGCCTACAACAAACTGAAGACCCACGTCTGGGAAAAGCTCGGATCCGGAAGGCTCCGCAACTGGTTGCAACGGGTAGTCAGGAACCTCAAGTCCGGCCTGGTCAACCGGTCCGGAGGAGACCTGTTCGAGGCCTTTGGATTCAGGTACTTCGGCCCGATCGATGGAAACGACATATTCCGGGTCGTACGCACCCTTCGAAGGCTGAAGGACATCAAAGGACCTAAGATCCTTCACACCTGCACTGTAAAGGGGAAGGGCTATGCTCCGGCTGAGGCAGATCCCACCACCTGGCATGCTCCAGGGAAATTCGATCCCGAGACAGGAGAGAGGAATAGCGCGGCTCCGGTCCCTTCGACAGGCTCGGGGACCGGAAGGGTACGTTACCAGGATGTTTTCGGTGAAGTCCTGTGCGAGTTGGCAAGAAAAGATCCCAAGGTCGTCGGAATCACCCCTGCAATGGCCACCGGAAGTGGCATGACGGCATTTGCGGAAGAGTTCCCGGACAGGTTCTTCGATGTCGGGATTGCGGAAGAACATGCAGCAACATTCTCCGCAGGACTTGCAGCAGGAGGGATGAAACCATATTGCTCGATCTATTCCACCTTTGCACAAAGGGCCTACGACGAGATCGTCCATGACGTCGCCCTACAGCATCTGCCCGTAGTGTTCTGTTTTGACAGGGCCGGCCTTGTGGGAGAGGACGGCGCCACTCACCAGGGAGTCTTCGACCTTGCCGCCATGAGAAGCATCCCGAACACCGTACTGGCTGCCCCGAAGGACGAGAAGGAACTGAAGGACATGCTCTACATGGGATTGGAGATAACCGACGGCCCATATATAATAAGGTATCCCAGAGGGCTTGGTGAAGGAGTCCCCTGGAAGGATGCAATACCATCAAGACTGAAGGCGGGAAAGAGTGAAAAACTGACGGACGGTTCCTCCGTCGCGGTTCTGGCATTGGGACCCGTGGCCCACAGGGCCATGGAGGCGGTCTCAAGGATAAAGGAGGAGACCGGCATGAATCCCATCGTTTACAATGTAAGGTTCCTCAAGCCCTTCGACTTTGAAATGATGGAGGATGTCAAGGACTGCAGCACCATTATCACCCTCGAAGACGGTGCCCTGAAGGGAGGCCTGTACGACGAGGTCTGTGAATATGTTTCCGGCCATGGCAGCAAGGCTACGGTAAAGGGTTTCGGGGTACCTGACAGGTTCATGCCACAAGCTACCGTCAGCCAACAAAGGAAAGCCTGCGGGCTGGATGCTGAGAGCATATATTCCGTTCTTTCCGGGCTGTTCAAAAATAATTGAAAAAGTTTTGGAGAATCGGATTTAATGCCTATCTTTGCAGTCCCTTTGTCAAAAGGGGTCTTTGAAATACTGCCGAAATAGCTCAGTTGGCCAGAGCACGTGATTTGTAATCTCGGGGTCGTGGGTTCGAATCCCTCTTTCGGCTCTAGCCTTCTCAAACTTTTTCGAGAAACTTGGGGGGATCGCATAGCGGCAATTGCGGCGGACTGTAAATCCGCTCCTTCGGGTTCGGTGGTTCGAGTCCACCTCCCCCCACAAAATTTGCGGAAGTAGCTCAGTTGGTAGAGCATCAGCCTTCCAAGCTGAGGGTCGCGAGTTCGAACCTCGTCTTCCGCTCCAACAAAAGCCGGTGTAGCTCAGGGGTAGAGCGCATCCTTGGTAAGGATGAGGTCATGAGTTCAAATCCCATCACCGGCTCAATTTTTGTGTAATTACTTTTAATTCATAATATTATGGCAAAAGAAACATTCCAAA
>JAEEGJ010019034.1_pt1 | contig 15213 bp, 11 predicted proteins | sample 8958761 | NCBI WGS metagenome assembly JAEEGJ01 (sample SAMN16246546, study PRJNA631951) | gut metagenome | biome: gut microbiome; feature: rumen; material: RS-attached | host: Bos | place: Iran: Karaj | collected 2018-10 | reverse complement strand
AGTTCTCTTGATTTAAGCAGCTTTGATACTTCGAATGTAACAGATATGAGCGAAATGTTTAGCAATTGTCGTACTCTTGAAACAATATTCGTGGGTGATGGCTGGTCAACGGAGTCGGTTATAAGCTCATCTGATATGTTTTTAGAATGTGAAAATCTTAGAGGCGGAGCAGGAACAGAATATGATCCAGAACATATTGACGTAGAATATGCTCGCATTGACGGAGGTAAAGACAATCCCGGATACTTTACTGATATCAAAACTGATGCTGAAGAAGATACAAATGACGTAATGGTCATTCCAGAAGAAGTTATGGATACAATTGATTATTTGTACAGTAATATTAATGATCCTACACTAAAAAGCGTAGCTGATACAGCAATACGCCTGTTCAACAAATTCTTTTCTTTCAAAATTGTGTGATCAGGATGTATTAAAAATATGATTTCTTGTAAAAAGCATATATATCCAAAAAGCGAGACCGATTTCGATCGGTCTTGCTTTTTTAGGGGACTAGATTCAGTTGGTATTTATTAAGCGTCAATCAAAACTAGCCATGAAAATTACAAAAATGAGTCGAGGTGAATTCCTCGACTCGAATTTAAAAATGTAACGCTAACTGTATGTAACTGTATAACGTTTACTGTACCTCACTGTATGTTTATTCGCAGTACTTACTGACTATTCTTAAACAGTGACTGCTTTTTTGGGAAAAAAGTATCAGTCATGCCTCTGTTCGGTATTTTTGAATATTTCACAGAATCGTCCTGCAAAGGCTGGAGGCTCACCGTGATTATTGAGGTGTGAGATATCTCCGAAAGCGGTAACACGGAAGTATGCAATACCTTCACGGCGTTCTTCTGAACAAATAACGGTTACCGAAGTAGGCGCTGCCATGAATCCGTGCCATAGTAGCATAGGAGAGATACCGAGAAGATGCCCCAGTATTACACACTCAACGCCAAAGTGACAGAACAGCACTATAGTATCCTCGTTCGGGTAAACGACGCTGTAGTAATTACCATTCCTTACATAGCCGTGTTTTGCAAGTAATTCGTCAAGTCCATTCTTTACATAAGCAATTCCGTTCCGCATATCTGCTTCTGCCATAACAGGAACATCAGCCCATTTCTCCTTGTCATAGTATTCCGGAACAGATGTCCAGTCCTGTGGCAGCATATCCCATGCAATGCGACGTTCGCCGTCAGGACCGATAATAAGATTTTTGTCAAATTCGCGCAACCAGTCGAGAGTTTCCGCTGCACATCTGCATTTTTTTAAAGTGTATTCGGCAGTAGCCTGAGCTCTGCCAAGAGGTGAGACGTAATAAGCGGCAATATCCATAGGTGCAATACGTTCCGAAAGCAATTCAGCCTCACGATGACCCTTTTCAGTGAGTGAGTCAGTAGTATAGTCAGGATCACCGTGCCTGATAATAAGTAATTTCATAATTATAAGCCTTTCTTTATTATAATAATTATTAAATCCCAGGTTCCCTAATTATCTTCAAGAATCTCTTGCAACCATATTTTGTGCTATCGCGTTGTTTGAATTATTATAGTTTCTGCCTGAATTGTTCCACCACCACTGCATAAATAAGTGAACGGCTGAAAAGCCAATAATATATACAGACAGTGCAATAAGGGCAGCGAAATGTATTTTTACCCCAAAACCATTTCTTATTAAGTTGAATCTCGAAAGTATTACCACTTGATTCATGAATAAAACAAACAACGATGCTGACAAAATTGCATATAGTTTACCTTTGCATTTACACATACTTGCATTAATAAAACAGGCTATAACAGTATTTACTGAATTTACAATAAGCAGATCGGCCGCTGTTTCTTTTCCACATACGAAAAATGCTGCCGTAAATGTACTTATGTCAAAAATAAGACATACGATTCCCATGGCTACAATAGGAACATCAGTTAAGATTTTTTTTGCATGAGGAAGAGAGCCAAAAAACTTTGCTTGAGAAATGGTAATATTACCTACAAAGAATATGAACAGTAACATTGCATGAATCATTCCCATACTTGCAATCATATCACCGTAATCCTTGTCACCCTGCTTCGAAGGATCTACAATCAACCCCGACAGAAAAGCAATTGGGGTCCCAAGGCCGATAAACAAAGTAATCGGTTTGAATGACGTTCTGATATACAATTTCATTGCTTTCTTAAAATCAATCATAGCATTCTCCTTAATTGTTCCAGTACTTTATTCTGTAATTGTGGAGTACTGCTTTTTCGGAAATAATCGTCAAGGCTACTGTTACTATCGCTAAAACTACATGCAGAAAGCCTACTTTTCCGCCAAATGCCTCAATCTGTAATACTCCTAATAAATCAATTACAAAAAATACGAATATTATCATTATCATACGCATAACCGAATTATTTATAACCCTGCTGAAAGAAGCTATCGCCCGTGCTAAGAATATTGTTATTATCAGTATTATGCAGCTTCCAATACCATCTCCAATTTCCATTATCCCTATGGCATCAATTATTGCGAGAAAAGAACAGAACACGATGAGTGATATCGCCCCCTCAGCAATGAAAGCTTTTTGAGCCTTTGCATATGTATCGAATCCACCTTTTACAGTCCTAAAAAATTTTCCTCCTGGCATGCTCTTATCATATAATGTAATCATACGCATAATAACCTGCATACTGCCATATATTGAGGCAATTGTGATGCCAAAAGTTGGTTCTAATTCTTGAGCGTTGTCATTATCAATATACATCAGTAATATCATAATTAGCATCATTGAGGAAAATAATAACACAGAAGCAATTGAAAGCCATATGACGCCGTTTGTGAATGAACGTCCCGTATATATCCTGTAAGCGTTAGGATACGAAACAGTTGACTTGTTATTCTTCATCTTTCTCCGCCTTTCTAAGTATACCAACGCTGAGTTGCTGGAGATTGGGCTTTTCAACTGCCGTATCCAGCTGTGAGAGCTGAACTGTATTGTCTGCAAGGGCTATTCCCTCAAAATTAGTTCGGTTACCCGTATATGATATCATGAGATTTTGGGCTTGTTCGATTTTATCGGCCTCGCCGTGTACAAGAATGTATTTTTCTTTCAAATCTTCTACGAATCCTTGCTCGATAATCTTTCCGTCGGCCATAAATATAGCATAGTCTGTAGCGTATTCCATATCAGCAATGTTATGTGTAGAAAATAAAACACTTCTGTTGCCATTTCCGTCAGCTATGTATTTTCTGAAAATATCACAAAGCATATCCCTTGCAAGTGGATCGAGGGACGAGGCTGGTTCATCGAGCACAAGTAGCTTTGTATTTCTTGCCAGTACAGCTGCCAGGTAAGTCCTCATACGGTTTCCGTCCGACATTTTAATAAGCTTTTTTTGTTTGCGAGCATTCGGATCTCCCAGTTTTAACTTTTGGCATAGCTCACTGAAACGTTCACTGCTGAAACCGTCAAATCCAAGTTCCATTGAAGCAGCAATATTTTTCAGAGTCCAGTCAAGAGGAAAGAAGTTAGAAGAAGAACAGTAACCTATACTGTTTCTCACCTCAGTACAGTCTGAATCAGTAAGTTCGTCAAAATAAACTATCTCTCCGCTGTTTTTTCCTGTAACGCCGCAAAGCACATCTATTAGTGTAGTTTTTCCAGCACCGTTGGCTCCTATAAGCGCTGTTGAAAAGCCGCTTGGGATAACAGTATTGATTTCTCCAAGCGTAAAATCTTTGTATTTTTTTACGACCCCATTAATTTTTAAAGCATTCTCCATATCATATTTCACCTTTCCACATTAATCTATAAGCCATAATGTTTTTAGTATCTCGGTGACCTCCTCAAGACCAATCCCAGCAATTTTAGCAGAATGTATTGCATTTGTAAGGTCATCTTCAAGCTGCCTCATGTATTGCTCCTCAAGCATTTGCTTATCCTGAGCATTAACGAAATACCCTTTGCCCTTTGAAGCAGTTACCAATCCTTCGTCGGATAGTTCCTCATAGGCTTTCATTGTAGTGATAACGCTGATTTTCAGATTTTGTGCAAGTACTCTTATCGATGGAAGCGGATCTCCAGCTTTGAGTTTTCCTGAAAGAATATCCTCACGGAGTTGAGCTGCTATCTGTTTATAGATAGGTTCGTTTGAGTTCTGATAAATCTTCAAATATGAAGCCTCCTTTCCGAACAACTGTTTATGTGTTCTATAAACAGTATATAACAGTTCTGGCGGTTTGTCAATGGCAAACAATATGAAATTATTCACAAATATTCTTGTTGATTTATGTTGGTAATGCCTAAAAAGAAGAGCCGAATTAATATTTTACCATGGATTAATATTTTAAAATAGGCTAAAAATGGAGCGGCTTTTTCAAACCGCTCCATTAATACAAGTATTTATCACAGTTTATAATTAGCAGAAATCATAAAACAGATTTTCAGTACTATCACAACCCTGCGATTTATTATCTGACTTTGGAATTATTAGAAAGGCTTATACTTGTCTAATAAGTCCTTAACCTTATTTTTGATATCCTTAACAGTATTTTCTACAATTTCAGGTTCTGCAGTTAAGTAGCCAGGAAGTAATCTGCCACCGTCGATATGTGCATATTCGATACCAGTATTATATGGATCATATGCAGTTCCTTTACCTCCTACGAGACTAGTACAGTTATTGAACATGTCTATTCCTTCTACTGAAGAGGTAATTCTTAATGTAATCCATTTACTGCCGACAAATATTGTATTTAAGTTAGTGCAATTTTCAAACATACTATTCATACTTTCAACATTAGTTATATCAAATCTGCTCAGATCAAGCGTTTCAAGACTACTGCATCCCTCGAACATACGATCCATATAATATACATTGGATGTGTTGAATCCGCTCAGGTCAAGTTTTTCAAGACTATTGCATTCTTCAAACATACAGTCCATATAATATACATTGGATGTATCAAAACTGCTCAGGTCAACATCTGAAAGTGAAGTACAGCCTGCGAACATACCGCTCATAGAGAAAACAAAAGTTGTATCAAAGTTGCTGAGGTCAAGTGATTTAAGCTTATCACAGCCAGCGAACATATAATCCGAATAGCCGATATTGCTTGTATCAAAATTGCTTAAATCGAGGGACTCAAAAGCACAATCCTGGAACATCATACCCATATCCCAAACATTGCTGGTATCAAAACTGCTGAGATCAACAGATTTAAGGCTTGAACAACCACAGAACATACCGAACATATCGTAAAGTGATGTTGTATCAAAGCTACTGAGATCAAGAGTCTCAAGTTTTGGGCAGTATGCGAACATAAAGCTCATACTCTCAGCTTTGCTTGTATCAATACCCTTTAAGTTAACAGATACAAGATTTTCGCATTCATCAAACATACCGGACATTCTACGAACATTTGATGTATTAGCATTTTGAAGATCAGCTGTTTCGAGATTTACCATTCCATAGAATATGCCAGAGCAGTTTGTAGGAAGAATAGCTCCTTCATCGGCTGTTATGTGGAGTACATCTTCCTTAGTAATTTCATCAGGAAGATTAACGCCATCTGTCATTTTTACATATCCTTTGAGGTGAAGTGTACCTGTTTTTGAATCAAAATAGCTAAGATCCTGTTTATCGCCTACTGCCGACAGATATCCTGGTGCTTCTTCGCCGCCATCTATACGTGCATATTCCGAATTAGTAATTTCTGGATCAAAATATGTTCCTTTGCCACCGCTTAGAGATATGCAACCATTGAACATAGCCTCATCATTATATTGCTCTGTGTCAACGTTTTCAACTGACCACTTATCGCCTACATATATTGTTTCAAGGTCGTTGCAACCACAGAACATAGAAGTCATCATATTGACATTTGAAGTATCAAAACTGCTGAGATCAAGCTCGGATAAATATGTATACGCAAACATTCCTTCCATGTTAGTAACTTTGCTTGTATCAAAGCTACTAAGATCAATAGAAGAAATATAAGAGAACATAAACATTTCCGACATATCAGTAACATTGCTTGTATCAAAAGCACTCAGATCAAGGCTATCTGCAGCCAATCCATAGAACATCCTTGACATGTTTGTGACATTTGATGTGTCGGCATTTTTTATGTCAAATGACCATAAATAAAAATCACTGAATAAGTTGCTGCAGTCTTCAGGGAATACTGTTCCTTCCTCTGCAACGATATTGATTATTTCCCATCTGTTAACTCCGTCAGGTACTACAATACCTGTGCCATCCTCAGCGTTTTTAATATAACCCTTAAGATGAAGAGTTTGAGTTTCTGCATCATAATATGACTCGTCCTCTTCTGCTTTTGAAGAAACGATATCAGATGATTCAGATTTAGCAGTGATGACTATTGATGATACATCTTCTTCAGTATCCGTTGCGACTGCAACGTTACTTGTTTCTGCTGCTTTTGCAAGAATTGTGTTAGAGTTTGACCAGAAATTTGCTGAATTTGCTGCGACGATTGCTAAAGACATAGCAAAAGAAGCAGCTTTTTTCCATTTGTTTTCCATAAATGGAGCCTCCTTGTAATTTATATTTGTTGTGCAACTGTTCCAGTATGCATAAATATTATATCATATTTTGATAAAAAAAGATACCATTTTACGTAGAATTTACAATATGTTAATATTTTGCTTTGGAACAGCTGTAGTTGTGGATTGAATAGCGCTGAATAACTATGATTAAAAATCAGCTTTATTTGAGGAATCCGAAAGTTATACCGTTATTATCATATATGTTATTTGTAAGGCTGGAGATATCATCATTGTCAAGAACACCATTCTGATCGACATCGGCAGAAAGGAATCTGTAGTGACCAGCAATATCATTATCGGTAAAGTTATAGTGTATCATATCATCCAGGAAGGATATATCACCGTTGTCAACGAACGAATCGCCGTTCACATCGCCAATCATGATTGGGCGTTCAACCCATTCAAACTGGTAAGGCGTTCTTTTGTTGTCAAGTCTGACGGAGAGAATGCCGTCGGAAACACATTCATCTATTGAACCGGTTTGATTCCATTTAATGGTATTAGTCTCCATTCCATCTCCATTACAGTCAGCGTAAGTGAATTTGTTTCCGTCAACAGAAGTTATAAAAATGCTGTGAGGATTACCTCCGCCAACAGAAATACGGAGATGATCGCCGATACGAGGAACATATTTATAAGGATTATTTAGCTGTAAATATTTGGTCGTTCCGAAATAATCATACTGAAGCTTTTTGGCAAAGCCAGCACATTCGTAATAAGGTTCTTCTTTTTCGTATCTGAATGATGAATCATATCCTTCATAGAAAGTTGTATTAATAGTTACATAGTTGCTGTATGAATACTTTCCTTCAATTAATGGAATAGAACCGCCCAAACGAGATAAGCTCGGAATACATTTATCAGATTCCATTGCAGTATCATTTGGGGTGATCCAGAATGTATCGTTCGGGAATCTGAACATTTCTCTTCTTTTAAAAGAATTCATTGCTTTTTCCGAACTGAGGTATTCTTGAGAAGCTTTAACTACAAGATCTGCTTTGATTCTACTGATATCAGCTTTGTCAATTATTAAATCATGGTTTACATCTGCTGAATTAAAACGGCGTTCGGGACTGAGAACATCTTGATTCCCAGCAATATAGCTTTCAATGATTGCTATATCCTTAGTATCAACTATACCGTCGTCATTTGCGTCGCCTTTGATATAAACATGAGCTTCATCAAAAGCATTCTTTATTATTTCTAGATAATTTGCTCTTTTGTTTTCTTCAACGTAGGAAACAGCAGCAGTAACAGCTCTGCGACAGTCAGAGAAAGTAGCAAAGCGCGTTTCCTTTGTAATATCCTTAAGCTTTTCCATTGAGCCGAACCATATCTTTTTCAGGTCGTCTCTATCAATGCCGTTTTCATACATTACATATGCCGCATGAGATATGACCGTTGAACCACTTTCCCCGAATTTTTCTTCCGGATTATCCGACATTGCTTTTGATAATTCATAATAATCTGTGAAGAAGTTTTTTTCTGTTAGATTCCAGTTGGAATCAGGGGTGCGAGTTGAATTGGGGTCAGCGATATTTCTTAATGAATAGTCTTGGTTCTTTTTGATGAATATGTTTGTTCCGATTTTCCAATCCTCTGTACCACCGCATAATTCACCCATGATATCGCTGTATGCTTCCATGAGCGGTAATGTTTCTTTATCAGGATTACACCACTCAAGCTTTGACTGAGTAACAAGATGAGTAAATTCGTGACCTATGAAATCAATATCCTCTGAAGGGCATTCGTAAATTCCTGTTGCTTTGCTTAAAGAAAGATGATTATTAATGGCTCTCGCCCATAAAGTAGGGGATTCGACAAATCTATAGTATACTCCCTTATTTCTTCCATTGAAATTCTGTCCGTCAAAGTTGTTCCAGCCGAGTTCTGCATAAGAATCTATGATATCATTCATTTTGTCTTCTAATGCAGTAATTCTTGGAGAAATGGGGCTGAGAGGAGCCACTTTGTCTGATTCGGCAGCGTTGGTTAGAGGACCATGAACAGCAGTTAGTGCGACTGATAATGCCATTGCTGAAGTGATGATTTTGTTGTGCTTTTTCATTGAAAAATCTCCTTAAGTATTGAGTTTGTATTATATTAAATAGTCCGGCGCCTGAACTTTTTAAATCGTATAGTTTTTTTAAAGGATTTATCCTTCCATAAATAACAATCGTATCATAAAAGCTAAGTGTTACAATTTTTAGAAAAAAATTTTTGTATCATATTCTTTATACACTAACAATAGTATATAATTCTTTCAACTAAAGGGGGGCATTTTCTTGTTTTATAAAGCAGAGGATAAATTTTTATACGGAATGTCACACATGGTATATCCGTTTCGAATGTTATTTATGAAGGGTCGACCAAAACAAATAGTCCTTTATGGGCAAAGCTTTCAATAAAACGATACTGCACATAGTGAGTATATGTGTCAGGATTACAACTATAAATAATATCGGAGGAAACTAATATGATTACTAAGAACATTATTACATTTGCTGCTGCACTCAGCATTATGTTTTCATCAGCACCAATTACATTGGCTCATGCAACTGAAACAACATCAGCTACTATATTAACAGAAACAACAAATAATAAAGTTGATATTAGTCATTTTGTTGGAAACTGGAAATATCAAATTTCAGACACTGATTATGATGTCAGCATTAGTTCAAAGGAAAACGGCATATTTGCTATAAACAATGATGGAACATACACATATACGGATATTGACAGTAAGAGTTCAACAGGAATGGTAAAGCTTGGAACTGAGACAATAGGCGGCACAACATTGCAGACAGTAAACTTCTATGAAGGTTCGGAATTAAGATTTGGAGCTTATTACAATGATAATGAGCCGGATGCACTCTATTTTGGAAACAATCGTATTTCGAGGATTGTACGCATTAAAAAGAATGAGGTAAGTCTAAGCGATTTCGTTGGAAAGTGGAATCATCAGGAAGCAGACAGCGGTTATCCCGTTCAAATATCTGCAAGAAATATTGGAGAATTTGAAATAAGTGCAGATGGTACTTTTATTTACACTGATAAAAATGGTAAAACAGAAACAGGCACAGTTAAACTTGGAGATAAAACTATAGGTAGAACAACATTCACTGTATTAAGGTTTTTTGAAAATACAACTATAAAATACGTTGGCACTTGTCTTGAAGGCAGACCTGATGAGCTTTATCTTGGTAATTCAGGAAGGATACGACTATCACGCGAAGAAGACAAGAAATCTTATAATACTTATGCTATTGAAAATATGAGCACATACACTTTTTTTGATACATTATTTGCCAGTGAATTGCCTTGTAGTGACAATATTGGATTTAGTGAAAATGGTATTAATTATTATAAAGTCAACAACTTATCTTTGTTCAAGTCAATTGATGAGCTGAAGGATGTCATCGAAAAGGAATTTACAGGTGAAGTCAAGGATTACTTTATGAAAGAATGCGATGCACGTTTTATCGAAAAAGATGGTTGCATATATGAATCTAAAGGAAGCAGAGGTTCATTTGAATTCACAACAACCGAAGGTGTAGCGATTTCTGATGTTACTGCAGATAAGTTTACTGCAACAACAATGGCAAGCAATGGTATTCATGGACAGCAGAAGGCTGTATTTGTACTTGAAAATGGTAGCTGGAAAATGAGCAGTTTTACTTATGGGAAATTCAAAACAGAAAGTACTGAAATTTTAAAACCAACATATTCTCTTATCGGCGATACAAACTGTGATGGACAGGTTGATATGTCTGATGCAGTACTTATAATGCAAGCACTCGCAAATCCAAATAAATTTGGTGAGAATGGCTCAGCAGAAATCCATCTTACTGCTCAGGGAAAAATAAATGGCGATATAGACGGCAATGGTTTGACAGTTGGAGATGCTCATGTAATTCAGGAAAAACTTCTTACTCCTTGAAAAATAGATTTATGAAAAAAGGCGGATTGATTTCCGCCTTTTTTCATTATCAGAATTATTTCGCTAAGGAGGTAATAACTCAGGATATGATAAAAGTTGATGATCAGCTTGGTCACTCATAGGACTCTTATATGTTGCATTTTCAATATGTATGTTTCATTGTAGCAGCAATAATGATCTAGTTGCTCACCAAAATAGTAATCGAAAAGTATGTGCAGAAAAAATATGTAATGGTAATTGATTTATCATGTGTAAATATGATATAATAATATAATCATTCATAAAGTATTAGAAAAGAAAGACATAACTTAAATGTTAGAAGAGTTCTGTCAGTGATAACATGAGAATGGACGGTGTCGTTTATGGAAAAAAAGAAAATCACGGAATTGGTAGGCATTGTTGTTGATATTCTTATGTACGTGATATTACTTGTGCAGATGATATATGTTTTTACAGGTAATATACTTCATGAGGTGCTTGGTGTTGCTTTTTTTGTTTGCCTTGCGATTCACATTATAATAAAAAGAAAGTATCTGCTGAATCTATGGAAGTTTGGAAATAAGTCTGCTGCCAGAAAAACTGCAGATATTGCAACTATTTTACTGATGATTGTATCGGTTGTGATGATAGTTAGTAGTATGGGTGTTTCAAGGACGTTGTTCCCACATTTTAGTTTTTTAGGATATACCAATCTGCACGTTTATCTTGCAACTACTGTTCTTGTGCTGGCTGTATTTCACGGTGGAATGAAAGGCTTTATAAGGACTGAGAAAAAGAAACGTGCGGCAGTATTTATAGCTTGCGGCTGTATAGTTTCAATTGCTGTGGGATCGTTTCTTGTTCCTTATCTGAACCGACATTTTAAGATAGTCCGTATAAATCATGATGTAGTTTTAAACGGTGAGAAAGTTAATTGGCAGGGGAGCAAGCCTTTGGTTGTATATTTTACAAGAGTAGGAAATACGGATTTCAAGAACGATGTGGATGCAGTTTCGGGTGCTTCTCTCATGCTTTCGGACGGAGAGCTTATTGGAAACAATCAGCTTATTGCTGAAATGATAGAGAACGCTGTTGACTGCGACGTAAAGGCAATTACCGTTACAGGTGATAAGTATCCATCTAGCTACGGTGATACGGTTTCTGTTGCAGGAAAAGAGCTTCGCAGAAAAGCTCGCCCTGATATAGAACCGATAGATGTTAGCGGTTATGATGCGGTAATACTTGTTTATCCGTTGTGGTGGGGAACAGTTCCTATGCCTGTGGCTGCTTTCCTTGAAAGCAATGATTTCAGCGGCAAGGAACTTTACATTATAGCAACTCAAGGCAGCAGTGGCTATGGAAGCAGCGTTGATGATATAGAAAATATGGCTAAGGGTGCAAATGTTCATAAAGTAATAAGTATATATTGTGATGATATCCCAGGTTCAAGAGATAAAATTGTAAAATGGCTGAAAGAGGTTACTAAAAATAAAAATGATGCGACCGGCGTGTAAAAAAGCAGCTTGCAAAAGAAAACAATTAATAATCATAAGATGAGAAAATGGAAAACCAAATAAAACAATATAGAGTTAAATATCATAAATTAATTACTAAAATCATAATTGGGGACAAGGAGCTTCATTATCTTGCATTGCTTCTGTCAGCAAACGTAGATGACCTGAAAGTGATCGCTATCGATGGAAGCTGTAAAAAACGTTTACTCCTTTTCTTGATTTCTATGTTTAAAATTGACGAAAAATTTTATAACCAGTTACACTTTTCTTGAAAAATGTGTTATTATATATGTAGTCTTTTTTAATAATAAAAAATATGTAACAAACTATCTTTGATGCTCATTGGTCAGCACTTTATGGTCTAAGATTTTTCGTGCATGATCCTGAACATATAATCTAATATTATTAACAAGGAGGAACCATTTATGAAAAACAAATGGAAAAAAGCTGCTGCATTTGCAATGTCTTTAGCTCTTGTAGTAGTAAATTCTGCAAGTTCATTGCCAAATTCAAACATGATCGTGGCAAAGGCCTCAGATGCAAATTCGCAGGTAAGTGAAAAAGCAGAATCTGAGTCAGTCGGCATATCTGATTTCAAGCAAGGTGCAGACGAGACATACTTTGATTCAGAGACAAAAACACTTCACCTTAAAGGATATGTAAGGAACGGAGGATATAATACAGGTCTTATTCTACCTATGGACGTTGATGGACTTGAGGTCAAACATCTTGTGGCTGATGAAGGAACAGTACTTCCAGAAGATTGCTGTGATCTCTGTTATTATTTGCCAAATCTTGAAACAATTGATTTAAAAAATGCTGATACTTCAAATGTTACTGATATGTCTTATATGTTTGTGGGTGCCGGCGAATTAGGTGATTATTATTGTACGCTCGATTTAAGCAATTTTGATACATCAAATGTAACAAATATGCATGGTATGTTCAGTTTTAGACGTTTTAACGAAATTGTTCTCGACAATTTTGATACTTCAAAAGTTACTGATGTTAGTGGTATGTTTGCTTATTCAAACGCTGCATCTTTTTTTGAAAATTGCAGATTGGATACTTCAAATGTTACTGATATGTCAGGAATGTTTGATCAAGCAGATTTCGGAGATTTTGATTTAAGTTGCTTGGATACTTCAAATGTTACCGATATGTCATGGATGTTTAGCGGAGCATATGGTGAATCATATGATTTCAGCAGTTTCAACACGTCAAATGTTACCAATATGACACACATGTTTTCCTATGCTTTTATAGAAGCATTAGATCTCAGCGATTTAGACACATCGAATGTTACAGATATGTCAGGACTGTTTTGTGGAACATCTGTAGTATCACTTAATCTCGGCAGTTTAGATACATCGAGTGTTACTGATATGTCAAGCATGTTTGGTGAGTCAAGAATAGATTCGCTTGATTTAAGCGGTTTTGATACATCGAATGTTACTGATATGTCGCACATGTTTTCGCTATGTGACATTCAATCACTTGACCTAAGCAACTTTGATACATCGAATGTTACAGATATGAGTGGTATGTTTGATTTATCGCAAATAGAATCATTTGATCTAAGCAGTTTTGACACATCAAATGTTACTGATATGTCTCGTATGTTTGTTGGAGCTGGTGATGAAGAAGATGATTCTCATTATATCATGCCTGATATAAGCAATTTTAATACATCAAATGTAACAGATATGAGTGGTATGTTCTGGAGGTGTAGTGCTTCATCACTTGATCTGAGCAACTTTGATACATCAAATGTTACTGATATGTCAGGAATGTTTTTAGAATCCGTTTCTCTTGAATCTATAATAGTTAGCGATAAATGGTCAACAGAATCAGTTATAGAAGATGAGGATATGTTCTATGGATGTGCAAAACTTCAGGGTGGTGCAGGAACAGTATATGACGAAAATCATGTTGATGTAGAATACGCGCACGTAGATGGTGGCGAAGTGAATCCTGGTTACCTTACTCTTGCAGAGTATATTAACGATGAATCATATTTTGACGAAGAGACAGGAACACTTCATCTTAAGGGTGAAGTAAGAGGTGCAGGTTACTATAAGGGACTTGTACTTCCAAAGGGAACAGATAGAATGAAGGTTGAACATATTGTTGCTGAAGAGGGAACTGTTCTACCTGAAGACTGCAGCTATTTCTGTATAAGTATGCCGAATCTCAAGTCAGTAGATCTTAAAAATGCAGATTCTTCAAATGTTACTGATATGAGCTATATGTTTGCTTTATGGGATGATAGTTACTGGCTACTTTCATACGTTGATGTAAGTGGATTTGATACAAGTAAAGTAACAGATATGACCGGAATGTTCAGATTTTATCACGGAGCTGAACTGGATGTCAGCAGCTTTGATACATCAAATGTGACTAATATGAGTGGTATGTTCTGTGATTGTGAAGTATTATCATCTATAGACGTCAGCGGTTTTGATACTAGAAATGTTACAGATATGTCTGCAATGTTTGGTTCATGTTATGAACTTGAATACCTTGATTTAAGTAATTTTGATACAAGTAATGTTACTGATATGAAGAATATGTTTTCAAATTGCAGAAACATTGAAACAATAATAGTCGGCGCTGGTTGGTCAACAAAGTCGGTTAAAATCTCCTCTAATATGTTTAGAAACTGTGAAAAACTCAAGGGTGGTGCAGGAACAGTATATAACGAGAATCATACTGACGCAAACTATGCTCGCATCGACGGTGGTAAACTGTCTCCGGGGTACTTTACATCTGTCAACGGTGCCAGTGAAGAAGATACAACTATTGTTATAGTTATTCCCGAGGAAACCATGAATGCAATTTCCTACCTTTACAACAACATAAATAATCCTACACTCAAAAACATTGCTTCTACAGCAATGAACTTCCTTGGCAAGTATTTTTCTTTCAAAATCGTTTAATAAAGAAGATAAGAAGCATCTCCATTTGGGGATGTCAGTCTGTCGAAAAAGTCCAGTGAAAAAGCTGGACTTTTTTTGATGAAATGTGGTAAAATAGGAGAGAAAGGAGCTGAGTGAAAATGCTGAGAGAAAACAAGATAGAACGAGACCAGATGGAAATGGTGTGTATAGAGGAAATGGTGCCTAAGGATCATATTTTGAGGAAAATAGACTCGGCAATAGATTTTACACACATATACGATTTGGTAGAAGATATGTACTGTAAGAATAACGGAAGAC
>JAEEGJ010019030.1_pt1 | contig 15218 bp, 15 predicted proteins | sample 8958761 | NCBI WGS metagenome assembly JAEEGJ01 (sample SAMN16246546, study PRJNA631951) | gut metagenome | biome: gut microbiome; feature: rumen; material: RS-attached | host: Bos | place: Iran: Karaj | collected 2018-10 | reverse complement strand
GGCTTCGCCGCTGAACGCCACCAAGCCCACACGGTCACCCGTGAGCGATTCGAGGAAAGACGAAATTTCATGACGGCTACGGACCAAACGATTCGGCTTTACGTCTTCAGCGAGCATCGAAAGCGAAATGTCCTGCACAAGCACGAGATCTTGTCCACGACGTTCCACATGTTCCATCTTGCGGCCCCACTGCGGGCGGGCAAGCGCCACAAACAAGAACGCAATGGCAAGGAGCAACAACAGAACTTTAGTCAGGCGACGCCACGGAGAAACGCTCGTCGAAAGTTTCGAAAGCATCGAAAGCGATACAAAACGGGCCGCTAATTTTTTACGACGATGGTACGCATACACAAACAGAAGCGCAAAAAGAGGCAGAGTAAAAAGGCCCCACAAAAAGTTCGGTTCGGCAAATCTCATTATCTACTCCGATAAAACTGCACTATTTCAAATAAGCAAGAAGAATATACAAAATTTGAAGTCGGCGGATTTTAGTCGGTAGATCTTAGAACAATACATCATATCTAAATTCTAAAAGCGAAGCGGTCTAAGCTCTACCCTCAACCAACAACCATTAACAAAGTTCATATTTCTTTTCATAAAGTCTTCATACAAAAAGCTTGCATTTATTTATATTTTCAATTAAGGTTTAGGTTGCGAGAATGTCATACATAGGTTTAATAGAAATAAACGTCATCTGTATAGCAGTGTTGCTCATTACACTGTTACAGTTCAAAGACAGTATCCTCAGACACCTCGAAGAGCGCATACTCGGTTTTACCATCATCGATACCATCATCTACATCGTGCTTAGCACGATAACCAAGATGCTTTACTCGATCCATGTACAGAGCGACCTTTACGCAAGCAACCAGAAAATTTGCGTTGTTTATGCGGTCATGTATGCGCTGAGCCTTAGCGCCTCGCTCCTCCTTGCCCAATTGTGGTTTTCGTTCATTTTCCTCAGAATCCACAAAAGTGTCTACTCATACAAGCACTTGTTCCCGCTATTTTCGACCCCGAGCATCATTGGTATATTCATTTGCATCGGCATCAGCATTTACGGATTTACAAACGACTGCCACACGACGTCGCTCCAGTTCAAAAGACTCATGCCATTCCTTATTGGACTGAACTTCCTTTACGTTTTTGCAACGATGTTCCTCGGCATCCAGCATGCCATCACGCAAAAAAATTCCACGAATAAAAAAGAAGCGTTCTACCTTTCGTTTGTCGCCCTTGTCCCGAGCTGCACCTGCATTATCCAGTATTTCGTTCCAGATATTCCGCTCACCGATCCAATTTTTGCACTCACACTTCTGCATGTCTACGTCACACTTCTAAAATTCAGGATTACCTCGGACCCGCTCACTAACGTAAACAACAAGATCCGCCTGACAGACTACCTCCAGTTCATCACTCAACATCAGGACCCGAGCAAGCGATTGTTCCTCCTCGTCTTGGATGTAGACTACTTCAAGGCGATTGTCCGCAATTTCGGTTACGAAATGTCCGACCGCGTACTCGTGGACCTTTCCTCGTTCTTGAAACGCCAATGCAGAGGCCAAAACACATTCTTGGCAAGAACCGGCGAAAGCCAGTTCGCTATCGTGATGGAACGCGATGAAGTGTCCGAAATCGAAGCCTTCTGCCAAAAGCTCGTCCGCGAATGCAACCGCGACAGCATGCAAACGGACATGACGACATGGAAGATTTCGTTCAGCCTGCACTATGCCGAGATTTCAAACATCTCGACAAGCAATATTTCCAAGATATTCGCCGAAGCAAAGAAGAACTGCTACAAGCCAGAAACTCCGGCACCGAAGGAGTAGCGATGAGGTCGGTTGCTTGCGCAACCTTTGAGCTATGAGCGCGGGGCTTACGCCCCTGTGAGTCTTTTAATCGAGCCTTTGGCTCCCTATTTTACACCTCAAAGCGACCTTCGCTAGTTGATAGTTACTAGTTGATAGTTACTAGTTACTAGAGATTGTAATAAGAACGTTTCTAGTAACTAGTAACTTCGAACTTGGAACAGCGACGTTGTCGCTACGGGATTCGCACGAAGCGGGTGTTCGCGAGGATGAGTTCCAGCAAAATGAGGAGCGCACCGACCAAAAGCCACGGATAGAATTTTTCCGCATAGCGTGCGTAGGCAATTGTTTCGATTTCAGTCTTTTCGAGTTCGTCGATTTCAGAGTAAATCTTTTCGAGTTCAGCCTTGTTTTCGGCACGATAGAAACGGCCACCCGTCTTTGCAGCAATCTCTTTCAACACACCTTCGTCAATGCCTTCTTCGGGTTGGATATCGCGTTCGCCCCAGGAGATTTCACCCGTCCACGGGTTCTGCTGGAAAGCCAGAATCTTGCCATTCTTTTTACCGACACCAACCGTATAGACCTTCACTCCCAACGACTTTGCCACTTCGGCGGCACGTACCGGCGGAACAACGCTAGCGTTGTCACGGCCATCGGTCAAAAGAATCACAACGCGGGACTTGGCATCCGACATCTTGAGTCGAGCAAGGGCGTTCATAAGGCCATCGCCAATAGCCGTCCTGTTGTTTACAAGCGTATCGCGGGCCAGGTCATCGCTAGCCTTCAGGATTTCGAGCAAGGAACCGTAATCCATCGTGAGCGGGCACTGCGTAAACGAGCGGGAACCAAAAGCAGAAAGCCCTATGCGGTCGCTATGGCGCTTACCGATAAACTCGGCAATCACATCCTGAGCGTATCCAAGGCGGCTGTATTTCCAGTATTCACCTTTCTTCAAGATGCGTTCTGCGTTCATCACGCCAAGCTTAGCCTGTTCCGTGCGAGTGAGCATGTCGAGCGTTCCCATTGAACCGGAAACGTCGAGCGCAAGCATAATATCGACGCCATCGGTCGAAGTGTATTCGACTTCCATCGCATTTTGCGGGCGGGCAAGTGCCACGACAAAACACACCAAAGCCACAAGGCGCAGCGCCGGGACTATATGCCTAAACTTTACACGACGGCTAGGCACAGCCTTCTTTGCCAGGGCCAACGCCGGGAACTTAATCGTACTCTTGCGACGCTGTTGACGGTAAACATAAAGTGCAATCAACAGCGGGACAAACAACAACAGCCAAAAGGCTTCGGGATTTTGAAAATGAAGGGTTCCAATATCCATTTCAGCTCCAAAATAACGATAAACAAATTCTACAGGCAAGAATATACAAATTGGCGATCGCGGAGAATTATGTTTTGAGAAATTTTTGCGCCCACATTGTAGTTACTAGTTAGTAGTTAGTAGTTAATAGTTAATAGTTAATAGTTACTAGTAAATATTAAAGAATCATTCTAGTAACTTCGAACTTGGAACTGCGACGTAGTCGCCCCAGTAACTAGTAACTCCAAACTTGGAACTGTTGCAAAGCAACCTCAGTAACTAGTAACTTTGAACTTAGAACTAGAAGTTCTTATAGCATCAAGAGAAGAATTCCGTCGACACCGAGCACGGTAATGCAAGACACCGCAGCAACAGTCACGAGGCCACCGCCAAGGAGCGAAGCGACCACCGCAGCAAGGAGCGCACTGGCGCCCGTGATTCTGCTATCTGTTGCAAAGAAAATCGCAGGCACCGTCATAGCACTCAGCACCGTGTACGGCACATAAGCGAGGAAAGAACTCCAGAATACGCTCTTAAGCTTTTTACGAAGCAAAATGAACGGCACGGCACGCAAAAAAAGTGTCACGCCAGCCATGACGAGCAAATAAATCAAGTAAGTCTGCATGTCGATATTCATTTGCCAGCTCCTTCGTCATCTGCATTCAAATTTTTCATGGGGAACAGCGCTGCCGCCACAAGAGATGCCACCAAAGCGCAAATGATAATTGCAAAGCCTACTGAAACGCAACTGAGGACAGGGATAAATTTAAACGCGCAACTAAGCGCAACAGCAATCGCCACCGCAAAAATTGTCGGCTTGTGCACCTTCATCTGCGGAACAACGATTGCGACAAACATGCCATAAAGAGCAACGCCAAGAGCGTTTGTCACCATCGCCGGGAGGATTTCGCCGCAAATCGCACCCACGGCCGTTCCCGAAGACCAGCCAATGTAAGGGAGCGTCATGAGTCCCAAGAAATAGATCGGTGTCACGCTTTTTTGCGACATGGCGACAGCAAAGATTTCGTCGGTAATGCCCGTTGCCAAAAGCAAACGCTTTCCCGTTCCAAAATCAGGAGAAACCTTCTGCGACAAGGAAATTGCCATCAGCGAATAGCGGAGGTTGATAAAGAACGTCGCAAGCGCCATTTCGATAAAGGTTCCAGCAGCATCCGTCATAATCTGGAGGCCAGCAAACTGCCCTGCCGAGGTCAAGTTCGTCATGGAAATAAGCGTTACAAGTGGCCAAGACAAGAAATTCGAGCCCGCAATACCGAACGAGAACGAAACCGCAAAATAGCCAAGTCCAATCGGAAGACCGTCTTTTACACCATCTGAAAATTTCATGTGCGCAAAGATAGTAAAAAAAGCCGCTTCGCGGCCATTTCTATGCAAATATTTAAATACATGCAAAATTACTAGGTAGTAGATTGCAAAAAGTGGGAAGCAGACCGTTGGAAGATCTTAGAACTTAAAATTTTGGCTTAATGCATAAAAAAAGCCCGCAGCGCTTAGCCACGGGTCAAACATGCATGAATGTCGAACAATTAGTTTTCGCCATTGCTCCTTTCAATCGATTCACGGTCCATCGTGTGCTGCAAGTATTCCTTGAAGTCACGGTCGATGTTCACACCGTCAAAGTCGATATCGTCGTTTTCCAACACGAACACGGCACTCGGGTTATCGAGCCAGCCCACGATGTCCACGTCATCCAACTTCATGGACTTGTCGCCAGCCTTCTGGGCAACATATTCAATCTTAGCCTTCGGAACCCAGCCCTGACCGCAAGAACCCTTCACGAGGACTTCGGTATCGCCTTCTTTCAGGACAGTCAATTCATCGTTAAAGCCTGCCGTGCAGACTACGGAGCCACCATCTTTTTCTTTGGTGAGTTCCACATCGCCAAGCTTAGACTTCACCTTCTTGGCCGCAAAGGAAGAAGCTACCAGCAAAGCAAAGGCGACAAACATAACTTTTTTCATCATTTTCATAGCGAATCCTCAAAAGATGGGAAATATTCAACAATGCTATACGAATATACTTTTTATTTTGCCAATCCGTTGCATTTTCTTTTAAATTTTTACGCAATGAAGAAGATTTTTTCAATTACCGCCATTATCATCCTCTTAATCGCTGTTTTTGCGTACATCCACGTAAATCAACGGTTGAGCGCCGTTTCACTTAACGAAAAAACTGTCATTTTGGAGATTCCGAAGGGCAGTTCCCCTACAAAAGTTTTACAAATTTTACAAGAAAAAGGCGTCTGGGACGACGACCTGGCCTTCACTTTGTGGTGCAAAATGAACAAACCGTCCCTCAAGGCCGGCTGGTACGAGGTTCCTGCCCACCAAACGCTCGATGAACTCGCCGCCCTGTTCCAGAGTGGCAAGAGCGCCGTCCGCAAGGTGACCATCCCTGAAGGTCGAGCCTCCTGGGAAATCCCCGCCTACCTCCAAAAGAGTTTCCCGAGCCTAGACACGGCCCGCTGGAACAACCTCGTCCAAGACCCGAAGTTTGCCCACTCGCTCGGCATCGAAGGGAACACGCTCGAAGGCTACTTGCTGCCGGACACGTATCCGTTCGCCATCAACTCCGACGAAGAATCCATACTCAAGCAGATGGTGGCAGCAAACCTCAAGCTGCGTGATGAGCTCAAGGACCGCAAAGGTTCCATGTGGGAAGAACTCGGCAGCTGGCATCGCGTGCTCACACTGGCAAGTGTCGTCGAAGAAGAAACAGGCATTCCCGCAGAGCGCCCGCTCATTGCTGGCGTATTCCACAACAGGCTCCGCCTTGGCATGCCACTCGGGGCAGACCCGACGGTGCGGTTCATTTTCAAGAACCTGACAGGCCCGATCTACAAGAGCCAGTTGAACAGCAGCAACCCGTACAACACCCGCAGGTTCCCGGGACTTATGCCGGGTCCGATTTCGAATCCGGGGCGCAAGGCCATCGAAGCAGCACTCTTCCCCGAAAAGACCGAAGCACTTTACTTTGTTGCAAAAGACGACGGTTCGCACACGCACTTCTTCAGCAGCACACTCGCCGACCACAACAAGTATAAAGACATCGCCGCCAAAAACCGCGGAGAGAAGAAATAGCGGCGAAGCCGCAGTGGTTAGTGGTTAGTGGTTAGTAGGCAGTAGAAGGGGATGTTTAGTTACTAGGTACTAGTTAATAGTTACTAGTGATTTTTAGGTGAAATTTTCTAGTAACTAGTAACTCAGAACTCTTAACTCCGAATTAAAAAAGGCTGTAGTCGCCGATACGGATAAAGTATCTATAGTTTTTTAAATCCTTTATATCGCCAAAAGTTTCCGTATCGACAACGCGATTGAGCCCTGCATAAACCGTAAACGAGCGGTACTTATAACGCAGTGCGGGTTCAAACACAAACTTATTGGAATTGAGTTTCGCAGTCGCCTTATCTTCGAAATCATGGATGTACGCCAATGAAAGCCATGCACCAAATCCTTGACGGTGAACGCCTCCGTTCACACGAAGCAATGCATACCCGTGTGTGGATAATTCTGGATCCAGCCAATCGCTAGACCACGGAGTTGCCGCAATATGCAAGCGGTAGCGGTCTTCCATTGCCGTATTGTCAAAATTCTTGGGGAACCTGAAGTGTCCATCGCGATAAGCATCAAAGCCCATCGCAGCGCCAACCGTCACCGAGGTATTTTTCGTTGGCGCATAGGAGAATCTACCATCGAAAGAATAAATCCCATAAATCGGGCCTCTCTGATGGAACCCATACCCAATCAAGTTCAAGCCAAGATAGGCATTGGCGGCATAGCCCTTTGACGAGAACCACGGATCATCAACACCATTCAACAAAGAATAGCAGACACTTTGTGTCACCGGGCTCGTCTCGTAATTACTGCTTGTATTTACAATAATATCATCAAAAAAGTCAATTTCTGGCACAGCATGTGGCGACAATTCAAATTCGCGGTCACCAAACAAGAACTTGACCTCGACAGATTGCAGCTTATCAATCGCGTATTTTGCCGACAAGAAAAGATCATTTCGCGTTTCGTATTTAAAACGATTGACGCCTGGAATATTATCGTTTTCAAACGCTTTTAAAAACCGGAGCTTCATCAAGTCATAGCCAAAGCCAAACTTCCAACGACGATTAATCAGATTAGAAATCTCCAAGCGCGGTTGGAAACCGTAAGAGGACGTTCCGTAAAAACCGGCAAGCGTCAATGAAATTTCCATCTGGTTTACGTAATTGAGCGAGACTTCGCCATAAGCATTTGCGCCAATCACGTTCGAGCCAAAACCACCCACAGCCACATCCACAATCGGATGCACGCCAACATCAATCAAGAGCCCACCATCAGGTTGCATATTGAACGAAATCGTATCGTACGGAGCCTTGGACGCAATCGAATAAGCAAAATTTGCAGGAGCGATAAAGCCCGTATCTTTAGGATTCCAATAAGAAAGTACCGCCGAATGGTGTTCCGAAGAAAGGCTATCAAAAACCGGATTGAATTCGAACCATGCATCAGATTTCTGCTTGTCGGAATATTCTCTGCGGCCATCGACTATGGGAATAATTTCACGCAGCGCATGTTCCACCGCCGAAAAACCCGCCTGAATCATGGACTTGCGCGATGTATCACGAATGGAATGCGCCCTTATGAAAACACCTTGCACATCGCCCAATTTCGTCAAAACATCTTTCTTGAGCGTACGCAATTCGGCATTGCCTTCAAGTTCGTAACGCACAGGATCCGCAACAACAATCAGCGAAGCTTCTTGCGTTTTTTTAACCTGCGGAAAAGACAGATAAGGGCAAAGTTCTCCGGAATTTTCATTGCCGGCAAGCGGAAGTGAATTTACGACATCCGCATACAAAGGATTTTCAATAATGCTATCGCATGTGAGGAGCGTAAAGGGAATGCGGTAGGTTCCACGCTGGCGGTAAAGCGATTCTTCAAAGCGGAGGCGCGAAAGAGAACGTTCAATAGACGCGGTATCGGGAACAAGCGCGTGCATGCTGCGATAAACATTTCCCGCCGAATCCGCATAGAACGAGAATCTTTGGCGAATTGACGGAAGTCCATCTACAGAAACCGGGAGGCTAAAAGCATCATGTTCCGTCTTTGCATGAATCGAATTGACCCCTAAATGTTCGATAACATACGGATCCATCATCAAGCGCTGGATATCGTCAATCGACACGCCAAGCGACCACAAAGCGCCCATCCAAGCGCCCCACGATGTCGCAACAATGGAATCAACGGGAATCTTGTATTCTTCCAAAGCATACAAAGCGCCCAAATGAAACCACGGTGAGCGCTCTCCCCCGCCTAAATAAAGTACAGACTTTGTCTTTTTGGCCTGTAACGAATCCGGCTCTAGCGTCATTGCGCCCAAAAGCGATTCATCAACGGAATGTGCCGCCTGTGCAGGCGCCACATAAGCAGAGGCCAAAACAGCCACCGACAAAAGAAGAGCTTTTCTAAGCCAACCTAGCGGGATTGGAAACATAACGACCAGCCTCTTCGGAAGTCACAATGCCAGAACGAACATATTCTGCAAGGCAAGCATCCATCAAAAGCATGCCTTCCGAAGCGGACGCTTCCATGATAGACGGAAGCTTGAAATGATCTCCACTACGTATAAGAGATGCCACTTTTTGTGTATTAAAAAGAATTTCCCAAGCAGGCGGAACAACAGCCCCCTCTTGCGCAGCGGGCAACAATCTCTGGACGACAACAGCCTTAAGGGCCGCCGCCAGCATAGTACGAACAAGGTCTCGTTTCTCTGAAGGAGCCGCCGAAAGAAGCGCATCGACAACACCCACCGCATTACCCGCCGTCACGTTCATGACAACCAAGGCACCAGCTTCTGCGGCACGCAACACAGAGATCAAGGCCGAACTATCGAAATCGCCCACCCAGAAAAGGTCCGTGCCACTGCGAAGGCCCTGCTCTAGTTTTTCGGAGGTTGAACCGACAGTATTCACAAGCGTAAGGCTCTCGCCCGTCCTTACGGGCAGCTCGTGACCAGCATCCAAATCGCAGAATCGCAAAATGCCGGACTGGCACATTGCCGAAACATACGAAGTTGCCGTTACCGTTTTTCCTGAACAGGCCGGGCCCGCAAATACAACCAAGCCCGAACTAAACCCGAGTAAATTTTCAAGCGCAGCGGGCGCCCCCAAAGAAGCAAACTCCGGGCATTCGGCCATCAACGGACGGAAAATCGCCGCGTTACCCAAAGCTTCACGAAAATACTTCACGCGCCATTTGGTATTCAGCCACGGACCACCGACAAACGAACCCGATTCGCCATCAAGCGAACCCAAAAATCCAAGCAACGAACCAAACGGAAGTGCCGGAGAATCGGGAATAGCGCAAACACGCCCCGCAAAGCGGATTGCCGAAGACGCGCCTTCGGTCACAATCAAGTCACTAGCCCCAACACTTAAGGCATATTCCAAAAGAGATTCAATTTCTGAAGCCATGACGAACCTCGCTATTAAACCTTACGATATGATGCAAAACGACGGCTATCGTTTGCACGTTTCCATGCTTCGACGCCTTCGATATAACCAGAATCCACGCACATCTGCAAGGATTCGTCCAACGTAATGCCTTGATCTTTCTGACCGCTAATGGCAGAAACAATTTGCGACACATCGCCCTTGCGGATCATCCCCGCAATAGTCGACGTCACCTTCATAGCCTCGGAAGCAAGCACAAGGCCCTGATTCTGCACTACAGGAATCAAATGCTGTACGATAACACCCTTGAGCTGGTCGGCAAGCGTACATGCAAAGGCATTGCGGCTTTCGCTAGGCACAGACATGAGGAGCCTCGAAAGCAACGCATGGATGTTGTTTCCACTCGTGACCGCAAATACAAGCGCACCCGCATTCGAAGCCTGCATCAAAAGAGAAAGCTCATCCATCGATTCCAAATGATCAAAGAGAATGACGTCTGCACCGGTGCGGATGGCAAGTTCAATACCCGCCACACCAGAACGCACATGCAAGCCCACTTCGCGCTGAGCAATGGATCCATTCGGGTTCAAAAGCAAACGCTCTATCGGCTTTTCGACCGTCTGGATAAACACCTGCCTGTTGGCGGCAATGCACTCGGCAAACGCAGTCATCGTTGTGGAGCGCCCGCTTGACGAAGGCCCTGCGATAAGCACAAGACCGCTATTGAGCGTTGCAAAGCGCGTAGAGAATTCGGGCAAGTAAAGATTTTCAAGTGCAATTGTTTCCATCGGAATAATGCGGATAGAAACACTCGGAATAACATCGTTCCACGTCACAGAAATACGCGCACGACCAACACCGGGGAGAGCAAAGGTCTTGCTGAAATTGCGCCCGACAACGATTTTGTAACCATCAGCAAAACCGGTTGCCGCTTCGGCCAAACGTTCCATCAAATGCGTTTTTTCAAGAACCTTTTCGGAAGCGATAAAGAGCATTCCCGATTGACGCATGGTAATTTGGCGGCCAGCGTACAAATAAACGTCAGTCACGTTAAACTTGCGAGCGTAAGCGATGATTTTTGCAAGTGACGTAATCGGATGCAAAACATCCGGAGCCTCGATAGATTTGCCATCACCCGTTGCAACAGCAAACTGCGACGGAAGTTCTTCGGTCGCTGTTTCTTCGGTTGAAGCTTCTGTTTCGACCGGGACTTGCACGCTAGCCATGCTCGTCGTTTCGAGACCTTCGACTTTTTCAACAACAACTGTCGAAGAAGAAGCCTCACCATAAAGGCTGCTGTTACCTTCAATTTTGATAGCAGGTTCTTCGACCGGTTGCGGAGCTGTAGCAGCGACAGGCTTTACCGCAGGAGCTGGAGTTGGAGAAGCTTGAACATGCGCTGGAGCTGCCGGTGCGGACGAAGGCTGAGGAGCCGGAGATGCAGGAGCGCTCGCGGGTTTTGCCGAAGCGGCACCCGCAGGTTTCGCATTTTTCGCTTCAAGGTTTTCCACAAAGGCAAGAACCTTTGCATACATGGACTCTTTTAAGATTCCCGCACGAACGAGAACCTGACCGATATCCATCGAGTCGGTAATTTCACCCCAATGGGCCTTAACCTGTTCCTCGGTCACAACTTTATTGTGAACGAGAACTTTTGCCATATACTGATTTCTCATAAGAAATCCCTCCGGCTAAACCACCAGCTTGCAATCGTGAGGAATACACCAATATAGCCTAGCGCATAAACGGAATTCCAGAACAAATACAAGTCCGGAAGCGCTACGCCATGTACAACATAGTTCGTTACGTTAAATCGATAAAGTCCAGGGAATACCGCATGAATTACAACCGCAGCTTTTTCGAGAATCGCCGACGATGTGCTCTGGAGTTCGCCCATGCGACTTGCAAACCGGACCTGCTCCAAAAGTTGGTCGCTCAAATGCCCCGCGAAATAAACGCCAAGCGTAAAGAGCGCCGAAAGCACCGTGCTGCTAAAGCTACTGAACAAAAGCGCCACCGCTATCACGACCGCCATTTCGCAGAATATCAAATAAATCGCCATCAAAAGGCTAAACGTCGGGCTAGAGTTCGTCACCCATAAAATGCCATAATAAATTCCCGTAAGGAGCGTCAAGTGAACGGCAACTACCGCCAAAAGTCCAAAGTACTTGCCCACAATAAACGCGGCACGGCTAATCGGCTTCGACAAAAGCGTAAGCACCGTCCGTCGCTGGATTTCCTTTTGCACAAGGCTAATGCCCACAAAGATGGAAATCAGAAGCCCAGAAAGGTCCATCACGGAAAGCGTCGTAGACTTGATTACATAAGCGCGGTCGAACACGGACCACTCGCCAAGCACAATGCTAAAAAGCGTAAGCGCAATCGCCAAAAAACCGATATTATAAAGAATCTTGTCGCGAATAGATTCGCGGAACGTATTGAGAGCAATAATGCCAATATGCTTAAGCGTCTGCACGGGCAATTTCCTCCGTCAAAATATCTTCGAGGCTCGGACGCTTGTGGTCCATCTTTTCTACAGCGATACCATTAGAAAGGCAGAAGCCGAGCAAACGGTCACGCGCCACATCATCAGCGCAAATATATTCCTGCGGGTGTCCCGTCGCAGAAACGCCTCGCGGCAAGTCCGCACCAAGAATCGCCTCGCGAACGCGCACATGGTACTCAACGCCACACGATTCGGTAATCTCGTCAACCGTACCTTCGCGCACAATTTTTCCATCGACAATCATCGCCACGCGGTGGCTGATAGATTCCACGTCAGAGAGCAAATGGCTCGAATAGAAAATCGTCACGCCATCGCGGTTGAGTTGCTGAATCGCTTCGCGCACGTCACGACGCCCCATCGGGTCCAAGCCGCTCATCGGTTCATCGAGAATCAAAAGTTTCGGCTTGCCAAGAATCGCCTGCGCAATGCCAACGCGCTGCATCATGCCCTTGGAATACGAACGCAAGCGGCGGTCAATCCAGTCCTTGTTCGCATGCAAAAGTTCGAGCGCCCAGCCAATGCGGGATTCAAGTTCGGCGCCATTGAGCCCCACGAGCTTTCCGTAAAAACGCAAAAGTTCGCGACCCGAGAGGTAATCATAAAAATACGGCTGTTCCGGAGAATAACCAATGTAGCGGCGGCTCCTGGAATCACGTGGACTAATCCCGTTTACAAGCACCTTACCCGAATCGAAATTCAAAAGACCTGTAAGCACCTTGATCGTGGTGGACTTCCCCGCCCCGTTAGGTCCGATAAAGCCATACACCTTGCCCGCTTCGACATTGAAGCTCACGTCCTTGAGCGCAAGCTTCGGCTTCATGGTAAAGCCACTGCGGTAAGTCTTGTGCAGGTGCTCAATCTCAATCATAAAATCACTCATACACGCAATCACTTCTCAGAAGAATTTTCATTGCCGTCTTTATCGCCAGATTCTGCGCCATCGGTAGAGCTTTCGGAAACTTCTGATTCGTCATCCGATTCCCCGAGCCCAGCCCTCTTGTAGGATTCTTCAATTTCGCGACGGCGGCGTTCCGCCTTTTCTTTTTTGTTGATGAAAAAATAAATGACAGCACCAATCAAGTAAACAACAATGCCCGAATAGAAAATCGGATTGATAGACTTGCCCTCAAGACCGGGGAATAAATTCAAAATGATTTCATGGCCAAAAAGCGAAAGCAGGACCAAAATAAAGCCAAGTCCCCTAAGTACATGAGTAACAATCACAATTTTTTGCATCGTAAACCTCGAAACGATGCCGCACAACCCGTACGGCATTCACATTTTCAATATATGTATTTATAAATCAAAAAGACGAGTCCAAACTCGAATATTACCCCTTTTTCGCAAAAATGAGGGAAATTTCACATTCCACAGCCATTCCCCCAAAAAAAAGAAGTCACCCTGAACGAACTTGATAGGGGCTATATCGTTCAGAGTGACACGGGATGTTGCTTTCCCAAAGATTTTATTTCATAATATCAAAATTCGCAGACTACTTCACCTTGACGCAACGGACGGAGGCAGCGATACTCTTATTATAGTGTTCGTATGTTACTTTGTCCTGTATGCGAACCATGACCGCACGGGAATCATCGAAAGCATCGGCAGTCCAGAAGCTGGCACTCACATTTTCGTCGGCGAACTTGCCATCGTAATAGCGGAAACCATCCTTGTTGATATTGAGCAACTTGAAGTCGGCCTTTTCAAAATCAGCCTGTTTCGGGAGTTCCCAACCTGTGGGGCAAGCGTCATTTGCAGATTTCCAATCGTAAAGGCGGCCATACTTTTTGCAATTGTCGAGGTTGTTTCCATAGCAATAGCTGGAATCAAAATTCACGAGGTTTGCATTTTCGGCCATCCAGATACGGCCACCCGTTTCAACAGTAGCGTATGTTTGACCTTGGCATTTGAGCGTCTTGGCAACTTCATCATAGTGGCAGTTTTCCACTTTTTCGCAGGCGGCAAACAGTACTGCCGTAGCGATAATAAGTGCCGCCATTCCAATGAACTTGAACTTCATATATTCAATCTCCTTAAGATTGTTTATTGGATGAATTTTTCAAGAGCTCTTTTTTTCGGGCACAAATGTAGATGGAATTAGCCGTTTTGACTAATACTTTCTTTCAATCGGATTCATAATTTAAAATTATGGATTAGGGATATTCTATAAAATTGTCACTGGATCCTTCGACTTCGCGCTATGCGCTCCGCTCAGGATGACACGCTCCATCACACTGATTGAAAGGTTATAAAAGCGAGCGAGAGCAGGCGCAGCACGACATAGCGTACTTGTCGTACGTAAGAAGTGCTGCAACGCACTTACAGACCGTTCAGTGCAATTAAAATTTCGCCTCACTCTCGCAACCATGCCTCGTTAATACGAGGCACTCATTGCTCACAGGCGACGCTTTGTAAAAGCGAGCGAGAGCAGGCGCAGCACGACGTAGCGTACTCACGTACGTGAGGAGTGCTGCAACGCACTATCGCGACGCTTTTTAGCCTTTCACGTGGATTGCAGCGGCGAATTCCTTAAGCAACGCCGGATCGTTGACCTTTTCCCAAAGGGTTCCAGTCACGATGATTTGCGCGCCGGCTGCAACGCGGACGGCGGCAGTCTGCGGATCCTTGATGCCACCACCGGTGATGATGGTCATTTCGGTGGCCTTGCGCGTATAGGCAACGTGTTCAACCGGCACTGGTTCTTCGGCGCCGCTACCGGCTTCGAGGTAAACATAACGCATGCCCATGAGTTCTGCAGCAATGGAGTTCACCATGCTGAGCTTGGGCTTGTTTGCAGGCACAGGCATCGTGCCACTGATGTATTCGACCGTTGTGCGCTTACCGCTGTTAATGAGCTGGTATGCCGTCGGAATAGCCTCCATGTTGAGCGCACGCACGAGCGCACCACCGCGAACTTGCTCGTCAATGAGGTAATTCGGATTGCGACCGCTCACAAGCGTCATAAAAAGCATGGCATCAAAACCGGGAACAACCTGAGAAGCCCCACCCGGGAAAAGCACCACCGGCAAATCCACGGCAGCCTTGAGCGCCGCCACTTGCTTCGGGAGCGTGAAGTTTCCGAGATAAGAACCGCCGACCAAACGCAAATCCGCTCCGTTT
>JAEEGJ010019023.1_pt1 | contig 15220 bp, 11 predicted proteins | sample 8958761 | NCBI WGS metagenome assembly JAEEGJ01 (sample SAMN16246546, study PRJNA631951) | gut metagenome | biome: gut microbiome; feature: rumen; material: RS-attached | host: Bos | place: Iran: Karaj | collected 2018-10 | reverse complement strand
ATTACGAAAAAGCGTAGTTTTGTAGCAAAATTCGTCGTATGCAGAATCTCATCGAACTCCGACATATCCTCCACGCCCATCCCGAACTTTCTGGACAAGAAGCACTGACCAACGGGATTTTGAACGAATGGGTGAAACAAACCCAACCCGACCAACTCATTGGTAAAATCGGCGGTTATGGCATAGCGGCCATCTATAAAGGTGCCAAGCCTGGCAAGCGCATCCTCATCCGTGGCGACATTGACGCACTCCACATCCCTGAACCCAACGACTTGCCTTATCGCTCACAAAACCAAGGCGTTTCACACAAATGCGGACACGATGGGCACGCCACCATCCTCTGCGGCTTAGCACAATGGCTCGGTGAGCAGCGTCCTGACCAAGGCGAGGTGGTACTGCTCTTCCAACCTGCCGAGGAAACAGGTCAAGGCGCACAAGCCATTATTGACGACCCGCAATTCGAGCAAATCAAACCCGATATGGCATACGGACTTCACAATTTGCCTGGCTTTGAGAAAGGTAAAATCATGGTCAAAAATGGCTGTTTTGCGGCGGCTTCCTTTGGATTGAAGCTCTGTTTTGACGGTCGCACAGCCCATGCCTCCCAGCCTGAGACGGGACGCAACCCCTCGGAACTGCTGGCCCAACTCATCCATCATCTGGAAAAAAAGCGCGAGCAACTGAAAGCCGTGAAGCCTTTGACGACCTTCGTCATCACCCATGCTATCTTGGGCGAAGAGACCTTTGGTGTGGCCCCCGGCCATGCCGAAATTTGGCTTACCTTGCGCAGCTTCAACGACCGCAACCTGGAACTAATGTCAACGGAAATCATCGAGTTCTGTCGTGCAAAGGCCAAGGATTATCTCTTCGACTTCAACTTCTCGATGCACGAGGCTTTCGCTGCCACCAACAGCGAAGCCAACTGCGTGAAAACCATTGAACAAGCTGCAAAGAACCTTGAATTAAATCTCGGTCATTTGGAAGAGCCTTTCCGCTGGTCGGAGGACTTCGGAAGGTTTGGCAGCGTCTGCCCTATCGGATTCTTCGGCATTGGTTCAGGCTTGGAGCAGCCTGCACTTCATGATCCGATGTTTGACTTCCCGGACGACGTTTTGGAGGTTGGAATGGGGATGTTTTGGGAGATAATACGATTGGAGTTGGAAATTAAGAGTTAGGTGTTGTAGGGCTGTCACACCGTGGCAGCCGAACTACACCAACCGCATAATCTCCCCAATAATCGCCCTCGAATAGGCATTGGCCACCTCGACGATGAACTTACCGAAATCGACACGGGCGTTGTGGTCGGCAGTGTCGCTGATGGTGCGGATGACCGTGAAAGGCGTGCCGAATTCCAGACAGACCTGCGCCACGGCGGCGCCTTCCATCTCGACACAAAGCACATCGGGCAACAAACCCAAGATCTCCTTGCGTTTCTCATCGCTGTTGATGAACTGGTCGCCACTGGCAATGTCGCCGAAATACAGAGTCGGTGCGAGATTGAAATCCTTGACGGCCTCCTCACCCACCATTTTATCAACACCTTTATCCAAAAGATTGGCTACCGCCTTACCTGCCAACTCGGTTAGTGCAGGGTCGCTGTCGACATAGGTGCGGTTGAGCAGTGGCAACTCGAAGCGCGAAATGATGGGGCGGGCATCCAAATCATGCTGCACCAAGCGTTTGGAAATCACGATGTCACCCACCTTGAGGCCATCGGCCAAGGCGCCTGCCGTGCCGATGAAAAAGAGGTCGGTGACGCCGAACTCTTGGATTAATAAGGTGGCAGTGATAGTAGCAGCCACCTTACCCCATTTAGAGAAGGCCACCACACAAGCGATGCCGTTGATCTTACCCACCACAAACTCACGGTTCGCGATTTTGACGATGGTCTTGTTCGTCAAGAGGGCTTTCACCTCGTCGATTTCCTGGGCCATGGCACCCAAAATTCCTATCGTCCTATCCATATAAGAATTGCTGAAAGTCAGTTAATACATGCGAATCATTTTGACCTTGGCTTCCGGCTTGAAAGAAGGATTCTTTATGATGGCGCCTTCGTCGCTTGTGACTTCGGGGAGTTTGCCGTCAAAATCATCCGCCGCCACCATAAACTGTGTGTCATCCGCGTCCAGACAGATATCGCCATTGACGGTAAGAATTGTCAACAAATCGGGATAGGCGGCAAGAACATCGCTGACATTACTGCCCACATGGAAGTTCTTTTCACTCTGATATTGGTCGGAATAAATGTTGATAACGCTTATGGTATTCGTGAAAGCATTTTTCTCGAAGTCATAATCTGGTTCCAGTTCCGCTAACAATTCACCACCCTTTTTGATGGCATACTTGATTTGTTCCTCGCCTTCCGCCATATAGGTTACAGGCTCTATAGTGAAGCCATCTATCTTTTCTGGGATCTCAGAGCCAATCTTCAAGGCGCCCCAGTCAAAAGGCGTTTCAGCGACTTGTACTTCATTGGTTACTACAGGAGTTTCTGAAGCGTTTCCATTAGTGGCGCTTTCGTCCGTCTTGGGCTGGTTGCCACAAGAGGCCAGACAAAAAGCCAAACCTAGAGCAAGGATAAGTTTTGTGATTTTCATGATTCTCATATTTAGTTTTGCAAAACTACGAAAAAAACACCTACATTTGCAAAAATTTACCGAATGAAGAAGATTTGTATCTTTTGTGGCAGCAGCATGGGTTTCGACCCGATTTACAAGGAAAAAGCCGCAGAATTGGGTCACGTGCTGGCCGACCATGGCTGTGAACTGCTTTTCGGCGGCGGCAGCGTGGGCCTGATGAAAGTCATCGCCGACGTGATGATGGAACGCGGTTGCAAGGTGACCGGCACCATCACAAAGCATCTACTCGACATGCACGTCGGCCACGACGGCATTGACGAGCTCATTGTGGTAGAATCGATGGCCGAACGCAAGAAAATCCTCGAGGACATGGCAGATGGCTTCATCGCCCTGCCTGGAGGCATCGGCACCATGGACGAGTTCTTCGAGGCTTACGTGCTCAGCCAGCTTCGCGTCTTCGACAAGCCCGTGGCGCTCTACAACGTGAACGGCTACTACGATGGCATCGTCGAGTTCATCAAACATATCGCCGACGAGGGCTTTATGCGTCGTGAACACGCCGAGAACCTCATCGTCAGCGACGACGCGAAGGACCTTCTGGGGAAAATGGAACAGTTCGAGCCCGCGGATGTTACGAAATGGGTGGTGGAGATTAAGGAACAAGTGAAGTAGTTTAGAGTTGAGTGTTTAGAGTTTAGAGTTAATACCAGTCCCGTAGGGACGACACATCAATAAGCAGGCGACATCAGTCCCTGCTCTTAAAAACAACAAGACCATGATCATCATAGGAATCACAGGCACCCTAGGTGCGGGCAAAGGCACCATCGTCGACTATCTCGTCAAGGAAAAAGGCTTCGTGCACTACTCGGTGCGGGCCTATATCACAGAAGAATGCCAACGTCGCGGGCTTGAGGTAAACCGCGACACCCTCACCATGGTGGGTAACGACCTGCGCGCTGCACACTGCCCCAGCTACATCACCGACCAGCTCTTCGAGCGGGCCAAGGCCGAAGGCAAGAACGCCGTCATCGAGAGTGTGCGTACCCCAGGCGAGATCCACTCGCTGCGCGAGAAGGGCGAGTTCTACCTCTTCGCCGTCGACGCCGACCGTAAGATCCGCTACGACCGCATCTACCTGCGTGGTTCGGAGACCGACCACATCGACTTTGAGACTTTCGTGTCCAACGAAGAACGCGAGATGACCGCCACTGATCCCAACAAGCAAAACCTCGGCGCCTGTATCAAGGAGGCCGACTTCGTCTTCATGAACGACGGCACCATCCCTGAGCTACACCAACAGGTGGAAAAGGTGTTGACACAGCTGCATGTGCGTCCTTCCTGGGATGATTATTTCCTCAACCTTGCCGACACCGTCAGCGAGCGTGCCACCTGCAACCGTGGTCGCAGCGGCTGCGTCATCGTGAAGGACAAACAAATCCTGGTGACAGGCTATGTGGGTTCGCCCAAAGGCCTTCCCCACTGCGATGATGTGGGCCACCTATTCCGCAAGGTCATCCATGAAGACGGCAGTGTCACCCAGCACTGCGTGCGCACCGTGCATGCCGAGCAGAACGCCATCTGCCAGGCCGCCAGAAGAGGCATCGCTTTGGACGGCAGCACTTTATACTGCCGCATGACCCCTTGCCGCACCTGCGCCATGCTCATCATCAACTGCGGCATCGTTCGCGTGGTGTGCGAACGCCGCTACCACGACGGCGCTGAGACCGAGGAGATGTTCAAGCAGGTCGGTATCAAGTTGGAATACAAATACGACGAGGTGCAACAGTACGAGGGACAACGGATAGAGTAGAGATAGTAATTTAGATAAGGATCAGCCTATCGACTAAAAACCTTGCCAAAATGAAAAAGAAACTCTTACTTTTGCTGCTGACGATGCTTTTTCTGACCTGGGAGGGAAAGGCGCAAAGTCTTACAACAGTTACCATTTGCGACGGATATGCTTCTAGCATATACATTCCGGTCTATGGCTTGTATGTCGACACCCAAGGTTGTACTTGTGAATTCATCATTCCTTCCACTACTGAAGGAATGGATGAGATGGTCGGCGGAACGATATCCAAAATGACCTTTCATTTGGAAGCACCAGCTAACGGCCCTTGGGCAGGTGCTACTTTCAGAGTTTACATGGCTGAAGTGAACTACACCACACTCAACGGTGTCACTGGACCCAACAACTGCACAGTGGTTTACACGGGTCCTTTGGACGGGACACAAACAACTATGGAGGTGGCGTTTAGCCAAAACTTCCTCTACCATGGCGGCAACCTCCTCATTGGCACATATGTACTGACTGCCAGTAACGAATGGAAGACTGCTACTTTCCATGGCACTACTGCTTCACATGCCGCTTACTATCATTACGGCAATACTAATTCTTCACAGGACTTCATTCCCATGACCACCTTCACGTATACTCCTGCTCCAGGTTACTGTGAAAAGCCACAAAACCTTCAGGTGACCTGGGACTACGATCCAAGCACCGGGTACACCACGCCGGGTTTACAATGGGATGCAATGGGCTCCAACACGTTGTTCAATGTGCAATACAAAAAGAACAGCGAGACACAATGGACAGTGAAAGAAGCCAACTACAGTGGCACCAGCGTTACACTCGATAACCTGACACCTGCAACAGATTACAACGCCAAGGTGCAACATATCTGCGATGCCATTCATACCAGCGGTTGGGTATATGCAGACTTCACCACATCATGCGATGGCATCAACCTTACCACTAGCTCCTATGAAGAAAACTTCAACAGCTACTATGTTAACGTGTCGAGCACGGGCTCTCCAACAAACTATCCAGATGATGTGTTACCTAACTGTTGGCGATTCCTCAACCGAAGCGAAAGCATATACACCTATCCCCAGGCATTCCTCACCTCTAGTTACGAATATGCCGTTACAGGCAACTGTCTGCTTTTCAAGTCTAGCAACACCACACCTCTTTACGCAATCCTTCCTGAGTTTGATAATCCCACTTCAAGCCTACGCCTCACCTTCACCTATCGCAACGAAAGCACCCTTAGTATCAATGGCACATTACACGTTGGTTACATGACCAATCCGACAGATGCGGCAACCTACCAGAACTTGTATGATTATGCAATAACCACCACAAAGACGACCATTTCAGCAGAATTTCCCAATGCCCCAAACAACAGCTTCATTGTATTCAAATATGAAGGTAGTACGGAAAGCAACTATTATCTAAGCATCGACAATGTTTCCGTGGAGGTAATACCATCCTGTATGCCCCCTACCGGCCTTCAAATCCAAAGCAACAGCCTCACAAGTCACTCAGTCACCTTTGAATGGAATGCCAACTCAGGAGACAGTTTTGAATATGCTTTAGTAGAAGGTCATAACATTGATCCTCAAAATGTGAATTACTCTTCCTCCACAATCTCTGGCAACACATACCATTATGCCAATCTGAGCCCTTTCACGGATTATACGTTCTTTTTACGCAAGTGGTGCAGCCAAGATGACCAAAGCGAAGGTGTCTCCATAGAATTCGCTACCAATTGTGAAATCATCAACACCTTCCCATGGTCGGAAGATTTCGAGAGCTATAACAGTGGCGTTAATTTTGACGACCCCTGCTGGGAAAACGAGCATATTACAGGCACCGGAACCAATATATTCCAAGTGCATTCTGGTGCTATCAGCACCAACAGCACCAACAAACTATGCCTCCCCGACCAGTACGAAGGCACTTTAACCAAACTCCGCCTCCCCGAGATGACACTGCCAAATAATGATTTTGAGTTCGTCATTGATGTATATCGTTCCATCAATGCTTCACAGAAAACCGAAGAAGGCATCAGAGTATTTGTCAGCACCGATGGAGAGCTTGACGATGCTATTGAACTAGCCTTCATACCACGTCTCTACTCCGTGGAAAGTGGCATCATCCCCGCTGAAGCCCAAGGAAACCTTTGGTATACTTATAGCATACCCATTGGCGTTAACGGCACCTGCTATATTATTCTTCGTGGCGAAAACCAGTATGGCGCAAATACCTACATAGACAATTTCATCGTGAGACCAAGCAACACGGGAGGGACCCCCATCTACCATCTTTCCTTAGGTTGGAACTGGTGGGCGCCAATGGTAGAGTCAAATTTGGAAACACTAAACACCATCCTTGGCAATTATATCGAACAAATCAATACGCAGGACGGCGAACCCATCATCAATGTGGTTCCCGGGGAAATGTATCGCATCTTAACCAACGCGGAATGCACATTCTCACTAACCGGTGAAACCCCAACGACGGTCGCAGTATACATTACCCCTGGCTACAATTGGTTTGGCTATGCTCATTCGGAGTCGGTATCCATCTCCGAGGTGTTTGACGCAGACTTCAATCCCACCACAGGTGACAAAATTATCTCACAAGACGATGGTTTTGCCGTCTTCAACGGCACAATTTGGGAAGGCACACTCTCCACACTGCAGCCCGGCGAAGGCTACGTGTATGTTTCACAGGCTACAGAAACGAAAACTTTGGTGATCGAATAAACACTCAAAACCGCTGGATAACAACAAGGCGACTCCCTTAATAGCTGACTTTTTTTCCTACCAGCCTCACTATCAGACCCAGCACCACAAAGCCGCCCAAAAACGCCACCCACGAAGGCAGTCCCAAGGCCGTGGGCAACACACCCAACAGCAGTGCCACACCACCCACAGTGAGGGCATATGGCATCTGCGTGGCCACATGCTGCAAGTGGTTGCAACTCGAAGCCAACGAACTCATAATGGTGGTGTCGGAAATCGGACTGCAATGGTCGCCCATGACAGCGCCCGCCAGCACCGAGGCCACCACGTTGTAGAACAAAGGCATCGTGGCGTCGACACTTAGGCCCTGCTCCTGGCAGAGCAGCCACGAAGCGGGCAGGATCAAAGGATAGAGGATGGCCATCGTGCCCCACGAGGTGCCCGTTGAGAAGCCGATCAAGGCGGCCAAGACGAAAGTGAGCACTGGCACCAACACTGGCGACAGCGACCATTGCACCAAAAGCTGCGAGACGAACTCGGCGGTGTGCATATCCTTGGTGACCAAGGCGATGGACCAAGCCATGGTCAGAATCAGCACAGCGTTGAACATGCTCTTAAAGCCCTCCACCATCTCCTCCATCACCTTGGCGAAGGTCAAGCTGCCCCGCAACAAGGTCACCACGATGGCGGTGAGCAGCGACAGCAGCGAAGCCCACAACAAGGCCTTATAAGAATCGGCCGCACCAATGGTCGCGGAGAGTTTGGAGAAGAACCCCGTCTCCGCTTGCCACACCGTGGCATCATAACCAGTAGCCATCAGTCCGATGATGGTACCAAGAATCAGCACAAGCAAAGGAATCAAGGCATCGATGATATGGGCGGGCCTCGACACGCTGTTCGACATTTCCGTTTCCATGGAAGAAGCCAAGCGTGCCTTGCGTTCAGCCTTCAGCATGGGGCCGAAGTCGCGTCCACTGAAGATGAGCATCAGCACGAAACCGAGGGTCAAAAAAGGATAAAAGCTATAAGCCAGGGAATGGAAGAACACTGAATAAGCCGAGACATCCAATCCAATGGCGTTGATGCCATCTTGGATGTAACTCAGTTCCGCCCCAATCCAGGTTGTCACGAAGGCCACTGCTACCACGGGCGCCGAAGTGGAGTCGACGATATAAGCCAGTTTCTCGCGCGACACCTTGAGTTTGTCCGCAATGGGACGCATCGTGTTGCCTACGACAAGCGTGTTAGAATAGTCGTCAAAGAAAATGCAAAGATCCATGAAGAAAGTCATCAGCTGACCCGAACGCGCCCCTTTTGCCTTTCGCGACAGCCAATTGACCACACCCTGCATGCCACCGTTGGCAGTGATGATGCGCACCGTACCGCCAATGAGCAGCGTGAAAACGATGATCGTCACATGGTCGGCGTCGAACAACGAGCCCACGACGTAAGTGTCGACCACACGCAGCAGTCCGCCGCCCAAGGCCGAGGCAGGACTCGCCCCGCCATACAAGGCCATAAGGAAGGTACCCGTCAGGATGCCGACAAAGAGCGACGAAATCACCTCTTTTAATAATAAGGCCATCGCGATGGCCACCAAAGGTGGCAGGATCGACATCCACAACGGCATCGGACCCTCAACGGGACCAAGTACATAAAGCAGCGCCATACCCAATGCCAAAACGGCAAGCGCCACTACCCAGGGTATCCATTTCTTCTTCATAGACACAAAATGAGGCTCAAAAATACGATTTTTTACAGAAAAAGCGTTTAACCAAAGCATTTTGGCCTTATTTTTGCACTTTATTATTATTTGGACATCAACAAACATAATAAATAGCATCATGAAAAAAACACTTCTTATTGCATTATGCAGCTTTGCAGTCCTCTTTGCTGCCTGCACAAAACCCGAACCTGAACCCATGCCCGAACCCGTCGACTACACCACCGATTATATTGGCGACTATCTCGGCCAGTTTACGCTCACCATCACCTCGATGAACAACCAGGAGCAAACCGGAATGGCCTTCCCCATCGACGGCATTGGCATGGTCATCACCAAAGGCTCTGAAAACAATGCACTTATCGCTTCCATGACCGTTGACGACCAAACGCATCAAGCTATGGGTACCGCCAATAACGACAAGGCCACCTTCAACCCACTCCACCTTGTCATTGACGAAACGCATCAACTCAGCAACCCTTACCTATTCAACCTCGACCTGCAATTGGAGGGCACCAAAGCCGCAAGCGACACCTTAAACATCACAGGTTCCTTTACGGGCAATGGATCGGCCACCTTCATGGGTCAAGAGCAGATCTTTGAAGAAGTGTCGGGAACGCTGACTGGAAAACTCGTAAAACAATAACCTAAAACGTATATCATCATGAAGAAATCCACATTTTTCCTGGTTTGCTGCATCGGACTGATGCTCTTTGCCAGCTGCAAAAAAGACCCAATTGCTCCTACCATCAACATTTACGCTGGTGAGGGTTGCGTGACCGAAAACGCCCAGGTGTATTCTGGCGACGAATTTGTGGTCGGCTTCACGGCCACAGGCGAGAGCCTAGCCAAAATCGACATCACCCTCTCGCAAAATGGCACCGTTTTGGTCACCTATACCGACGACCTCAACAGTCAAAAGGACGAGCCCGTGGCACCATACCTTTGCAAGCACAACTTCGTCGTCAGGACAAGCGGCACTGTGACCATCACTGGCACCGTCACCGATTATGCAGGACAAACCGCATCCAAGAGCTTCGAAATCCTCTGCAACGAAAAGCCCTGTGCCATTTTCTTGGGCGAATACCAAGGCAATGTCCTCTTCAACGGCACCATGGAAGCCAGCGTTGCAGGCATGGATCCCGTACAACAAGAGGTCACCGACAACGAGACACCAGTCATCCTTAGTATCACTGAAGGTGAGACTGTGGATGAAGTCGTCGTCGTATTCAATGTGAATGGCCAGGAATCGACGGTCACGGGAACCGTGGAAGGCGACAAAGTCATCATAGCGTTGACCGATGTCCCTTATTCTTTCAATTATCAAATGAATGGATTCTCCATTTCGCCCACGATGGTCATGAACCTGAACCTCACAGCCACGCTGGTTGACGATCAACTGATGCTTGACGGAACCTGCCACGGCGATGGCGAGGTCAACGTGTTCTTTGCCACCGGTACCATCACTATCGATGGCACTATAGGCGGCAGCCTCACCAATCTCGGTCTTATCCAACAAGAATAAAGACAACCCGAACAATCATCATCATGTCCAAACCAGTTCCATACAAAAGCATTGCGGCCTTTGCCGTGATGCTTTTTATGCTTGTGGCGGGCGTGGGCTGCCACCCTACCAAAGGCATCGATCTCCTTTCGATGGACCTCGACGACTACCAGCCGATTGACGAGTTTGTTGAGGCCTACGATAACCTCAGCAGCCAAGAGCAACAACAATCGGATGCGCCCTACGACTTGGAGCAGACCATCCGCGTCATCAACGCCATGGAGCTGGCACAGATGCATGCCGAGAGCTTCGACGACTTCCTCGACTACATGGCCAGCCAGGACTACACGGGCGTGGCCCCCGACGTGCTGGAAGCCAAACGCAAGCTCTTTCCCCTGCTGGAATACACCTACAAGCTGCAACAGCAAGACGAAAAACTGAGCAACATCTGGATGCTTATGCGCAGTGTGGCCCGTGGCAGCGAAAACCTGATGGGCGACACCTCACTCGTTGAGCTGATCATGATGATGCACAGCGACATCTTCGCCCTCTTCCACTTGGCATCGGGTGGCGACATCGAAAAAAGCCTCGACGAAGCCTTCGCCCAATACGAGAAAGACAACAAACTGAAGGCGCAAATCCGTGAGGACCTCGACCGACTGCGCGAGTCGTACCGCAGCTATCTGGAATACTACGTTCCCATCTACAAGAAATACATGGGAGAATATGACGCCCTTTGCGTCGAGAAAGACCGCGCCTACCTGGACCTCTATGGCGGCAGGGCCGACGAAGCACTGGAACACACCCAAAACATACTCGACAAATATCCCAACAACGCCGAGGCCATGCTCCTGCAGTCAATGGGACTCATCCTCGAAAGCGCTTCAGAGGCCCAACCCAAGCCCAGCATCAGCATGAACGACATTGAGACCGGACAGCCACGACCTGAAGATGAGGAAGAAGAGCTGCCTCAACTGCCGATGAGCGTGAAACAGCGTCAGGCTGACGACATGTTGAAACGCTACACCGAGCTCTACCCCACCCGCACCGCACCGGCACTCATGCTCGAAGGTCTGCTCTATCAGCAGTTGGGCGACCAAAACACCGCCATGCTGCGCTTCCATCAAGCCTCCGTGGAATACCCACGGCAAGCCGAGCGACTCACCGACATGCTCGATGCCTACAACATGCGCACCTACCTGACCAAGACCCAAGAGGGACAATACCTGCGCCGCCTCTATGCCTCCACCATGGAAGGTTATGGTCTCTTCAGCCCTAACCTGCAGAAGGCGCGTTACCACGCCAGCCAAGGCGACATGGACGAGAGCCGCAAGGAGATCTTCAACCACTTCTTCCGCCGTGGCAACCAAGGCATCTACGATGAGTTGCTTTCTGACATGCAATTCTGCGAGGAAAACCTTTACGGTCCCTTCAAGAGTCTGCTCATCGAACAATCGTACATCGACGTCAGCGTTGAACCCACTTCGAGCTGGGTCTTCTGGAAAGACAAGAGCGAGGTGCATGTCAGCCTCAGCAACCGTTCCGACCTGCGACTCGAGAACGTGCGCGTCTTCCTCTGCATCCACTACACGGACATGTACAAAGACGAATACGACGTGGTGAAGGTGCCCAAGACGCAAAGCGTCATCGAGCCTCACACCACCGCCGACCTCGACGTGGTCGAACTGAGCTATCAGGACAAAAACTACGACGACATCACCCGCATCCGCGCCATCGCCATGACCGACGACCGCATCTGCTGGATCGACGAGGTGAAATACAAGCAAGCCAAAGCCCTTGCGCCCAACCGTGGCGACAACAGCAACCTCAACGCATGGCAGCAGCGTGACCGCGAGGAATACCTCAGCAGCTACTCGCTGGAGCCGCAGAAACTGCAGCAGACCTTGCGCACAGGCATCACCGTGTTGCCTCCCGAGGTCGATCCGACCGAAGAGAGAAGCACCTGGAAATCCATCAAGGGATGGTTCAGCCACCCCGACAACACGCTCAGCATCGAGCTGCCGCGTGCCCTCGTGATGGCTGATCCCGTATTCTCCATCCGTCCCTTAGATGCCGCCGATGCCCTCCAGCCCGATGAGAACTACCTCTCAGGCACAGCCATCCACCTGCATTTCGACTACGAGCCCAAGCTGGACGAGGTCCTGCCGCTCTACATCTACACAGAGGCAGCCGACTTTAAGGTTGACATCTTGTATCGCGGGAAGGACTCAACGGTTCAGAATGTTACTATACTCAGGCAATAATGGTAGAGAGGAAAAGGTGGATTGCGACTGCGTCGCGATCCTTTTTGGGAGGCTTTACCAAAACAAAACGAGCGCGCTACACTGCGCGCTTTTTTTATGCAGTCGTGCGGCTGAAAGCAAGCTTTTGCCGCACGACTGCATAAAAAAAGCAGGACTATCGTCCTGCTCGTTTTGGTTTTGGTAGCGGGGGGAGGATTCGAACCTCCGACCTCCGGGTTATGAGCCCGACGAGCTGCCTCTGCTCTACCCCGCATCGTGCGAAAAATCTCGGAAAACAAAAAATTTCGCTCCCGAAATCGGCTGCAAAAATAATAATTTTGTTTCTTTGCAAGGCAAAAAACAGGAAAAATTTTTCATTATGACGCATAAAGCAGGCTATGTCAACATTATAGGACGCCCGAATGTAGGCAAGTCCACCCTCATGAATCAGCTCGTAGGCGAGAAAATCTCCATCATCACCTCCAAAGCGCAGACCACCCGCCACCGTATTCTTGGTATCGTCAATGGCGATGACTTCCAGATTGTCTTCTCCGACACACCCGGCATCATCAAGGATCCAGCCTACAAGATGCACGAGGTGATGAACCAGTTCGTCAACGTGGCCCTCATCGATGCCGACCTCATCCTCTTCGTGGTTGACATCACCGACAAGAAGGTAGAGGAAAAGACTGTCGAAAGGCTGAAGACGACCGACATCCCTGTCTTCGTGCTCATCAACAAGATAGACCTCTCCACACAGGAACAGGTGGAACAGGCCGTGGAGCAATGGCGCGAGACCCTACCCAACGCCACCGTGTTCCCGCTTTCGGCGCAATACAATGCCAACGTGGAATTCATCTTCAAACAGATTCTGGAAAAACTGCCCGAATGCCCGCCTTATTTTCCCAAAGACGAACTCACCGACCGCTCGATGCGTTTCTTCATCACCGAGATCATCCGCGAGAAGATCTTGCTCAACTACCAACAGGAAATCCCTTATTCCGTGCAGGTCGAAGTGGAGAGCTACGAGGAGACCGAGCATCGCATCCATATCCGCAGCGTCATCTATGTGGCCCGTGACTCGCAGAAGGCCATCATCATCGGCAAGGGCGGTAGCGCCATCAAGAAACTCGGTATGCAGGCACGTACTGACATTGAGGAGTTTACAGGAAAGAAAATCTTCTTGGAATTGTTCGTCAAGGTCGATAAAGACTGGCGCGACAACGAGGCTGAACTGAAGCGGTTTGGCTACGAAGCGTAGCGTGTCGAAGACACGATATCCTATTTACCCTACACTCGCAGTGTAGGGACCCTCGACCTCTCACCGCGTGTCCAAGACACGACACTCCACATCCCCTACACTCGCAGTGTAGGGGCCCTCGACCTCTCACTGCGTGCCAACGGCACGCCACAGCAGACTCAATCCGATGATGTAGCGTGTCTCCGACACGCCATGTACGAGCACAGCTCGTGGTTCCATCCTCACACTGCGTGTGAGGTAAATAGAATGGTGTGCTTTCAGCACACTGAATCAGAAAATTGTGTACTTTTGCACCCGATTTTAAATTCAAAGCATTATGTCAAACATTGTAGCAATAGTGGGGAGACCCAATGTGGGAAAATCGACGCTTTTCAACCGTCTGCTGAAGCAGCGCATGGCCATCGTGGAAGAAACGAGCGGCGTGACGCGTGACAGGCACTACGGCAAGAGCGACTGGAACGGCAAGGAATTCACCGTCATCGACACGGGCGGCTATGTGGTAGGGTCGGACGACATCTTTGAAGAAGAAATCCGCAAGCAGGTGGACCTGGCCATTGAAGAGGCCGACGTCATCGTGTTTGTGGTGGACGGCCGCGAAGGCGTCCACGTCCTCGACGAGGATGTGGCCGTTATCTTGAGGCAGCAGAAGAAGCCCGTCCTGCTGGCTGTCAATAAGATAGACGAACCCAACAAGGAAATCCTGGCGGGAGAGTTCTATGCCTTGGGTCTGGGAGAGCCTTTCCCGATGTCGGCCATGACTGGCACAGGTACAGGTGAGCTCCTCGACAAAGTCTGTGAGTTGCTACCTTCAGATAAAACAGATTTCGACACCGACCTGCCCAAGTTCACCGTGGTGGGCCGTCCTAATGTAGGCAAGTCATCTTTGATCAATGCCTTCCTTGGCACCGACCGTCACATCGTTACCGACATCGCAGGCACAACCCGCGATGCCAACTACACGCGCTATAAGGCCTTCGGCATGGAGTTCATGCTCGTCGACACTGCCGGTCTGCGCAAGAAGAGCAAGGTGGAAGAAGACATTGAGTTCTACAGCGTTTTGCGTTCCATCCGCGCCATCGAAGACTGCGATGTGGCCATTCTCATGCTCGACGCGACACAAGGCTTCGAGGCCCAAGACATGAACATCCTCCGCCTCATCGAGAAGAACAAGAAAGGCTTGGTGATGGTCGTCAACAAGTGGGACCTCGTGGAGAAAGACTCCAACACGCACAAAGCTTACGAAGAGCTGATTCGCTCCAGAACAGCACCTTTCACTGACTACCCCATCATCTTCACCTCGGCCATCAACAAGCAACGTATCTATAAGGTGTTGGAGCCCGCGCACAAGGTCTACGAGAACCGTGAGCGCCGCATCCCTGC
>JAEEGJ010019020.1_pt1 | contig 15222 bp, 21 predicted proteins | sample 8958761 | NCBI WGS metagenome assembly JAEEGJ01 (sample SAMN16246546, study PRJNA631951) | gut metagenome | biome: gut microbiome; feature: rumen; material: RS-attached | host: Bos | place: Iran: Karaj | collected 2018-10 | reverse complement strand
ATTGAGTTGAGCCATTGTGTTCTACCTCCGGTATCGTTTTATTGTGGTGATTTAATTATACCTAAAGGAGAGCTCTTTGGCTCTTATTATTTTCAAATCAATTTTACACCATTATACGGACATTACTGGCGGGTGGTACTAACGCTGGCTTTTCTGAAATTTGATACCATGGTTTTACAGGTGCGTGGTACGAAAACCGCGAAAGCGGAAGCTTAGTACCATCCCTTGCCAGATGCATGGTACTATCTCTGGCGTCTCTGAAATGTAGTACCATATTTCCGCAGACTCATGGTACGAAAACTGCAAAAACAGGGTTTTCGGTACCGCAATCGCCTCGCTGAAAGGATGATTGTCGTTTCCGCCCCGAATTATAGCATTTTTTTGAAAAAAAGTGAAGATTTTTAGTGTATTTCCCCGGAAAATGTGATACAATAACGCTATATATAGTACTATGCCTTGCGACAGAGACACTACATCCGCCAACAGCGGATTTTACATTGTGATACGAACGAAGGAGATGCCATGATTGCATTTTTGCGCGGAGAATTATACGGAACGACAGACAATTCGGCAATCGTGGAGTGCAACGGTGTCGGGTATGAAGTGACCATGTCCGGAAACGATCTGGAGAATCTTCCGGATCCGGGGGAGAATGTAATCATCCACACTTATCTGAACGTGAATGAAAATACCGGTGTCAACCTGTTCGGATTTCTCGAGAGGGAAGACCTTAAGATGTTTAAGCAGCTGATTACCGTAAGCGGTGTCGGACCGAAGGTGGCCGTGGGCATTCTCGGAACGCTTCCGTCAAAGGAACTCGGCTATGCCATCGTAACCGACAACGCAAAGGCCATTTCGAAGGCTCCCGGCGTCGGCAGCAAGCTGGCGAGCAAGATTATCCTCGAGCTGAAGGATAAAGTATTTCCGACGGAAATCGTGCCGGAGGAACTGCCCGGAAAGACGGAGAGTGCCGACAGTGCGGATATGGCCGAAGCCGTGGACGGACTTGTAGCCCTCGGGTACAGCAAAAAGGATGCCGAGAAGGCCGTGAAGAAGGCAGCAAAGCCGGATATGACGGCCGAGCAGATATTGAATGCCGCATTCGCATATCTGTAAGGTTAAGGATTGAGACATGGCACGAAGAATCATTACAACCGAGAAGATCAGCGAGGACGTGAAAATCGAATCTTCCCTGCGGCCGAGTTATCTGGCGGATTACATCGGGCAGGAAAAACTGAAGTCCACTTTGTCAATATACATCGAAGCCGCGAAGAAGAGAGGGGAGCCGCTCGACCATGTGCTTTTATTCGGACCTCCCGGACTCGGCAAGACGACGCTTGCACACATCATCGCCAACGAGATGGGCGTTGACATCAAGACGACCTCCGGACCTGCGATTGAAAAGCCGGGCGACATCGTGGCAGTCATCAAAGGACTGCGCGAGGGCGACATTCTTTTCATCGACGAGATTCACAGACTGAACCGTCAGGTCGAGGAAATCCTGTATTCCGCAATGGAAGACTTTTTCATCGACGTCGTTATCGGAACCGGCGGGACCAATGCGAAGTCGATGCACATCAAGCTTCCGAAGTTCACGCTGATCGGAGCCACGACGAGGGCCGGCATGCTGACCGCGCCGCTCCGTGACCGATTCGGTGTCGTGAGCCGGATGGAATTTTATAACGTTGACGAACTGACGACAATCATCCGCAATTCCGCGAAGGCACTACGCGTGCCAATCGAAGATGAAGGAGCCATTGAGCTTGCGCGTCGCTCCCGCGGAACGCCGAGACTGGCCAACCGCTTCCTAAAGCGCGTGCGTGATTTCGCGCAGGTCGGCGGCGACGGAAAGATTACCGAAAAGCTTGCGAAGGAGGCACTCGATCTTCTGGAGGTCGACAGCATCGGTCTCGACCATATCGACCGAGCCATTCTTCGCACGATGATTGACAAATTCGACGGCGGCCCGGTGGGTACCGCCGCAGTAGCTACTACCATAGGGGAGGACCAGGGAACCATCGAGGATGTTTACGAACCGTATCTGGTGCAGATCGGATTCATCCTCCGCACGCCGAGAGGGCGTGTATGCTCGAAAACTGCTTATGAACATTTGGGAATTCCATTTTCCGATAAGAAGTAAATCCACGGGAGGCTGTTATGAACAATCGAACGCAAGCGGAGGTTATCATCAACGGAAAGCAGTACAGCATCATCGGCTGTGAGAGCGAGGAATACCTGCAGAAGGTGGCGTCTTACATCAACAGCAAGTACTCCGAAATCCGGGCCCAGAAATGGTTTAAGGAAGTTAGCCCGGATATGCGCGAGGTTGTGCTGCAGATCAACATCGCCGACGACTACTTCAAGATGAAGAGCAAACTTGCGCAGGTAAGCGAAGAGGCTGAGGAGCGGGACAATGAGATTTATCGCCTGAAGCATGATTTGATTGCCGCTCAGGGAGAGGCTCAGGAACTGCAGCGCAAGTTAGAGAAGCTTCAGCAGGCCAATATGGACGAGCAGAAGAAGAGCGTGCGTCTGGAGACCGAACTGAATGGATATCGAAAGAAATACAACTGAAGTTGAGCTGCTGGCGCCGGCGGGGTCCGTGGAAACCCTTAAGGCCGTCATAGAAGCGGGGGCTGATGCCGTCTATATCGGCGGTACGAGATTCGGCGCCCGCGCTTATGCAGACAATCCGGAGGAGGATGTACTTCTTTCGGCCATCGACTATGCACATCTTCGGGGCGCAAAGGTCTATCTGACCGTGAACACGATTCTGACCGACCGTGAGATGGCCGAATTATATGATTATCTGAATCCATATTATCAAGCGGGACTGGATGCCGTCATCGTACAGGATTTCGGTGTTCTGTCCTTTTTGCGTTCACATTTTCCTCTGCTCCCCGTGCACATCAGCACACAGATGACCGTGACCGATGCGGAGGCCGCGGATTTGTTTGACGAAGGAGTGACGCGGATTGTTCCGGCAAGAGAGCTTTCGCTTTCGGAAATCGCGGACATGAAAAGAAAGACCGGCAAGGAGTTGGAAATCTTCGTTCACGGGGCTCTCTGTTACTGCTATTCGGGGCAATGCCTCCTGTCCTCCTTAATCGGCGGCCGGAGCGGAAACCGCGGACGCTGCGCACAGCCATGCAGGAAAATGTACCGCTATGAGGAAGGAAGCGAAACCCGTAAGGGTTATCTGTTAAGCCCGAAGGACCAGTGCCTGCTGCCGAAGCTGCACGAACTTCTGGCAATCGGGGTGCACTCCTTAAAGATTGAGGGGCGCATGAAGAGCACCGCTTATGCGGCCGGCGTGACGGCAGTCTATCGGAAGTGGATTGACCGTTATTATGAGCTCGGTGACCGACGCTACCGGGAGTACCTGAAAGCGCACGGCGAAGAGATGTCGGCAGATGTGGAGACGCTTGCGGATCTTTATAACCGGGGCGGGTTCTCCGGCGGATATGCCTTTGACGAAAAAGGCCCCGGCATGATGGCCGTGAACCGGCCGAACCACACGGGAACGCCGGTCGGAACGGCAAATGTCAGAAGAGAAGGAACGAAAACGGTTGCAATTCCTTCGTTCACGAAGCCGATCGGGCCGGGCGAGGTGTTAGAGCTTCGGACCGAAGACGAGAAGTTCGTTCTCGGCGAATGGACTACGCCGAAGGACATGACCGGCTACCGGATTTCCTCCGTTCCGGTGCTTTGGAAACGGGAATACGGGCCTGTGCCTGCGAAACTTCGCGTGAACATCTTCAGAATGCGTAAAGAGCCGCTCCTGAATGCAATCACGGAGCAGTTTGAAAAGAATAAAAAGCCGATAATTCTTAACGGTTCCTTTGCCGCCAAAACCGGTGAAGCAATGAGACTCACGCTTACGGGCGTGCAATCCGGCGTTTCAATCACTGTTGACGGACCCATGCCCGAATTGGCGCAGAAGGAAGGCACGACGGAGGAAACCGTGCGGGAGAAACTGTCACGAACCGGCGGAAGCGGTTATGAAATGCAGTCGCTTGCGGTTTCGGTTGCGGATGGAATCTTCCTTCCGGCATCGATTCTGAATAACCTTCGAAGAGAAGGCATCCGGGCATACGAAGCCGAAGTGGCAGCAGGGCATAGAAGACCTGCCGGAATCCGCCCGGAAGAGACAAAAGAAGCGGCCGATGTCAGACCGAACCGCACCGTCATCTCGGTTATGAAAGCGGAACAGCTTCGTGCAATCCGTGACGCGAAGCTTGATGCCGATTTCTATATCGACATGGAGGGAGAGTACGAAGCATGCCTTAGGGAGCTTAAGGAGGAGAGGACTTTTTTGCTGCTTCCGAGAACACTGAAAGGCGGAAAACGGCAAAAAGCTCTTGAGCGGGCAGAGCAGCTCATGCTACAATGCAAATTGGCAGGAGTTGTCGTAAGGCATCCCGACCAGATTCCATGGGTAATCCGGAAAGGATTCCGATGGGAAGCAGACCGAACTTTGTATTGCGCGAATACTACAGCTGTAGAATATCTGATCGGAAAAGGAGCCGCAGCAGTCACCCTTTCCGAGGAGCTTCGAAAGAGTGAACTGCCGGAGCATCCGGATGCGCTGTTAACGGTATACGGCCGCTCGCTGGCCATGGTATCCGAGCAGTGTCCTCGTAGAACCACGGGACTTTGCACGGGACAGGGCAACGGTAAGGAAGGCGTGCTTTATGACGGGGAAGGAGAGGCTTTTCCGGTAATCCCGGTATGCCGCTACTGTCACAGCCTTCTGTATCATTCCCGCATCTTTACGCTGTTCCCGAGGTGGAATGAGGTTCTTTCCTGCAGGGCAGGCGGGTATCGATTGGATTTCACGACGGAGAATTATGAACAGACGCTTTCCGCTCTCCGCGATTATCAAACGGTGAGAGACGGCGGAAGTGTTTCACAGAGTGCGGAAACAACCCGCGGAAGTTTTGTAAGGGGCGTTGAATGACCCCGCAGGAAACGACGGAGTAACTATGAAGAAAGCCATTATCATTTCAGTGATTGTCGCAGCAGTCGTATTGCTCACGGCCGGGCTGATTCTTTGGAATCAGAACCGGGATGAGGAATACAGGCCGCGTCGCGGCGTGGAGCGTGAGATTCCGACGAGAACCCCTACGCCTACCCCGTCCCCGAGCCCGTCACCGACGCCTACGCCGTCACCTACCCCCACGCCGACGCCTACGCCGACTCCGACGCCTACACCGCGTGTTGTCTGGGATGAGGCTTTTCCGGATCTCGGAAAGATGAATTCCTGGCAGTTTGAGTATCGGGAATACTTCGGAGAGAGGGATACGAAATTTGTCATCAAAAAGGATTCCTCCGGGAACATGTCCATCGCCTTTCAGGGAAGAAGTCCTTTCTATCGCGCCTACAGTGACGTGGAGATGATGCGTTTCATCGACGGAAAAGTGTACGTCAACATCGGAGACACCCTGCGCTATTTCGGCGAAAACCCGGATTCACTCGGCATCCCGAAGGAGGGTTGGATTGTAATTCCCGAGCCCGCCGAGTTTAACAAATCCGTTTTGGACATGCAAAGCTTCTTCTCCATTTATCCGGCTGTCCTTGCCAAGAATTTCAGCTGGACGGAGTTTACTGACAAAGGAGACCGCTTTGTCCGGCCGATTACAGCCGGGGAAGCCTTCTCAGTGCTTAAGGAAGCCGAGAAAACGATGGACCGCGACTGGGTTCCGCCGATTAAAAACATGATCGGCTCCATCAAATGGAAGGAATATGAGAGAAGGCTTCTTAAGGACAATGACAAGGAGCTTACGGAGGCATTGAAGCAGGCCGGCATTGCCGAATGGCAGGCAAAGCTGCTGCTGTCCGGGGCAAAAACCGTCAACAAGTCGCTTCTTTTATACGTATACGATAACTATCTCGGAGACATCAAGCAGACAGAGGATGAGGAGATGCGCATTACCTCCTCCGGACTGCAGATTTACATCGGTTCTCAGGGAACCGGAGAGTTGGAAATCGTAAGCGGAAAGGAATATTGGATTTCCTTCCGGCTGTCGAATCCGAACGGCAACACCGCGGAGAGACTTCTCGGGCTTATGCCCTATCAGGGGAAGATTGAAGCTCCCGCACAGATTATCGGGTTCCGCGCCTTCGGACCGCTGCTTTCGGACATTTTAAAAGGATTCTGAGTTTTGAGAGCCTTCCGGCGCTTCGGCGGGGAAGGCTCTCATTTTCCTTCGGGGGATGGAACGTAACTTTTTCTTGCACTTGCAGTCGATTTCGGGTATAATATCCCCAATATGTGACACACCAATGACAGGGGGTCTTTCTATGACAGAGGCTACTAGCTGCGGTGGTGTTGTTATTTTCAGAGGAAAGATATTATTGCTGTACAAGAACTACAAGCATAAGTATGAGGGCTGGGTTCTGCCGAAGGGTACAGTAGAAGAAGGTGAGGACTTCAAGACGACCGCTTTGCGCGAGGTTCGTGAGGAGTCCGGGGTGAGCGCGAGAATCATTCAGTATGTCGGGAAGAGCCAGTACAGCTTTACCACGCCCGAGGATACCGTAATGAAGGACGTTCATTGGTACCTTATGATGTCGGACAACTATTATAGCAAACCACAACGCGAGGAATACTTTGCGGACTCCGGGTATTACAAATACCATGAAGCGTATCATTTGCTGAAGTTCTCCAACGAGAAACAGATTCTTGAAAAAGCGTATAATGATTATCTGGAGTTGAAGAAGCGGAACCTTTGGGGCTCCGGCAAGTATTTCTGATGATGAGAAAACGGACCGCGCGGCGGTCCTTTTTTCACGAAAAGAGTAAAAAGGTTTCGGAAAAGGAAACGAAAATGGATAAAATCAAAGAGCTTTACCGTAAACACAAGGAAATCATTCTGTACGCCGTCTTCGGCGGCCTCACGACACTCGTGAATTTCGTCGTGACATTTCTCATCCAAAAGGGTTTCGGCCTCGCGGGAGAGGGCACGGAATTCGTCATCACAAATGTGATCGCCTGGTTCTGCGCGGTCGCATTTGCCTATGTGACAAGTCACCTGTACGTATTCGAGAGCAAGGCAAAGGGCTTCGGACCGATCTGCGAGGAAGCCGCCAAATTTGTCGGCTCCCGCATCTTCACCGGCATCATCGAGATGCTGCTTCCGTCCGGCCTTGTCGCCATCGGAATCACCGGCTCGCTCTTATCTTTCGAGGGCTTCTGGGCCAAGGCAATCACCGGCGTTGTGGTAATCATTTTAAACTATGTATTGAGCAAACTTTTCGTATTCCGCAAAAAGAAAGAAGAACCTGCCGAAGCTGACGGGGAAACAGGAGAAAAGGATGTTTGAGATTGGCAGAATCGTAACCCTGAAGAAGGGAGAAGGCCGTAGCCTGAAAAGGGGCGGACTTTGGATTTATGACAATGAAATCGCGTCGGTAACCGGAACCGGAGAGAATGGCTGTCTTGCCAGAGTGAATGACTTCGACGGTTATCCGATGGGCGTCGGATTTATCAATGACAATTCCAAAATCCGTGTTCGGATGCTAACGAGGCATAAGGACACCGAGATCAACGAAGACTTCCTCAGGACACGCGTCAGGAATGCCTGGGAGTACCGCAAGAAGGTGGTCGACACCTCGAGCTGCCGTCTGATCTTCGGCGAAGCGGATTTTCTTCCGGGTCTTACCGTTGACAAATACGAAGACATCCTCGTGGTGGAGTCGTTGGCGCTCGGCATGGACCGTATGAAGAAGCTCGTGCTTGATTTACTGTGCGATGAGCTTAATAAGGACGGCATCCGGATTCGCGGCATCTACGAGAGAAGCGATGCCAGGGTGCGCGAACTAGAAGGAATGGAGCGCGTGAAAGGATTTCTTTCCGAACCTTTCGACCCCGTTGTTCAGATTACCGAGAACGGTGTGAAGTATGAGGTTGATGTGGCCAACGGACAGAAGACAGGCTTCTTCCTTGACCAGAAATACAACCGTAAGGCGATACAGGGGCTTTGCAAAGGCGCAACGGTGCTTGATTGCTTTACGCATACCGGCTCCTTTGCCTTAAATGCAGGCTATGCGGGAGCCGCTGAGGTGCTCGGCGTGGACGCTTCGGAGCTTGCGATTAAGCAGGCGGAGCGGAATGCAGCGCTGAACGGGCTTTCCGACCGGGTGCACTTCATGGTTGCCGATGTTTTGGATCTTCTCCCGAAATTCGCGGAGGAGGGGCGGAAATACGATGTGGTCATCCTGGATCCGCCCGCGTTTACGAAGTCCCGTGAGGCAACGAAGAATGCCATCAAGGGCTACCGTGAGATTAATATGAAGGGCCTTCGTCTTGTCAAAGAAGGCGGCTATTTTGCAACCTGCTCGTGCTCGCATTTCATGACGCAGGAGTTGTTTACGGAGACAATCGCCCAGGCGGCGCAGAGCGTTCACAAGCGCCTCCGCCAGGTGGAGTTCCGCACGCAGGCGCCGGACCATCCGATCCTTTGGAATTCCGAGGAATCGTACTATTTGAAGTTTTATATTTTCCAGGTAGTTTCCTGCTAATCGGACGCTAAGACCGTCCTCTGATTCATCGTCGTTTTTATTGACGTATGATGGAAAATGTGTAATAATTTTCGTGGTGAATACTGTTTATGCGAGACAATGTGGGATGCATTGTTCTCTCTGTTTTGTGGCTGTGAGACACTGAGCGAGGGTGAACATGTTTTTATGGGGTGCGAGTTTTCTTATTAACTTTCTGAGTTATTATATTGTCTACAGATGGATTCTTTACGTGCCTTTTCGAAAGAGAATCATCTGGCATATTGCCGTGCCGGCCGTTTTGTGCCCGATTGTGGTTGCTTTGTGCCATTTTAATGTGCTCGGCTATGAGGGATACGTCGCAGCGCTGGCGTCTCTGGCGGCGCTTCTGATTCTTGCGGAGCGGGACCGCGTCAAGGTATTGCTTGTCTTCCCGATTGTGTTCTTTGCGTCCGGAACCATATCGATTCTGGTCATCTACCTCCTGTCATTTATCACTCGAATCTCCTATTCGGATTTTACGGCTGTCAGATGGAGAGCGGTTGCGTCGGAAGCCGTGTTCCCGCTTGGATTCCTGCTGTTCATTCTGCTTTGCAGAAGATTCCGGGAGGAACGGGAAACGGTGGCTTTCAGCATTCCCCAGTACATGATTGCCCTTTTGGGTTCCGGGTGCCTGTTCCTCATGATCGGCATATCGCAGGGCGTGATGAAAGGGGAAACCGAGTTTTCGGACTGGACCCGGGCGCTCGCCGTTTGCTTTGCCGTTGTCGGGATTGTTTTCATAGCCCTCATTTTGTGGCAGTCGAATATCGGAAAGAAAGCATTCCGGTATAAAATGGAGAACGATTATTACCAGCTCTGTCTGAAAAGGCAGGAAACGCATATCCGGGAAATCGTGGAAAATGATCAGAAAATCCGCAGGTTCCGGCACGACATCAATGCGCATCTGACTGCGATTGAGCAGTGCATTTCAGACAACGATATGCCGCAGTTGAAGTCGTATGTGGAGCGGATGCGTGCGGAAACAAGCAAACTTGCCGTGCAGAAGTTTACGGGGATCGGCGTTGTGGACGCCATCATCAGCGAGTGGTACCAAAAGGCAGTAAGCGCGCAGATTCAATGGGAATGGGACGGCGGCATGTTGGGGCAGACGGAAACGGACGCCTACGATCTTTGCGTGTTATTTTCCAATCTCTTAAGCAACGCCGTTGAAGCCGCGGAGCAGGTGGAGGAAGGAAACGAACGGAAGATTCATGTTTCCTGCGGTTCGTTCCGTGACAGAATCTGCATCCGGGTTGCCAATACGTGCCGGAAGGATCCCGAAATCGGAAGACGGCACGGTACCACGAAGAGCGATTATCAGAACCACGGATTCGGTTTGCTGAACATCCGGAACACGGTTGCAAAGGCGAACGGGGAGATTCAGATTGTGGAAGAACCGGGCAGTTTCAGTGTGGAAATCATACTTTGAGGCCGAATTTATGTCGTTCATCCAAAAAATATGTCGTTCATCCAAAAGTGATTGCATTTTTCGGAGGATATTTTCATAATGAAAATGAAAAATGACACATCATTCGGAACTCGGAGGAAACCATGATACGAATCGGCATTTGTGATGATGAACCCACTTACCGCGGGCAGATTAAGGAAATCTGCAGCGCTTATTTGAATACGCAGGACCGGCAGCAGGCTGAGTTCGTCGAGTTTAAGTCCGGGAAGGAAGTACTCGATTATCAGGGAGAGAAGATTCATCTGTTGTTTCTCGATATAGAAATGCCCGGTGCGGACGGCCTTGAGGTTCTTTCAAAAGTGCGAAAGAACGAACGAATCTGGCGAATCGTTTTTGTGACAAGCCACAAGGAGCTTAAGTGGGAGACAGTTGACCTGAAGACATTGGCGTTTCTTGAGAAGCCTTTGGACAAAATCGGAATAGAAACCTGTTTGAAGACCGTGATTCGGGAAGAAAAGGAGAATATCGAAATAACCTACAAGACTTTAGACGGGGACGGGTATATCCCGCTCGATCGCATTGTCCTGATTCAGGCTAAGGGTAATTATATTTCCATTTACACCGAGACCGGGGAATTTTCGGGGTTCAGCAGTACCAAGGAAATTGAAGAGCAAATCGAAGGAACGACGATGATTCGCACGCACAAGTCCTATCTGGTCAACCTTCAGCATGTCGGGAAGATGAACGGAGCAAATCTGCAGATGACCAACGGCGTTGTTGTCCCGGTCGGAAGAAAGTATGTGTATCCCGTGAAGGAGGCGTATTTTGCCTTCATAAAGCGTGTTACGATTGACAGAAACCGATAAATAATCCTGCAAAAAAGAATAAAAGCGAAAATCATATGACCGGATGGCCCCGAAAAAGGGAACCTTCCGGTCATATTTTTCTCACAGAAAAATCACACATTTTTCACAAAATATGTCGTTCATCAACAAAATATGTCGTTCATCCAAAAATCATTGCTTTTTTTGCCTTTTTTTTCGCATAATGAAAACAAAAAAAGGAGGTGCGCAGAAATTGAACGATAAGGGGTTTATTCTTTATGATTATGACTTCTGGGAATGGCTTCGTCATATCCTGGGAATTCCGAACAACTAAACAACTGCTTTAGCGAGGGAGCAGGATGAATACTATTCGCGTAGCAATAGGAAATGGTTTCCCTGTATAAAGGAGCATAAATCATGAAAAAAGTAGTTATTTCGTTCGTCACAGCATTTGTTTTGATCGTCGGCTTGATTTGGTTCTTTGTTGATTCCGTTCTTCATCCCGAAGCGACGTGGAAATACGGCCTGCATGTTTGCTTTGCTTTAGGCGTCGGTTCGCTTGTTTGTGTAGCATACGGAATCAACTCCATAAGAAAAAAGCACGACAGGAAAAAGGGGATTTAAGAATGAAAAAAAGAGTTGTTTTTCTGCTGCTTGCGGCGGTGATGGTGCTCGCGTCGGTCGGCGGAGTTGGGGGAACCGCGAAGGCGGCCGAAACCGGTTAGGGAGGTTGAAAAGATGACAAAGTTTGAAAGAATCTTTACCATATGTATTTGGGCTTTGTTGGTTATAGCGGAGATTGTCTTATTTGCGATGGGAAAATCACCGTTCGTTAAAATTCTGGTTGCCTGTGTACTGATAGCTGTAGGAGCATTTGGTGTATTTGTAAATTCTCTGTGGAAAACCAAAAAAGAAAAGTAAAGACAGCATTGTCAGTCGGTTGATTCAGAAGATATTTGCTACAGGCAAGTCATGAGTGTGGGCTATGGGGATTGGATACCCATAGCCTCTTGCTTCAAGGCTGATGACAAGTAGAAAACAGAGTTACCGTTTGGGCATTTAAACAAGTGTGCTTAATGTTGCTCGTGGCTGTTGGTCGGCTTTTGTTATGTTCAAATCGTCATTAGATGTGTTCATAATAGCATGTCAGTTGAATGAAAAAAGGAGATACTATGAGAAAAGTCTTAAGCATGGTGCTTGCGATAGCTATGAGCTTTTTCATCTCATGTAATGGGAACTTCGCTGCATCAGACAATGTAACATATGTTAATGATTCGGAAAGAGTCGGCGAACTTGGGGGTAGTTTTGTAATAGTTTCGGAATCATCAGAGACCCCAATCTCTATTCAGTGTTCGTCGTTAGATGTTTCGGGAAAGTTGTTTTCAAATGCCGGCATAAATGCGATAAAAGGAGAAAAGTATATAACGCCTAATGGTTATGACCTTTATACATACAATTTGATTCAGGGCGTTTTTGACTCTGCTGACGGATTTACATATCATATTGTGGATTATCAGATTGGGGGTGATTGGGTTGCGGTAAACGATTATTCGGAACAGAACGTCGTTGTTTCTGGGCAAGAAATCAAATGTGGATCTATTCTCGGGGCAGCGGAAAAGCTTTTGCTTTCGGCAAATAGAATCGTGAATCAGAATATGGGAGATGTCGCTAGAATAATGTCATTGAATGGAAATATCCAGATTAATGCGGATAAGCTTAACATCTATGGATTAATCTACGCACCAAATGGGCGAGTAGAGATTAATGCGTGCGATGTAAGATTCGAGGGCATTATTATAGCAAAAGAGGTTGTAATCAACGCAAATACTGTGGTTTTGACAGCTCAGAGAGTCGGAATGAGTATTGAAATGTATACAATTGGACCTGACGATGCTTTTACTGGTGATATTTTTGATGCCGGTATTGTAAGTGGAAGTAGCGGAAGCAGTAGCGGCGCAGGTGCATATTATTATAACACTGGAGGAAAAGGAAAGGATGCAGCAACATATGATCGGTATTTACTTCTCCGATGCGTTGAAAATGGTGATATAATATATGAGTCTGAAGGCGGAGGTGGTATTACTGGTCATATTGCAGTTGTACACAAGTTTATTACTCATACGATTTATAACTATTCAACGACTGGGCCACGGGTTGTAACAGAAATTCAATTGATTGAGGCAATTGATAAAGGGGTGTGCTATGGGCTTTTGGATGATAAGCGTTGTGATGATAAAGGTGTGTCAATTCTTCGTTCAAAGCAATTGACTAGTGCAAAATGGTCGTCTATTCGTTATTTCTTGGAAAAACAAATAGGAAAGGACTATTTACTTGTTTTGTTCCGTAAGAATACTTCGATTAATTCGAAGACTTGGTACTGTTCTGAATTAGTTTGGGCGGCATATATGTATGCAGGAATAGATATTTCAAAACAAAGTAACGGAGAGCCCGGGATAACCCCTCATGATATCAATGGAAATACGGCACTAATGAGAATAAACTATAAGCCAAGAGGACATCATAGTTATTAGGTGAGAAAAAATAACGAAATAAGTGTATCCTATATTTGTAGTTTTGTTCTGTCGCCGCAAATATGCAGATGAAGACAAGGAGAATAAAGTGAGTAAACGGTTTTGGATTATTTCTTATGTATTGTGCGTGTTGTTCCTTTTGGGTGATGGAATTCTGTTTTGCGTGGCGCTTGCCACTCCCACATGGAAGGGGCCGTGGGGACGTTATCTTGCCAAAGTGTTTTTGATTGGAGCAGCGGTGTTTGGTGTGCTGGGAACTGTTCTGCTGATTGTTTATTTGATGAAGAAACGATAACAATCGGAGAAATATATTATAGGCATGAATACTATTCGCGTAGCAATAGGAAACGGGTTTCCATTTATTGCTCTGGGAGCGGTTGCTTATATACTGTTCCGAACAATTAAGCGAAGCAGGCATGAGGCAAGGCCACCATGGCGAAAAGAAGCATTGTGGTTCGTGTTCGCTATGTATATTCTGTTTCTGCTGAGTATTACGATTATTCCGTCTTGGAAGTTTTTGCCGGATTCTGATGGGGTTACTCGTCTGTATATTTTCACGTCTCAGGAAAAACCTCATATTAACTGTATTCCGCTTCGTTCGATTCGACAGTTTTTATTTGGGAATGATACACGAGTTGATAATTTCAGATCAACAGGAGTGTTGAATCTTATAGGCAATGCAATTCTCTATATACCTTTTGGAGTAATTGGGGTTCTTGCATTCGGGGAAAAGGAAAGGATTATCAGAAAACTGTTCTTAAACGGATTGGTTTTATGCCTGGCCATCGAAATAGTGCAATACTTTGTCGGTCGAAGTCCAGATATCGATGATGTGGTGTTGAATATGTTGGGATTAATCATCGGTCTTTGCATCGGGCGTTTTATTCAGAAGATATTTGCTACAGGCAAGTCATGAGTGTGGGCTATGGGTATCGGGTTACCCATAGCCTTTGTTTTGCAAAAAACGGAGATCGCAGCGGCGGTTTTCGGTGTGCTTGGAACTGCTGTTTTGATTGTAAATTTGATGAAGACACGATAAAAAACGAGCAGATTTGATTCGTTGTTTATCCAAAGACGGACCGGAGACTCCCTTTTTAGGATGCATCCGGTCATATTTCTCTCACAGAAAAATCACACATTTTTCACAAAATATGTCGTTCATCAACAAAATATGTCGTTCATCAACGGATTGTTGAAAATTTACCCGGGGGGATTGAATAATAAAATCGCAACGTTGTATTTACCGCGAACACCCGACATGTCAATGCGCGGCAACCAAAAACCATTATTCAAAAAAGGAGAGAGTATTATGTTTAAGTCACTGAGCAAAAATGAAATGATGAACGTAAACGGCGGTTATAGATACATCCCCGTTTATCAGATTACCCGTTACTATCAGCATGGCGGTTTTGTTGGACAGAGCCCCAAGAAGTATGTTGGCCAGCAGCAGGTAACCAATAACGATCCTCGTAATGAAATTATCAATTACGTTCATGTTAGCTTAACCTAAACGATGATCCAAGGGACTGCTACGGTCACCTTGGCAACAAAAACTTATAAAAGGAGAAAGTATTATGTTTAAGAGTTTAAATCAGAATGAGATGCTGAAGGTTAACGGCGGATTCAAGTACATCCCTGTTTATAATCCCATCTATATCAGATACATTCATAACGGCAGTGTCGTGAAAACCGTGAGAACGAACGAATTGCATTTTACCGGTCATTTGGAACAGGTGCCCAGTACCGATTCCAGAACCAGAATAGTCACAGGTGCCTATTATGTATATCGTCCTGTTTAAATGACACAGACATTTTGTTTCATCCATAACAGGAAAAAGAAGAGCAGAAAAGGAGAAAAATACTATGTTTAAGACTTTGAATCAGAAAGAAATGATGAACGTTAACGGTGGTTTCAAGT
>JAEEGJ010019017.1_pt1 | contig 15225 bp, 13 predicted proteins | sample 8958761 | NCBI WGS metagenome assembly JAEEGJ01 (sample SAMN16246546, study PRJNA631951) | gut metagenome | biome: gut microbiome; feature: rumen; material: RS-attached | host: Bos | place: Iran: Karaj | collected 2018-10 | reverse complement strand
TCAGGAACTGGCTGCCAGCATCAAGGAGATCGGTCTCGTGACACCGATCACCCTTCGTCAGACACTAGGCGGCAAATACCAGATCATCGCCGGCGAACGCCGTTGGCGCGCCTCACAGATGGCCGGTCTGACTGCCATCCCCGCCTATATCCGTACGGTAGAGGATGACAACGTGATGGAGATGGCACTGGTAGAGAACATCCAGCGTGAGGATCTGAATGCCATCGAGATAGCCCTGGCCTACCAGCATCTGGCAGAGACCACCGGTATGACGCAGGAGAAGATCTCCGCGCGTGTGGGCAAGAGCCGTACGTCGGTCACCAACTACATGCGCCTGTTGAAGTTGCCCGCACAGATCCAGATGGCTCTGAAGAACAAGGATATCGACATGGGACATGCCCGTTCACTGCTCTCCATCGACAGTCCGTCGCAGCAGCTGAAGCTGTTCAAGGAGATACAGCGCAACAACTACTCTGTAAGAAAGGTGGAGGAGATGGTGCAGCTCATCAAGAACGGAAAAGACATGCAGCAGGCAAAGAAGTCGGTAGGTGTCACACCCCTGCCCTTGGAGTTCAGCATCCTCAGAGACCGTCTGTCAGACCTGTTCCATGTGAAGGTACAGATGACCTGCTCACCACAGAGCAAAGGTAAGATCAGCATTCCGTTCAACAATGAGGAGGAACTGGAACGTGTCATGAACATCATTGATAAAATAAAGAACTGACATTGAAACAAGAAAGAAACATCATACGTCGGACATTCATTGCCGTCTTCTTCCTGCTGGCTGGTCTGCAAGGGCTCTCCGCTCAGGAGAAGACCGACTCTATGCCGGTGGCTGACAGTCTGCGGCAGACCGTAGCGGCTGCGCCGAAGACCCTCTTTGTAGATAGCATCGCAAAGAGCAAGAAGGCTAAGACACCCAAAGACTGGAGCACATGGCGCCCCAACCCGAAGCGTGCCCTCTGGCTCGCACTGGTCATCCCCGGCGGTGGACAGATCTATAACCGTAAATACTGGAAACTGCCACTTATCTACGGCGGATTCATGGGCTGTATCTATGCGCTAAGCTGGAACAACTCGATGTACAAGGACTATTCACAGGCCTATATCGACCTGATGGACAACGACCCGAACACACAGAGCTACAACCAGTTCCTGCACCTCGGCAATACGATCAACTCCCAAAACAAGAAGCAGTATGAGGATATCTTCAAGAAACGAAGAGACAAGTACAGACGCTGGCGCGACCTGAGCTTCTTCGTGATGCTGGGTGTGTATGCCCTCTCAGTGATTGACGCCTATGTGGATGCCGAGCTCTCTGTGTTCGACATCTCGAAGGACCTGAGTATGAAGGTGGAGCCGACAATCATCAACAACGGATCGTCGAAGAACATCATCGACGGCTCATCTGTAGGGTTACAGTGCAGCCTCAATTTTTAAATGGATATGATTGTAAAGAATAACATAAAGATTTTAAGTTTGGCGGCGATGCTGTTCTTCAGTGTACCGCTATCAGCACAGACGGTCATTGAAGACCCCAACGAAGAGGAGGAAGAAGAAGAAGTTGACAGCTTGTTTGTGCCGCTGGAAGACGAGATTGCCGTCACCGACAAGGAAGGCAACGAGGAGGTGATTGAGTTCCCTGAGGCGATGACCTATGATCTCGACAGTCTGCTGAACCTCTATATGTCGCGTACCTTCTTAGGGACACCTGGCGACTGCGAGATGACCAATGAGAATCCTACTTATCCGAAAGAGGAGTTTGTGGCACGTCTGAGTCGTATCCCCTCGGTGATGGAACTGGCTTATAACGATATCGTACAGCGGTTCATCGACCGATACAGCGGACGACTGCGCTACTCCGTGAGTTATATGCTCGGTGCGGCTAACTTCTACATGCCCCTGTTTGAACAGGCACTGGAGACCTACCAGCTGCCGTTGGAGCTGAAGTACCTGCCTATCATCGAGTCGGCACTCAACCCCAAAGCCGTCTCCCGTGTAGGGGCTAGCGGTCTCTGGCAGTTCATGCTGGCCACAGGTCGGCAGTATGGTCTGGAGGTAAACTCGCTGGTTGACGAGCGCCGTGCGCCGGTGAAGTCATCGTATGCCGCTGCCCGCTACCTGCGTGACCTGTATCGTATCTTCGGCGACTGGAACCTCGTGATTGCCGCCTACAACTGCGGACCGGAGAACATCAACAAGGCGATCCACCGTGCCGGTGGCGAGAAGGACTACTGGAAGCTCTATCCCTATCTGCCAGCGGAGACACGTGGTTACGTGCCTGCCTTCATCGCCGCCAACTACATCATGACGTACTACTGTGAGCATAATATCTGTCCGATGAATACCGGTCTGCCCGCTAAGAGCGACACCGTGATGATCAGCAAGGACATCCATCTGGAACAGATCGCCGCCGTGGTAGGTACCGACCTCGACATGCTGCGCTCGCTGAACCCCGAGTTCCGTCGTGACATCATCCCGGGCAGCACCAAGCCCTATGCCGTCAGGATGCCCATCGCGGATATCGGCAAATATATCGACCTGGAAGACTCGGTGTATAACTACAACCGCACGGAGCTGTTCAACAAGCGTGCCATCGTGGATGTGAACGACGACGTGCCCACCTATAGTAAGAAAAGGTATCGCGTGGGGCGGAAATACAGTCGTTATTCCCGTCACAGAGGTGCCCGTTACAAGCGTGGCAAGGGCTACGTCAAAAGACATAAGTCAAGTGGCAGGAAATCAAAGAAAAGATCACGTAGGAGAAGGAGGTAAACTATGGATGTAGAGCAGCAGATATACCCCGAAGAAGCGGATGAGAAACTGATCAATGATGCGTTTCAAGAACTCTTGAACAGTTACCTGGCATCGCGCCACCGTAAGAAGATCGATCTCATCACGAAGGCATTCAACTTTGCCAAACAAGCCCACAGAGGCGTGCGCCGTCTGTCGGGTGAGCCGTATATCATGCACCCCATCGCCGTCGCACAGATCGCCTGTGCCGAGATCGGATTAGGCTCTACCAGTATCTGTGCCGCCCTACTCCACGACGTGGTAGAAGACACCGACTACACCGTTGAGGACATCTCCAACATCTTTGGTGAGAAGATCGCCATGATTGTCGATGGACTTACGAAGATCAGCGGCGGTATCTTCGGTGAACAGGCCTCAGCACAGGCCGAGAACTTCAAGAAGCTGCTGCTCACGATGAGCGACGATATCCGCGTGATCCTGATTAAGATCTGCGACCGTCTGCACAACATGCGCACCCTCGAGTCGCAGCCAGCCAACAAACAGTATAAGATCGCAGGAGAGACACTCTATATCTATGCGCCCTTGGCCAACCGTCTGGGACTGAACAAGGTAAAATCAGAACTTGAGAACCTGAGCTTCAGGTTTGAGCACCCCGAGGAATATGCGTCGATAGAAGCCAAACTCAAATCGACCCGTGCCTCCCGCGACGAACTGTTCTCACAGTTTACCGAACCCATTGAGGCCGCCCTGAAGCAGATGGGCATCCAGTATGAGATCAAGGAGCGCGTTAAGACGCCCTACTCCATCTGGAGCAAGATGCAAAACAAGCACGTCACCTTCGAAGAGATCTACGATATCCTCGCCGTGCGCATCATCTTCACCCCGAATGTGAGAGAAGAAGAAGTCAACGAGTGCTTCAAGATCTACGTTGCCATCTCGAAGATCTACAAGTCCCACCCCGACCGTCTGCGCGACTGGCTTTCACAGCCAAAGGCCAACGGCTATCAGGCCCTCCACGTCACGCTGATGTCGAAACAGGGACGCTGGATAGAGGTGCAGATCCGTTCCGACCGTATGAACGAGATCGCCGAACAGGGATTCGCCGCCCACTGGAAATATAAGGACGGAGTGGACAGCGAATATACCGAGGATGAGAACGAACTGAACGAGTGGCTGGGCACCATCAAGGAGATCCTCGACGACCCGCAGCCCGACGCGATGGACTTCCTCGACACCATCAAACTGAACCTCTTTGCATCAGAGATATTCGTATTCACCCCGAAGGGCGAGATCCGCACGCTGCCAGCCGGTTGCACGGCCCTCGACTTCGCCTTCTCCATCCACACCTTCCTCGGCAGTCATTGCATCGGTGCGAAGGTGAACCACAAGCTCGTGCCGCTCTCCCATAAGTTGAATAGCGGCGACCAGGTGGAGATCCTCACCTCCAAGTCACAGCACGTCAGTCCCACGTGGATCAACTTCGTCTCAACGGCCAAGGCCAAGGCGAAGATACAGGCCATCCTGCGTCGCGACAACAGGGAGGTGCAGCGTGAGGGCGAAGAGATCCTGAACAACTTCCTCGAGCAGAACGGTTTCGAACCTACTGTGTCGCTCACTGACCAGCTGACGGAGTTCCACGGCTACAGCAAACCTCAGGAGTTCTTCCTGGCCCTGGGAGAGAAAGTGGCCATCCTCGGCGAGAAGGATATCGACCGTCTGAAAGGAAAGAAACAGGAAGAAGAGGCAGGCTGGCGTAAGTATGTGCCCTTCATGAGCAAGAAGAAACAGGAGGACGACACCGAACAGCCGAAGTCGAAGAAAGATCTCTTTGTGGTACCCGAGAAGTTCAACCGCAAGGTGCCTGTCTATATCTCAGAGGAGAATATCAGCCAGTATAAGTTCCCCGGCTGTTGTCACCCCATCCCCGGCGACGATGCCCTCGGCTATATCAACAACAAGAAACAGATTGAGATCCACAAACGAGCCTGTCCTGTGGCAGCCAAACTCAAGACCAGTTTCGGCAATAAGATCCTCGACATCAAATGGGACATGCACAAGATACTCTTCTTTGAGGCCACCATCCGCATCAGTGGTATCGACCGCTTGGGTATGCTGAACGAGATCACCCAGGTCATCTCATCACAGATGAGCGTCAATATCCATAAGATCACCATCACCTGTGAGGACGGCATCTTCGACGGCAGCATCGAACTCAAAGTCCACGACCGCGAGGATGTGAAGAAGATCATCAACAACCTCAAGCACATCGCCGATCTGAAAGAGATCTCGGAAATCATGTAATAAATAAGGTTCGCATCCCTGCGAACCTTATACTTTTTTCGTCAGATTTGTTGTTTTGTTGTCACCAGACCAATAACTTATTGACAACAAACCTGTTACGGGTGGTAACAACAAATTATAAGGTGACAACAAACGGCTATTTTTACTGTTTTTGCCGTTATTTCTTGTCATTTTTCACCACTTTTCTCGCATTTTAGCATTATATTTCGTTCATTTTTGAGGCAAAATCAACTGCAAATGCTTCGTTTTGTTTTTATCTTTGTTGTGATATAAGCCGATTCCAAACAATTTACAAATAACTTGTAATGGAATTACGGCTAATTTGTAATGCCATTACAGAAGTCATGTAACGGTCTTACAGCAGCCTTGTAATAGGGGTAAAGGATTATTTGAACAACTCGGACAGAACTAATAAGCAAGCCTTACATGGCTCCTGTAATAGTACTTCTTCTTGTCCATAATTATTCGTTTTATTGTTTTATAGCATAAGAACAAAAAGTATGCCAAACTCTCATTTCTCAAACCATTTCTTCTTTCATCTAATATGTTGTTCATTATCATATTCGTCATAGGAACGATTATGATACCTTTTTCTAATATACTTTTCTAATGTGCCGTCTTCCAACATCCTAAACACATGAGCTTTAGCATCCGTAACACTATGGAACCTTTTATTACCTCGTGGCAATTCTACCCGATGCCCGTCACTCTGGTAAAACTCTACCGCTATTTCACAGTCTCTTGAATGTTCCCATATTTTAATTTTGAAAGAATCTTGGCGCAAAAAATGCCCATATCCTCCATTTTTAGTAGGATGCACTTTCCACTTGTGCGATTGAATAAAGCGATACTGCTTATCAGCTATACGCCGACGTTCTTTCTCATATTCACTGGCTATATCCGTTTCGGTGAGGTGATTGGCACATTGTTCCCCAGTAGTCAGATACCCCCATTTCTCATGATATAAGATGTGTTCATAGCGTAGTTCTTTATGACAAAACTCGCATTCGCCAGACATATCTCCTAGGTCATTATAACCTACATATTCCCATCCAGATGTTGGCTTAATATGTCCATGTTCCTTTCCGTGACATCCCTTACACATTGTGACCAAAGCCTCTTTGGGATAATCCCAGGGCATTTTGTCTTTCAAATAATAGAGGTGATGAACTTGTAAGACTGTCTCATCACATACCTCATCGCATTTTACGCACCGCCAGCCGTCTCTTTCAAATATCTGTTGTCGCAATGCTCGCCAACTGGCAGAGCGGTATTCTTGCATCTGTTTCTTTGTAAACATGAATTTTAAATTTTCGACGAGGATTTATCCCAAAGACTCTGCAATTCTTCTGATACGTTCAGACAAATCAAACAGACCATTTTTGAACCTAAGTAGTTCATCCTCACTCATTGGCTCTACTGGTTCACCCTCAAATGAATAACCATCTATTTTCTCATGAATCCACCGGGCTTTTTCACCCATATAGTTGTTTGCAAACTCTCCCCATGATATCGCAAGTAGAATTTCATCTAATTTCTGTTTTAATTCAGGAGTTGGATGATTCTTCAAGAATTCAACCCATTCCACGCCAATCATTCTTTTCTTTTCCATTTCTTCAAAACTTTATTATATTCACATTTCACACATTATATCCTCCTTCTTTATCTCAACCAATAATTCTTTTGAAATCTTTGGTTCAGATGCCAAACGATTTGCTTGAGCTTCAACAGTCTTTTCAAAGAGATTTCTGACATATCTGGCATTACCAAAGTCCTTGGGCTTCTTAGCAACGACCTCTTCCAATTTCTTCAGCAGGAATTCCTTCACATCGTCAGCCAGCGTGTATTCATTCTTCTCTGCATTCAAAAGGAATATCTTAAAAAGTTCCTCAGCTGTATAGTCCTCAAAGTGGATATAACGATTAAAACGAGAACGGAGTCCTAGATTAGAATTGATAAAATCTTCCATTTCATTCGTATAGCCAGCAAGGATTACTACCAGTCTGTCTCTGTCATCCTCCATACGTTTGAGTAATGTGGCAATTGCCTCGTGTCCAAAATCTTCTTTTGACTCATTTGCTAATGTATAGGCCTCATCAATAAAGAGAACTCCATCCAAAGCCTTGTCAATCATCTGATTGGTCTTTACTGCTGTCTGACCTACATATTCGGCTACCAATCCAGAGCGATCAGTCTCTACCAAATGACCTCGTTTTAATATACCTAATTCCCTATATATATCAGCAATAATACGAGCAACTGTAGTCTTTCCGGTTCCTGGATTTCCCAAGAAAACGCAATGATAAGATACATCAGGTGTTTTTAGACTCATCTCGTCACGCATTTGTTTCATCTTAATGTAATTAACCAAGGTTGCGATCTCCTCTTTTACTCGATTTAATCCAATCAAATCGTCGAGATGATTATTGGAGACATCTGAGTCTGTACGCTTCAATCTCTTATAACTAGAGATGTATCCTTGTATTGCATCTGCTACTTTGCGGCCTTCTTTTGGATTCTTAAAAAACAAGACGATACCTAACGGCATAATTCTTATTTTACCATACACTTTCTTCGGACATTCTAAACCTTTGTCGATAATTGTTGGCGCATTCTGATTATCATCGATATAAATATAACGTGCAATTTCATAATCGCTACTAGTTCTTTCTATTCTTTCAGTAAATTCTGGCTCCGTATATTCTACGTATACATCTTCCATTGGATAAACCACAAACTCATTTGAAAACAAATTCTTACTTTGAATCACATATTCAGGATAAAAATAAAAATGATTGTTGGAACCGATCGTAATTTCAAAAAGGTTGTCTATCCAAACATTATTAAAGGCAATCCTAGCATATGCAAAGTGAGTTTGTATACTATATAATTTAATCTGTATAGCGTCGTTATTTATTTGTTTCTGCGATTCGATAACACACATTTGACCATACTCCACCTCTAAATTATACATATATTTTTTATATAGCGATTGTATATTCTGAGGAATCTCAAGGTTTGTTCGTAATTTATCTATCTGTTTTGCATTTTCTTCCATCATTTCGTCGTGTCTTTTTTTTGCACTTCTACATTCTTCCTCATGTTCTAATATATAGTCATAAGGATATTTTTCATCAAAACGATCCATCATTTTTAATCGTTTCTTCCATAGATTAATGCTCTTATTGTAACTTTTCACGAACAATTGTCGAATAGGATCAGAAATGGATTCGATGTCATCGTTTATCTCATCGTCACATTCAATCATGTCATCTTGTCTTTGATCGTCGTTTTCCTCTTGCTCCATTTCCAATGCAGGATCTTCTATTTCTTCTTCGGTTTGTTCTGAGACTCTATAATAAAGAAAAGTTATTATTATGGCACAAGGTATGGTTATTAAATTAATACCAGCACCATAATCTGTTCTAAATTTCTCAGAACAAGAAAACATGCAAATGAGATTTAGAACCATCCATATTCCAATACCGAAAAGAATCTTCTTAAACATACAAGCTCTATTGTTATTTAGATACTGCAAATATACATTATTTATTTGAAAGAAATGCATTTTATAACATTTTCTTTTCTATCAAGATACTCTACAGAGATAATATGTTCTTTTTTTAGCATCCAGAAAGTTGCTTGAATGCTACGGTTGCGCTTATGTTTGCGGCCAACATCTTTGTCGCGTCTGTTCAGATCAAATATGGCTTCCCAACTTTTTTCTATTTCTCTTTGAATATCTAATGGATATTCGTCAAACTCTAATCTTCTGCCCGCTTCTTTGTCAAGTAAATCAGTTTTCTTTTCTATCTTTTTCCAATCGCTGAGCGGACATTGATTTAACACAGCGTGCCAATTGCTAAATCCAGATAAAAGGACATCTTTATCAGGTATTTCTATTTCCATATATGTAGATATACCTTCTGGTATATTTGAGAAACTTCTTGGTGGCTTATTTGACTTAATAGAGTTGTATTGATACCATGCCCACATGGGATATTCTATTTCCTTGATTGGAGGCTCACCTATGCGACGCTTCATCTGCTCTGCCATCCAGTGGTAAGCCTTCATAAAGCTTTCATTATCACTCCATGATGGTTTGGTGCAATATACCACTCCATCATGTTGTAATTGCTCATAGATTTCAATTCCTTGTATTGTCCAAAGTCTCATAACTTCTCTATTGCAAAGTGTTTGTCTGAATAATCGGCAACTAAGTTCGACAGATATTCTAATTCTATCCTATTAATATCTGTTTCTGGTGTATTCTCATCAACAAGTGGAAGCAATTGTTCCACTCTCGCTACTGCTACATTATAGTCTTCTTCATTCTTTATTATCTTTATTTCTTCCATAATCTTTTTATTTGACTTTTCGCTTGCAAAGATAATAGCAACATGTTTCAAATTGTGGGGTATGTTAGAAGAAAACACTTTTGAGCGTAATTTTTGAGGGCGTCGGAGCTCACCGCTGCCGATTACCACCTGCAACAGAGAGTTTAAAGAACTACTTTACCTATCCCTTTCATCTCCAAAGCTACTTGTACACCTAGGGCACGGAATGCACGCATCATAGAAGCAAGCGTTATACTCTTCCCACTCTCTAAACGGCAGACTTGCGATCTCTGCACACCCATCTTCTCACCTAATTCTGCCTGAGTAAGATTCTGAGCCTCACGTGCTTGCTTGATAGCCTCTCCCACGCGGTAGGCCTGAACTGCCTCGTCTACGCTGTGTTCAAATGCGTCGCGCTCTGGCGTTCCAACTTTACCGTAATCCTCTTCCAACAATTCCTCGAAGCTATACAGCTTCATGTCTCCTACCTTTCTCATATCTTCTTGTTTTTATTCTCAAAATATTGTTTTCTGATTCCTTCGGCCTTTATGATTTCGCTCTTCGGTGTCTTTTGCGTTTTCTTCAAAATGCCGTGAGTGGCTACTACCAACGTATTGATGTCCTTATCCCAAAAGGCGAACAATCTATAATACGTTTTATTGTAGATTGTGCGAAACTCCCATATTTCCGTACCGTCAAGTTTCTTAAAAAGTTCGTTGTCACGTTCTCCTTTCTGAACCCTGCGGATATTGTAGCCTATCTTACCCCGGATCTCCTTTGACAAGGATTTCAGGAAGTCTCGTGCTTCTTCCAACAAACCAAGTTCAAATACTGTTTGTTCCATTTCTTTATTATTTCGGTTGCAAAGATACAGAATGTTTCTTAAAAACGCAACAAAATAAGGATCTTTTTTGCAAAATTCTATCCCAAACCCATCAAATTCGAGGGGGATTAAGCCTTCACTCACGATTATTTTTCATATTCCTCTCGTTTGATGGAGGTATTGGGATCAACGGTGAGGACTTCATCGTAGGTCAGACCATAGAGATGATAGACTCTTAGATCAATTTCTTGGTCTGTTTCTGCTATCCGAGCTGTCAGTTGTTGGCAGGCTTCGCGATATTGGTTGAAGTATTCTTCCCACTCGTCCTGCTGAACCAACGAGAGTTTTATCTTCTGTTTCTTCAGTTCTGAAACAAAGCCTTTGAAGTCTAACTGGTCAAACGTCTGCAAAGCTGTGGTTATCTTTATGCCCTCAAAGTTCTCACCCAAACGACGCAGGAAACGGCTACGTTTCTCTTGTAATTGTTGATTTAGAGAAAGCATCGTATCAGCGAGGGTAACGAAAGGTTGTTGAATAGCTTCGTCAACAACTTTGATGGGAAGAGGGTCTATATAAATGATTTTGACTTGAGCAAACACTTTACCCGATTCGTTTACAGAACTCTCATAGAGATATCGGTGCAGTGTGCTATTAACTAAACACATTACATATTTCAAATTAAAACGCTTATCTATTATTGTACCGTTGTGAACTGTATCAAGCGTATAATATGATTCGGTATCTATCATGCATATTGGATATGCTCCAGTCTGACGCAATAGAAGTTTCTCTTCTACCTCAAATATCCCAGGAACACGAGGTCTATGCAATTCTTTTTCATCGTATATTACATAATCATTATGCCACTTCAAAGCATAGCGATTAAAATCCGACCCTGTTATGACCTTTTTGGTTTTATCACTTTCTTGTTTTGTTAAGAACTTCTTGTTATTGCCCGTAATAATACCCTGTTTAAAGTTCACGATTTCGCCTAACTTTACACAACCAACGGATACTTTTTTGAAATCGAAAGAACTACCAATATTACTAAATGACAAATCGGAGTGTTGCAAAATATCCGATTGCATTGCTTCGTGAATTGAGTAAAGGCCATTGGTAAAGTCTTTAATGTTATTAATGAACAGATACGGGACTGCTTTTTTATATAGTTGTTTTTGTAGAATCAATATGATACTATCAACTGCTGCATCTTCAAATACAGGGAAACCAGAGAAATCTGCAAGACATAATAATGTACAATTATCTAAAATGAAACGTCTGGCTTCTACGTAGTACTGATTCTTCATTAATGTATATGGTGTAATATAGCCAAGTAATCCGTTATCTTTTAATAATATAAGCCCTCTTTCATAGAAAAGTGGATATACATTTATTCTTCCATATGCAGATTGATACTCTTCTTCGTAATAGGACTTGTCAGCAGAAGCGATCCGTTCGGTAGGAATATACGGTGGATTACCAATTACCACGTCAAAGCCCCCCTTTTCGAAAACCTTGGGGAATTGTTCTTGCCAATTGAATGCTTTTTCACCAGCAATAGTAGGGTCGCTAATCAGCGAGTTACCACATTTGATGTTTTCGCTGAGGGTATTAAGCTTGCGGTGAGGCTTGGCGGTACGGAGCCAGAGGGCTAACTGCGCAATCTCCACACTCTCCTCATTGATATCAACGCCAAAGAGATTGTTTTCAAGGATGCTGTTTTCTACATCCTGGAATACCAGCGACGAACCAGCCACCTTTGCCTCCATTTCATCTATCAGATGATGCTCAGCCATCAGGAACTGCAAAGCAGCATTCAGAAAGGCACCACTACCACAAGCTGGGTCGAGAATCGTGATCTGCAAAAGCCAATCACGATATTGATGCAACTGATCCAAGAGGCGTTTCTTGGTCTGCATCTGGCGACGATGGTCTGCAAAATACTCTGCCTCGTCGATATGGAGTTCTGCTTTTTTCTCCGTACAAAGTCGGCCAACGGTATTTTCCACAATGTATTTCGTGATATATGGGGGCGTATAGAACACACCATCCTGCTTGCGCTTGGAGGTTTGAGGTGCAGATCCATTGGTAATCTGCTGCGTCACTTCCTCAATCTCAGACAGCGAGTTTTCAAAGATATGACCAAGGATATTCACATCTATATCGCTCTCAAAATCGTAGGTAGAAAGGCGCTTGGTATGCTCTACCAGCAAATCATCGCTGATAATGATATTGTCGAGCACTTCATCAGGTTTAAACAGACCACCATTATAGGCGAATATCTCGTATTTCTTTCCCTGAAATCCTGTATTCATATAACCGAAATACTTCTTCACTCTTTCATAGAAAGGACGGTATTCGTCCATCTCCTTTAGTTTCTCCCATTGGTCGATGATCTGCACCATCGAATTTGGTGGCAGCAGACCACAGTCCTCAGCAAAGAAGATAAAGAGCAAACGGTCTAAGAGTTTCTGGGTTTTCTTAAACAACAACAATTGCCAATCCTTTTCGTTTGCAACCCACTGGTTATCCTCAGTATATTGGTTCCGTTCAAGAATATCTGCGAAAAGCACTCGCTTGAATTGGGAGTAATCCTTATAAAGTGCATTCGTAATTTTATCTTCGCTCGATACGGATTCTTCTTTCAATTTGATAGCGCAACCCTGTTTCACCTGCTCCCAAGCCAGACAAAGATATAGTTCTCGGAAATCGTCCTCATTGAGCGTAAACAGATGCCACTCTCTGAAATCAATCGTATTATCGATATACAGACGCAACTTCTCAAAATTGGAGATAATCACCAATCTTGTGCCCCGATGCTGGTTCTTGTAGCCAAAAGCCTGATTCTCAATTTTAGAAAGATCTTGTGTCTTGTGATCCTTCAGCTCTATCACGCCAATTACCTTATCATCTAACAAAATAGCACCATCGGCTTTCTTGGCGTTCGTTTCATTCTTCTTTTCCGTAATCAAATTATAGTCGGGCGACGGGTTGAGGGTATAGCCCAGCACCTTCACAAACAGCTCCCTGAGAAAACCTTCCTGGAACTGCTCTTCTTTCGACTGGAGGATATTAGCCTGAATGTCTGAGTTCAAGAAATAACTCTTAAACTGATTCCAAGCACGGTCTGTTTGTTCCTTTGGCAACCCTGCCAGGTACTTCTTTATTATATTCTTTTGAAACAGCATATTGACGGCTTTAGCATTGATAAGTGCAAAGATAGTGGATTTTATTCATTCTTCCAAATTTTCTGGTTAAAAAAGTTTTGAAAACGTGTCAACGTGTCTTAGGCATGACGCCGTATCGCCGTATCACCGTAGCATGAAGTGAAATTGATGGCGGAGAGATATTGTTATCTATATTTTATATTATATATAATATATATATTATATATAATATAATTATGATACACATAATTATTTACATTCTTTTCTCATCTTCGACCTGCCTATATGGGAAGAAGCTTCATGATACGGTGATACGGCGATACGGCGTGGATCCAGTGGGAATACTGCAATCTGCTAGATTGAACTATTCTTCGAGGGAGATTGCAGTAAGCTTTCCCCTAGCGCGCAACCTTATCGATAATAAGGTAAAAATACGCGAGTATTAGAGAACATAATTTTCATATAAGAGCGACCTATGTCACTGCAAACAATTGATTATCGTTCATTTATGAAAATAGGACTAAAAATAAATGGAAACAAAACTAAAAAAAGTTTGGTTTCCATCGTTTTTTTGAGTATCTTTGCAGTGCATTTAGGGAGGGAATGCACTGCAAAGATTGATCAATCCTGGAAATAGACGCGCTTGACACGGTTGGAGACGCCTGTTAGCACCTCGTAGGGGATGGTGCCGAGGACATCGCTGAGGACGGTGACGGGCAAGTGTTCGCCGAAGATCTCCACCTGATCGCCCTCCTGACAAGGGATGTCCGTCACGTCGATCATCGCCACATCCATACAGATATTACCTACGTACTCTGCTTTCTGACCGTTCACCAGACAATAGCAGCGGCGGTTGCCAAGTCCACGGTTCAGTCCATCGGCATAGCCGATAGGAATAGCAGCAATCACGGAGTCGCGCTCGATCTTACCCTTACGGCTATAGCCCACCGTCTCACCAGCAGGCACATGGCGCATCTGAAGAATGGTGGTCTTCAGCGTAGAGACGGTAGAGAGCATCCGGTTGTTACGCGGATCAACGCCATAGAGACCAATGCCGAGACGGCACATGTCCATCTGACGCTCCGGGAAGTGCTCGATACCTGCCGAGTTGTCCATGTGACGGAGGATCTTGTGAGAGAAGGCTGCCTGCAACTGCTGACTACCCTCCTCGAAGAGTGCAAACTGACGAGCAGAGAACGCATCGAAGTCGTCGCTGTCGGACCCCACGAAATGGCTGAATACCGAGCGCGGTATGATGGCTGTCTGATGCTTCAGCCGGTCGATCAGCTTAAAGATATCATCCACAGGATCGAAGCCCAGACGATGCATGCCCGTATCAAACTTTATGTGCACAGGCCAGCCCGTGATACCCTCCTTACGAGCCGCCTTGACAAGGGCATCCAACAGACGGAAGGAATAAACCTCAGGCTCCAGATCGTAGTCGAACATGGTCTTGAAGGCTGTCACCTCAGGATTCATTATCATGATGTTGGCCGTGATACCGGCCTTACGAAGCGTCACACCCTCATCGGCCACAGCCACAGCGAGGTAATCGACACGCTGATCCTGCAAGGTCTTGGCGATCTCCACAGCACCAGCGCCATAGGCATCGGCCTTGATCATGCACACCATCTTCGTCTCAGGCTTCAGGAACGAGCGGAAGTAGTTCAGGTTGTCCACCACCGCATTCAGATTCACCTCCAGGATCGTCTCATGCACCTTCTGCTCCAACTGCTCAGTGATGAGATCGAAGCCGAACGGACGGGCACCCTTCAACAGAATCAGTTCGTTGTGCAAAGCAGTAAAGGCATCGCTCGACAGGAAATGGGGCACGCTGGCAAAG